>Ga0079224_100012034_pt1 | contig 11958 bp, 11 predicted proteins | sample Stecom2015_FD_80414 | JGI IMG/M metagenome (GOLD analysis project Ga0079224, IMG submission 80414) | Agricultural soil microbial communities from Utah to study Nitrogen management - Steer compost 2015 | ecosystem: Environmental > Terrestrial > Soil > Agricultural land | place: USA: Utah... | reverse complement strand
GCTGATGGCTATTGATAAAAATTTACTACTTTTATTCATGGGTTTAGTATATCTTAAGGAAGTTAATCCGCACACACGTTTTGCCATTTGGAAAATTGAAGAAACAGCTGAAGAGCTATTGGCTAAATTACAGCTAAACAGAAGTGAAAAGGCTTTTTTGGAGCGACTTAACAAGGGTAAAAGGACATTAAATTGGCTGGGAACACGTGTTTTGCTCCGCACCATGTTAGATACCCCGGGTTATATTGATTGCCCTTCTGACGAGAATGGCAAACCTTATTTAGTTAATTTTCCGCATAAAATATCACTCAGTCATTCCTTTGATTATGCTGCTTGCATGCTTAGTACACGATACGAGGTAGGAATCGACATGGAGTTGGTCAAACCTAAAATAGAAGTCATTGCCAGTAAATTCATGAAACCCGAAGAGCTGGCACAGCTTCAGCCTGAACACCACTATGTAGAACAGCTTTTAACTTGCTGGACAGCTAAAGAAGCGGTCTATAAGTTACAAGGAAAAAAAGGAGTTTCTTTTAAAGACAATATTTATATCGAACCCTTTACGTATCAAGAACAGGGGGGCAGTATTGTTGCCCATCTTCAAGGCCCGCATCAACATGCGATCTATACCGTTTACTACGAGCGTTTTCGGGAGTTTATGTTAGGATATGTGATGGGATAGGTGCTTTTCTTCCTATTTCCGTAACTTTGCATTCCTTATTAAGATTACACATGAATAAAAACGTTTATTTCCAAGACTGGGGCAGGGTTGACTATCAAGAAGCGTGGGATCGGCAAGAACTTATTTTCGCGCAGGTAGTTCAACAGAAAACGGACAACCGGGTTAATGGCACCAATCATCCTACAGACAACTATTTAATTTTCGTAGAACATCCGCATGTTTATACACTGGGTAAGAGCGGTAAACCCGAAAACTTATTATTAGATGAACAGGGGCTACACGATAAGCAAGCAACCTATTACAAGATAAACCGTGGAGGAGATATTACTTATCATGGCCCTGGCCAACTAGTTGGTTATCCTATATTGGATCTTGATAATTTTTTTACTGACATCCATCTATACATGCGTACGATTGAAGAGGCCGTGATTCGTACATTAGCCGATTATGAGATTGAGGCTGGCAGGTACCCGGGTTATACCGGCGTATGGTTGGATCCGGACAATGAAAAAGCCCGGAAAATTTGCGCTATCGGTGTTCGAGCCAGTAGGTGGGTTACCATGCATGGTTTTGCATTTAACGTCAACACGGACCTAAATTATTTCAACCATATTGTGCCCTGTGGTATAGACGATAAAGCCGTAGCTTCTTTACAAGGTGAACTAGGACGGGAAGTAGACATGGAAGAAGTAAAAGAACACTTAAAAAAACATTTTGCTGATTTGTTCAAAATGAATTTAATAAGCGCTGCATTGACTGCGTTCTAAATCACTCCACAGTACACACTATCGGAAAGCGTATCATGATAGGTATCCCGGAAGGAGGCATATACATGTATTGGCTTCTCAGCAAAGGCTAAGGTGCTATTCTCCCAGCTGTCCGTCTGTGCGACCCTTTCTGCGCCGATTTCTCTAAAATGACGAAATAAGTCGCCATCATATAGCAAAACCACTAAACGATCCCCTTTCCATCCACCTAATGATTCCCATGACAACGTAATACGAGTCCCATTTCGTTCAACGGAGCAGTTATGCGGCGGAATTATTGGGCCTTTACTTATCAAAACCTTTTCCGGGTTGATATAGGGTTCACCATTTTCGTCGATCTCTACGGCGTATTTACGGGTGTATGACTGTACCATCTGAAAAGGTCCCACCCTACTCCCAGGCGGAACTGCATTCCTAAAACCGAATAGGACAAAAGGCTTTATCGGTGTCAAAAATTTAGATACAGCTTTCATTTTAGCCTGATTCAATAATTCCTTGGGAGAGAAAGGTTTGGTACGGCGCCCAATCGTACGAACAATCAGTTGACCATTTAATTCATACGTCGTTAAATCTCCCGTCCTTCCATTAATAGGGCCATGAAGGCCATTCTTTGCAATTGCCATGTTAAAAGCCTTTGGTTTATATATCTGCTAGTCGAAGCTGGTTTACTGCTGCTTCCACTCAAATATATCATAAAAAAAGAATTTATAAAGTTTTAAAGAAGAATTTATAAAGGGTTAATAAGGGTGATACCCTTATTAACCCTTTATAAACCCCTTACTAACCCTTTGTTAACACCCTATTAATGGTAAAGGAAACGCGAATGAAATTCAACTTAATCCCGAACGATTAGCGACGGACAACCCGTTAACATTCGGGCAAACTCAACGGAATGTTGGTTGCTAAACCACCATCAGAAGTTTCTTTATACTTAACATTCATATCCAAGGCTGTTTCCCACATGGTGTGCACTACGGCATCTAAACTTACTTTTGCCTTTTCGGGATTGGATTGTAAAGCGAGTTGCGATGCTGTAATGGCCTTAATAGCTCCCATGGTATTTCTTTCGATACAGGGTACCTGTACTAATCCGCCGATGGGATCGCATGTTAGTCCAAGGTGATGTTCCATGGCAATTTCAGCTGCCATCAGTACTTGGCGCTGGGATCCGCCCAAACACTCGGTTAATGCCGCCGCTGCCATCGCCGAAGACACACCAATCTCAGCCTGGCATCCACCCATTGCAGCCGATATCGTCGATCCTTTCTTGAAGATACTTCCTATCTCCGATGCCGTCGCTATAAATTGAATGATTTTTTCTTCATTGTAGCCATTGCAGAATATTAAAAAGTATTGAAGGACGGCTGGGATTACACCGGCAGCACCGTTTGTCGGAGCGGTAACGACCCGTCCGAATGAAGCATTCTCCTCGTTCACGGCCAAGGCAAAACAACTTACCCAATCTAACGTATACTGGAAACCACTCCCTCCTTCACGGATAGCGTACATCCAGGTTTCGAAATCGGCATAATGACGGCCGTTCAATAATTTTTTATTTAATTTAGCGGCTCTTCTTTCCACATTTAAGCCTCCCGGCAAGGTACCCGTAGTGTGACAGCCTCGATAAATACAATCACGAATCGTATGAAAAATCTTTAAGATCCCCTTATTAGTTTCTTCTTCACTTCGCCACGCATGCTCATTTTCGAGCACCACCTCTGAAACTTTAAGGCCGGTACGCATACACCACATCAATAAATCCTTCGCATTTTGAACGGGGAAGGGTAGATCCACCTCTTCTGTATCACCTGCCCGTTGATTTTCCTGGACTACAAAACCTCCACCAATAGAGAAGTAAGTTTCAGATAACGCCGTTCCATCTCTGAAAAAAGCTTGAAAGGTAACCGCATTTGGGTGATAGGGCAAACTTTCCGTCATCAGGAAAAGCAAGTCCTCTCCATAATTAAAGGGAATTACATACTGCCCCGCAAGACACAATTGGCAATCACCCTTAATCTGGTCAACTGTTGGTTGAATCCGACTAACCTCGAAAGTCACGGGGTCACCACCACTCAACCCTAAAAGGATTGCTATATCGGTTCCATGCCCCTTACCCGTCTTGGCCAAGGATCCGTAGAGTAAGATTTTAACTGCTTCTGTATCAGCAAGCCTCTTTTCTTGATCAAGCTTTTGGATAAATCGTTGTGCTGCACGCCATGGCCCAAGGGTATGCGAGCTAGAAGGCCCGACACCGATTTTGAAAATATCAAAAATGGAAATCTGTTCTTTATTCATAAAATAAACGCATACGAAGTTAAGCCTAATAATTGTGATTTCCTTATCGGCTCATTTACCCGATATTGACATCATTTTAAAAATTTTAACCATCGGAAAACATTTTTGTACGTTTTATCAGTTCCATATTTTATATTTGTTTATTATAAGCCGAAAAAATTGATAATAAACTAATTTTCAATGCAGTTATTTACCTAAAAAAGTTAAAAGTCTTATAAAAACAACACCCCTGTTTTTCACTTAAATAAGAATCATATGAACAACTACGATTACAACGATTCAATGAGCTCCGGTTTATTTGCCGCCATGGGCATTGGCACAACACTTGTTTCGCTTGCTCTTAGTATTTTAGCGATCGCCGGTTTGTGGAAAATGTTCGAAAAGGCTGGCAAACCAGGCTGGGCAGCAATAATTCCTGTTTACAATCTCATTGTTATTCTTGAGATTGTTGGAAAACCTATTTGGTGGATATTTTTCTTTCTGATTCCCTGTGTAAACTTTGTAGTAATCATTTGGGTGCTGAATCTGTTGATGAAGAGCTTCGGAAAAGATTCAATATACACGGTACTGGCGTTTTTCTTCTCTTTTATCATTTTTCCCATGATTGGCTTCGGGAGCGATCGCTATTTGGGACCATCAGCTGCTGAAGCGAGAGGTGGCAACTCGTTTGATCAGTTTAAGAATTATAAGAATCCATTTGATGATCCGAATGCACCTAGAGACCCAACAGCTTAATATGGTATGAACTATTTGCTGTTTTTGATTTTCAGTAGCTGGTCCGGAATAGACTGGCTACAACATCATCTTCTACCTTGCCCTTTTAAATGGTTAACCGGCATAGATTGCCCCGGCTGCGGTTTTCAAAGAGCATTATTGTTATTACTTCAGGGGCGATGGCAAGCCAGTATAGTACAATATCCACCAACCATTCCACTTTTATTATTAGGTTTATTTTTCCTGCTAAAAAACCGTTATTTTAAGAAAAATGAAAAACTTGCTACCGTATTATCTTGCTTAGTGGGCTTTCTAATCATCACGTCCTATCTTAACAAGATGTTTTAAGCGCAGCTAATGGAGCCTTTTATTTCGTATTTGATGTCAGATACGAATAGTCGCGAACAATTTGTTTCAAAAACTCCCATTCATTCATCTCGTTAGGAATGTTCAGTTGTAACACATCTTTTGCTTTCATAGCCATTTTATATACGAGCATATTATTGCCTGTCTTACTGAAATTGGCCACCACATCATGAATGAGTGTTATGTCCTGATCGTTAAGACTTGTCACCTCCGGAAACAAGGGCTTATATAGTTCTTCGGTTGGAGGATGAAAGGCAATTGCTTCTAACTGCGTTCGGGGAACGGTTTTAATTAAAGTTGTGCCCGCCACAATATCGCCTATTCGTTGCTTGTTTTCGGATAGTGCCACGCAGATCAATGCCCCTACTTGCATTGTTAGTGTAAAATCTACAAACCGGAATAACCACCTCAAAAAGTATTGACCTACACTAGGTTGATAACCGTCTAGGCTGACAACTTTAATTTTCAGTATGCGCTTGCCAACACTCTGCCCATTAAAAAAAATTTCACACAGCAAATCATAAAACACAAACAGCGAACCATATAAAGCCAAAAGTATCAGATTACCGATATTATCAAAAGCCAGTCCTAAGCCTGAAACGATCAATATAAATAAGAGATAAATAAGAAAAAAGAGGAGCAGATCGATTATACGTGCAGCGATCCGCTCGCCCACGCCGGCGACATCATAATCGATCGATATATTTTGCGAAGTAATTACCTTTACATGATTCATCAAAACGAATTTAGTGAAATCCATGGATATGGAAGCGTTTGATTTTTATTATCTTTATTTCGATTCAGGACTTATACTCAAATTATTAATACCATATGCGGGAAGCACTGTTCGTCAAACAAAATAATGCAAAATGGGAAAGTTATGAAAAAATAAAGACAACCCATCCGGATGAGTTAGCAGCGCGTTTTATCGAAATCACGGACGATCTCGCCTATGCCAAAACCTTTTACCCAAAATCGAAAACCACCGCCTATCTTAATGGCTTGGCAGCTCGTCTACACCAGTCGCTCTATATTAATAAAAAAGAAAAGGCAAGTCGTTTTCTAAGCTTTTGGAAAACGGAGCTTCCGATTATTTTTTTTCAGTATCGAAATCAGTTGGCCTATTCTGCTGTATTTTTCTTATTATTCACCTTTATCGGTGCATTCTCTGCCGCGAATGATGAAACATTTGTTCGGCTTGTTTTAGGTGACGACTATGTAAATATGACAAATACTAATATAGAAAAAGGAGATCCTTTTGGCGTATATAAACAATCGAATCCGTTGCTTATGTTTTTGATGATTGCGCTGAACAATATTCGAGTGTCTTGTATGGCATTCCTCTTGGGTATTTTATGCGCTGTTGGCACGGTCGTACTGCTTATGTATAATGGCATTATGTTGGGATCTTTTCAATATTATTTTTTTACAAAAGGTTTAGGTTTTGAATCGGTATTAGTTATCTGGATACACGGCACATTGGAAATATCGGCGATTGTGTTGGCAGGAGCCGCGGGCTTGATATTGGGAAACAGTCTGCTGTTTCCCAAAACTTACAGTAGACTCACTTCGCTTAAACGGGGAGCGAAGGATGGTCTAAAAATCATTGTCGGATTGATCCCCATATTCATTATCGCTGCTTTATTGGAGTCTTTTGTAACAAGACATACAGCTATGCCCTTCTGGTTAAGCAGCGCTATATTGATAGCATCTTTTCTTTTTATCGTATGGTACGTGGTGATTTATCCCCGTAAGCTTTCCAAACTTATTTAGTTATGAATTATTCCTCTGAAGAACCGATTGAATTAAGAAAGGTAAGAGATTTCAGTGAGACGATGAATGATAGCTTCAGCTTTATCAAACAGCATTTCAAAAATCTTTTTAAACCCCTTTTATATATAAGTGGCTTTTTTATTATCGCCACAATAGCCAGTAGCGTTGCACAACAAATGAAAACTATCCGATTGGTTGGCTTGGCAAAAGCATCAACCTCAACCGTATTAGCCGAAAATATGACGGGATACACATTTGGTTTAGCCTACTTTCTGTTACTTTTATTCAGTATCTTATCTGTTAGCGTAATTTATCTAGTTACCTATTGCTATATGAAACTCTATAAAGAACACTACCATACTATTCCATCCATGCAAGCCGTTTGGGACTTATTTAAAAGCCATATTATATCCTTTTTCATAGCGACCATTCTTTTAAGTATATTCATCTTTATTGGTTTCCTCTTTTGTTTAGTTCCCGGTTTTTACCTGATTCCCATTATTAGCTTAACCTTGCCCATTATGATTATGGAAGACAAAGGCTTATTTGAAGCATTATCGCGCAGCATACAATTGATAAAAGACCACTGGTGGAAAACCTTCGCATTGATATTTCTAGCATCTATCATTGCCTATTTTAGCATGGGAATACTGAGTCTTCCATCAGCATTTCTAAGTATCGGCGCCGTATTTGTTGAAGATTCTCCCACCTTGGTTCTCGCTGGTAGTATCTTTGGGTCTATTTTAACGGGTTTAGCACAGCTATTTTATATCTTACCTGCAATTGTGAGTGCGCTGTGGTATTTTAGTCTTACAGAAGAGAAAGACGGATTAGGCCTTATGGAACGAATAGAAGGCTTTGGGTCCGGCGGAGTGAAGGCGTCCAACGATTGGCCAAAAGAAGAATATTAATTATTAATCGATGCACCGTATCTGTCTCTTCCTATTGTGTTTGTTATCTTTTATACGCCCCCTCCAGGCCGTAAGCATAGACGCTGCTTTATCAAAAGGACAAGACAAACAGAAACAGATAAATATTGATACCGGGAAAATAATTTTACGCTCATTTGATGCTGCCAAGTTAGCAAGTTATAAAGAGGACGCAGCCTTCAAGTATGAGGAAGAACAGGTTCCTGTTGGATGGTGGCAACATTTTAAACAGTGGCTTTACAATCAGCTAGCCCGCATTTTTTCGAACGGACAATCCGGGTCAACTTTTAAATGGCTATTTATTATACTAGGGAGTGCCGCGCTCTTATTCCTTGTCTATAAAATTGCCGGTATGGATATACTGTACATATTCGGAAGAAGAAATCGGGTTAGTGGTGCAAGTTCCATTGCGGAAGAAGAGGACATACATCAAATCGATTTTGAAATGGAGCTCCAGACCGCTATTACAAACAAAAATTTCCGACAGGCGGTCCGTTTATCATATCTTCAATTGCTAAAAGAACTGACAGATCGGACATTAATCGATTGGCAACCGGGAAAAACGAATCAAATCTATGTGCAGGAGTTAGGAAGCAGACCATTCAGCAACGATTTTAGAAATTTGACAGGTCTGTTTGAAAAAGTATGGTATGGCGCCTTTCCGGTAAGAGAAAACGATTTTTTCGACTTTAGAAGAAGTTTCGCGAAATTAAAGGATCGGATTTAGATACAGTAACATATGAAAGATCTTAAGTTGTATCTTCTGCTAGGTTTTTTATTGTTGGGTATATATTTATTTATTGAATATAACCGTCCAGTGGCTGTTAATTGGTCGCCCACTTATCAGCGAAGCGACAAAATACCTTTCGGAACTTACATATGCTATCGCGAACTTCCGAAGCTTTTTAAAAGGGGTGTATATAATAGTCGACAACCGCTCGAAGAAACACTTCCAAAGGCTAAAGGTGCCAATTTACTTATTATTTCCTCCAAGATTTCCTTGGGCAACGATGATTATCAAAAGCTTTATACACATATCGAGAAAGGCAACGATGTTTTTCTCGCAGCGAGTTATTTCAATCAAATTCTTTTAGATTCACTTCATTTACAAATTCGTACACGAGATGTTCTTTTTGCAAAAGACAGCTTACAATTTCATTTTCTGAATAAACACTTGGCTCCAGGTCGTTATTATCGGTTCAACAGAGGCATAGCTTCCCAATACTTTAGTAAAATAGACACACTGAAAGCTACTATATTAGGTACGAATAATAAAGGTGAAGCAAATTTTTTGCGTTATCATATCGGCAATGGTGACTTATACTTGTTGGCTTCTCCCGATTTTTTCACCAACTACGCATTGTTAACTGAAGAAGGGGCTGCCTATGCCTCCAAAACACTTTCGTACTTAAATCCAAATCGGCCCCTCATTTATGATGAATATCAATTACTTGGTATGGCAGGTGAGCGATCGCTCTTGCGATTTATTTTTAGCAATGCCTCGCTTAAGTGGTCTTATTACATTATGCTTGCATGCCTAATACTATTTGTTCTGTTCGAAATTAAACGGCGACAACGGATCATTCCAATAGAAGATCCAATGGCAAACACCAGCGTAGAATTTATAAAAGTGGTAAGTAGCGTTTATTTTCGACAGCGTGACAATAGCGATATCGCACAGAAAAAGGCTCAGTATCTTCTTCATTTTATTCGCGCTCACTATCGAATTAAAACAAGCGATTTAAACGATGAGTTTTTAGCGTTACTTGCCGAACGCTCGGGTGTCACAGCGGATGTCGTTCAAAAGATATTTGAATATATGGAAGCTGTTCACTTGGGGAAACAATTAAGTGATCAAGAATTGACAGATTTTAATAATTACGTGGAACGGTTTTACAATCAATCGAAGATACTATGGAACAAGAATTTTTCGAACAACGTACCGATTTAGGTGAGTTACAGCAAGCGGTTCAACAAATTAAAGACTCGATCGGTAGGGTTGTTGTTGGGCAGCAAAACCTGGTTGAACTCTTAATTGCCGGAATTTTAGCTGATGGCCATGTACTGATAGAGGGGGTGCCGGGCATTGCTAAGACGTTGACCGCTAAATTAATTGCAAAATGTATTGACGCACAGTTTAGTCGCATTCAATTTACGCCAGACCTCATGCCTTCAGATGTTCTGGGTACATCCATTTTCAATCCAAAAAGTGTTGATTTTGAATTTAAAAAAGGGCCTATATTCGGAAACATCATTCTAGCTGATGAGATCAATCGAGCTCCCGCAAAGACGCAATCTGCCTTATTCGAAGTAATGGAAGAACGTCAAATGACCCTAGATGGTATCACACACCCAATGGAAGAGCCATTTATAGTGCTGGCGACCCAAAATCCAATAGAACAGGAAGGAACTTACCGTTTACCGGAAGCGCAACTCGACCGATTTTTGTTTAAGATCGAGGTGGGCTATCCCTCCCTGGTGGAAGAAACAGAGCTTTTGATCCGACACCATCAAGCGGATCCTCTTGAAACAATCAAGCATATACAACCGGTCCTCTCGAGTGGGCAAATCAAATCCCTACGGAATACGGTAAGGAAATTACATGTGGAAGATAAATTAATCGAGTTTGTAGCGAAGATCGTCTATCAAACAAGAAACCACAAGTCTTTATTCCTGGGAGCGTCGCCCCGAGCATCATTAGCCATCATGAATGGGGCAAAGGCTATTGCTGCCATGAATAGTCGTGACTTTGTCACGCCGGACGACATCATAGGCGTTACACCTGCCGTATTGCGCCATCGTATTGTTTTAACGCCTGATCGAGAAATGGAAGGCATTACGCCTGATGAAGTTATCCATCAGCTCATTAAGAATATCGAGATTCCGAGGTGAAGCTTATAGGGGTTAGGTATTAGGGATTAGGTATTAGGTATTAGGGGTTAGGGGTTAGCGATTAGGGGATAGGGATTAGGGATAGGGTGGAAATAAGGCTAAAGAGCGGGACTTAACAAAAAACGTTTATTAAAGATTCTACGATGCGTAATATCGTTCGATTATTTTATTTGGATCTATTTCTGAGTAAGCGATTTTTTATCGCTTGGGGAATAACGGCATTCTTATTTTTATTAGCTTATTTTTTCCCTTGGCTGGGATTTTTACCTTATATAGCTGCTCTTACAACGACGCTGATTTTATTAGCAGATATCGCATTACTATACGCTGTAAAAAATGGAGGGGTAGTCAGTACGCGTATTGCTCCTGCCCGCCTAAGCAACAGTGATAATAACGAAATTTTTATTACAAGCAACAATCGTTATCCTTTTACTGTAAAAATAGGCATTATCGATGAAATACCTTATCAATTCCAAAAGCGCGATATTTGGTTCGAGCGAGCTCTGGAAGTTAAGGAACGGAGTACTTTTTCATACCAACTACGCCCTGTAAAACGAGGCCTCTACTCTTTCGGAAAACTACGAACTTTTGTACAATCACCCATCGGTTTTATACAACGTAGATTTAATGAAGATGCAGAGGCTAATGTACCCGTATACCCTTCTTTTCTTCAAATGCGTAAATACGAAATGTTAGCCATTTCTAATCGGTTAACGGATTACGGCTTGAAGAAGATCCGTCGTTTAGGCCATAGCATGGAATTTGAACAAATAAAGGCTTATGTTCAGGGTGATGATTATCGAACGCTAAATTGGAAAGCTTCTGCTCGTCAAGGCAGTTTAATGGTCAATTCGTACATTGACGAGCGATCGCAACATATCTATTGTATAATCGACAAATCAAGGGCAATGAAGATGCCCTTTCATGGCTTAAGTTTATTAGATTACGCCATTAATGCAAGTTTGGTATTGGCTAACATTGCGCTCAAAAAGGAAGATAAAGCCGGACTTATCACATTTGCCGAGCAAATTGGGACTGTTCTTCCTGCTGATAGGCGTTCTACACAACTTAATTATATTATGGAGGCCTTGTACAAAGAGAAGACACGTTATTTAGAGAGTAATTTGGAGATTTTATACTCGACTGTAAGGCATACGCTACGGCAAAGAAGCTTGATTATCTTATTTACGAATTTTGAAAGTGTATCTGCCTTAAATCGACAATTACCTTATTTGAAGAAAATTGCAAAATACCACTTATTGGTAGTAATCTTTTTTGAGAACATCGAGGTGAAAAGCTTAAGTCAAGAAAAAGCGGAAAGCATCGAAGGTATCTATTTGAAAACAATCGCAGAGAAATTTGTCTATGAAAAAAAACTACTTGTTCGAGAGCTTGCCAGGCATGGAATACAGTCTGTCTTGACGCCACCTGAACATTTGACTGTCAACACAATCAATAAGTATTTGGAAATTAAGGCTAAGCAGCGGATTTGATGATTGTTACATTGCGAGTTATTAGTTGTTGGTTGTTGGTTATTAGT
>Ga0079224_100012033_pt1 | contig 11958 bp, 13 predicted proteins | sample Stecom2015_FD_80414 | JGI IMG/M metagenome (GOLD analysis project Ga0079224, IMG submission 80414) | Agricultural soil microbial communities from Utah to study Nitrogen management - Steer compost 2015 | ecosystem: Environmental > Terrestrial > Soil > Agricultural land | place: USA: Utah... | reverse complement strand
GTCAAACGCGAATTTTTTTCCCGATGGAAACTCCCTGGTTAAACTCCCTGGTTAGGAGGTGAGGACGTGTCTGGAAACCGAAGTAAGCCGTTACAACTCATCAAGGGACACAGGACGAAAGAGGAAATCGAATTTCGCCGGAAGGCAGAACAAGCCATGAAGACAGGATCCACCTTGAAAGCAACCGATGACGTGAAGGCTGACCCGGTGGCGTACAAAGAATTCAAGCGGTTGAAAAAGCTGTACAGCCAAATGGAAGCCGACTTTGTGGACGGCTTGGATACGCAGGCGGTCAATCGGTATTGCCTGCTGATTAGCCAGGAAAAACGGCTCTTGGACGAGGGTGATTTTCTCGCCTTGCATAAGACCAGGGAGATGATTCTCAAGCTGGAAGACCGGTTGTTCTTAAATCCATTGTCCCGTATCAAGGCGGTGCCAAAGCAGCCACCCGAGAAAAAAGAATCGCCGATGGCCGAATTTTTGAAACGGAGAATCGGAAATGCCACATGACAAGCGGCGGGCACTGGAAGTCATCGAGTTTGTCCAGATGCTCAAAGCCGTGGATGACTTTTATGGCCAGCCGCTCAAGTTACTGGACTGGCAGTATCAAATTTTGTGGGACGTTTACGGCACGGTGAATGATGACGGCTATCGGCAGTACCGCTACGCCTACCTGGAAATCCCGAAGAAAAACGGAAAAACGACGTTAATTGCAGCATTGGCATTGTACCACTTGGTGTGCGATCCTCCCGATGGTCAGATTTACTGTTGTGCCGCCGACCGGGGGCAGGCCGAACTGGTGTACAAGGCTGCCGTCGGAATGCTTGAACAAGAACCGGAGCTTGATTCCAAACAAAACGGTTTTCTGAGAGTTTATGACAGCCGGAAGGAAATCAAAAACCTTCACACGGGGACAACACTTAAAGTTCTCTCGGCCGAAGCCTATACCAAGCATGGTATCAACCCGACAGTGGTAATCTTTGATGAGCTCCACGCCCAGCCGAACCGCGACCTGTGGGACGTGATGACGTTCGGCGCCGGCGCGGCACGGAAGGAGCCGCTGTGGTGGGTGATTACCACTGCCGGCGATGATCCGGACCGGAAATCTATCGGCTGGGAAGTGCACGAGTACGCTCGCAAAGTAAGAGACGGTGAACTGGACGACCCGACGTGGTACGTGAAAATCTACGCGGCACCGGAGGACGCCGACATCTTCGATGAACGTGTTTGGTACGAGGCCAACCCAAGCCTGGGGCACACAATCAGCATCGAAAAAGTGCGGCAAGAGGCGCTACAGGCCCGCAACAGCGAGGCGGCGGAGCGCCTTTTTCGTTGGCTGCGGCTGAACCAGTGGGTCAGTCTTAAACAAACCAGCTGGTTGCCGCTGTCTTTGTGGGATCGCACCGATGGCAAGTGGGAGTTGGCCGAGCTGGTCGGCAAGCGGTGCTACGTTGGGCTGGACTTGTCCAGCACCACCGACCTGACGGCGGCCTGCTTCCTGTTCCCGCCGCAGGATGGCATTCCGGATTGGCGGGCAATTTTCGAGGCGTGGATCCCGGAAGACAACATGAAAGAGAGAATCCGCAAAGACCGTGTGCCGTATGATCGGTGGGTGAGCAAAAAGTTTTTGCATGCAACACCAGGGGATGTGGTAGATTATGAGTTCATTGAGGCAAGTATTTTGAAGGCTGATAAGCAGTATGACATCCGTGCGGTAGGTACTGACCCGTGGAATAGCCGTATGTTAAGTCAACGTCTCATGAATAAAGGGCTTGAAGTGATTGAAGTCCCGCAAAACATGCGGAACATGTCACCAGCAATGAAGGCCATTGAACGTTTAATGAAAAGCGGGCAATTGAGTCATGAAAAGAACCCTGTAGCCCGATGGTGTTGGGGGAACGTTGTCGTTGCAGTGGATGGTAACGAGAACATTAAACCGGACAAAAAGAAGTCCCGGGACCGCATCGATTTGATCGTTGCCATGATCAACGCTGTTGCCACGACCATGATGTTTGAAGAAAACGCCGTCGAATCCGTGTATGAATCGCGGGGAGTATTGACGCTGTGAGGGTGTGAGAAATGAAGATCGGACCGTTGAACATCACATTGGAAAAACGAAGAAAAAGCACATTGGCCCAGCCGGAGCAGTGGTTGGTTGATACTTTTGGCGGTCAGCCGGCGGCGTCCGGCGTCAAAGTGACAGAAGAGACGGCCATGCGTTCATCGGCCGTTTTTGCGTGTGTGAGGATTTTGGCCGAGACGGTGGCCGCCTTGCCGCTCCATGTTTATCGACGGTTGCCAACGGGAGGTAAAGAACGGGCGACAAACCACCCGTTGTATTCACTGTTGCATGACTTGCCTAACCCTGAAATCACGTCATTCACTTTCCGCGAGACGGCGATGGCGCATCTTTCTCTTTGGGGCAACGCCTACGCTGAGATTGAATTCGACGGAGCGGGCCGGGTTCGGGCGTTGTGGCCGCTCCCACCGTGGAGGGTGCAGGTGGAGCGGGATCCAGGCACCAAACGATTGCGGTACCTTGTCACGCTGGACGATGGAACGTATCAGGTTTTGGATGTGGCAAGGGTGCTGCATATTCCGGCGTTGTCGTTTAACGGCATTGTCGGGATCTCACCCATCCGGTGGGCGGCGAAAGAAGCCGTAGGATTAGCGCAGGCCACAGAAAAGTTCGGCGCGATGTTTTTCGGTCAAGGGACCAACATTGGCGGCGTGGTGACCCACCCAGCGAAACTAAGCGAGCAAGGCAGTCGGAACCTTCGGGAGTCGATACAGCAGGCGTACAGTGGCCTCGGGAAAAGCCACAGAATTCTGCTGCTTGAAGAAGGCATGAAGTATGAGCGGATCGGCATCCCGCCGGAAGATGCCCAGTTCCTGGAGACGCGCAAATTCCAGGTAACCGAGATCGCCCGGATTTTCCGCGTGCCGCCGCATATGCTGGCTGACTTGGAACGAGCGACGTTTAGTAACATTGAGCATCAAAGCATTGAGTTTGTGACCCATACCATCACACCGTGGTTGGTCCGGTGGGAAAAGGCGATTTTCCGGGATTTGTTATTTCCGGATGAGCGCCGGGAATATTTTGTGGAGTTCATGGTGGATGGGCTGCTGAGGGGCGACATCGAAAGCCGGTATCGGGCATACGCCATCGGCCGGCAATGGGGTTGGTTGTCGGCCAATGATGTGCGTGAGAAGGAGAACATGAATCCAATTGAAGGGGGCAACGTTTACCTGGTGCCGCTTAATATGGTGCCGGCCAACCAAGTAGCTGAACAAAACGTCGATTCTGATGATGGAACGCCAGGACGTTCAGTCAGAGAACTGAGAGCCATCCGTGCGGCGCAAAGCCGGCAGCGGGTGGCTAAAACGTTTCGGGCGGTTTTTGAGGATGCAGCCCGCCGGGTAATTCGGCGGGAGGAAGCCGATATTATGCGAACTGCCCGGAAGATGATGGGTCAACGAAACTTTGAGCAGTTCTTGGCGTGGCTTGAGGACTTCTATCAGGAGCATACAGCATTTATCCTGACTGTCATGGCTGCTCCGTTCCGCAGCCTGGCCGAAGCCATTCAAGCCGAGGCCGCCGAGGAAATTGGGGCGCCAGTTGGGATTACGGCGGCGTTGGAGGAATTTGTTCAGGCATACCTTGAGAATTTTGCTAAGCGACATAATGGCTCATCTCTGGGGCAGTTGCGGCAAGTCATCAATGATGCCGTTACCGTCGGTGATGATCCGCTGGAAAAATTGCAGCAACGCTTTGATGAGTGGAACGAGCGCCGGCCAGTGAAGATCGCCCGGCGCGAAACGGTTCGAGCCAGCAACGCTGTGGCTAAGGCGACATATTTGGAAAACGGCGTGACCAGGCTGCGTTGGGTGACGCTTGGCAAGAACTGCCCGTATTGTAACCGTTTAGATGGCAAAGTGGTTGGTATCAACAGTGATTTTGTAAAAGATGGTGAAGTCGTAGAAGCTGATGGCGTAGAGCCTATGAAAGTTTATGGACGGATAGGGCATGCACCGCTTCACGATGGATGTGATTGTCAGATCATGGCGGATTTGTAAAGGGGTGAGAGTTGTGAAAATCGAGCGCCGGCAATATGAGATGACGGACTTGGAAATCAGGACCGATGGAGAAGGAAAACCGGTGAAGATTGCTGGTTATGCGGCTAGGTTTGATAAGTTATCGGTTCCGCTATATGGATTTCGCGAACGAATCAGGAAAGGTGCTTTTACGAAGTCGTTGCAACGGAATAACGTGAAGGCATTGTGGAATCACAATAGCGACTTCCCCTTGGGCAGTATGAAAAACGGAACGCTGAAACTTGAAGAAGATGACAAAGGATTGCGTTTTGAGCTGGAGCTTCCGGACACAACCTGGGGCAGGGATGCTGCTGAATCGATTCGGCGTGGTGATACGGATGGCATGTCGTTTGGTTTTGAAGTCGTCAAAGACGAGTGGGACAACAGCGATCCGAAAAACGTCATTCGGACGTTGGTTGAGGTGAATCTCATTGAAATCAGTCCGACACCGTTTCCAGCATATCCTTCAACGTCGGTGTCGGTGCGGACAGCCGAGGAAGTGTATGCTGAGTTTGTTCAGGCGAACGGCTCGGCAAGCGAGGATGAACCAGTCCAGGAGGACCGGATCAAACATCTTCGCAGAAAATTGGAACTTGCAGAAAAATCAATCTGAAAACTTTGGAGGTGTTGGAGATGGACAAAATCTTGGAAATGCGTCGGCAGCGCGCGAAGTTGATTGAGGATGCACGGGATATTTTGGACAAAGCGGAGCAAGAAAAACGGAGTTTGACGGCAGAAGAGGAGCAACAGTATGACCGCATCATGGCTGACGTGGATGAGTTGGCCAAGAAAATTCAGCGGGAAGAGCGAATGCTGGAACTCGAAAAAGAACTGGACAGCTCGCTGAACCAGGTTAAACGGATGGACCCGAAGGAGGAGCCTGGTGAAAAACGGAATCGGAATCTGCGGGCAACGGCAGAATATCGGGACGCTTTTTGGACGGCGCTTACGCGCGGTCGCAATGCCTTGACTGCCGAACAGTTTGACTTGCTTATGGATCGAGAAGTCCGGGCACTGGTTATTGGCACGGATACTGCCGGTGGTTACTTGGTGCCTGATGAGTTCGAACGGATGCTTGTTCAAAAGCTTGAAGCTGAAAATGTGATGCGTAGTCTGGCAACCGTCATTTCTACGTCGTCCGGAACCCGTGAAATTCCTGTTGAAGCGGATTATGGCATGGCGGCGTGGTTGGCTGAAAGCGCACCGTACCAAGAAAGTGATATAGAATTTGGACAAGTCATTTTGGGCGCTCACAAGTTGGGGACCATTATTAAAATTTCTGAAGAGCTACTGAACGACAGCGCTTTTGATATGAGTACTTACATTGCCAGTGCCTTTGCCCGCCGGATGGGCCGGGCTGAGGAAGCAGCTTTTGTTAATGGCGATGGTACAGGAAAACCGACCGGAGTTGTACAAAGCGCTCAACAAGGTGTGGTTGCACCGGCTGGACAAACGGATTCCATCAGTGCCGATGACTTGATTGATCTGTATCATGCATTGAAACGGCCATACCGCAGTCGGGCAACGTGGCTAATGGCCGATTCAACGGCAAAGGCAATCCGCAAGCTCAAAGACAACGACGGACAGTATCTGTGGCAGCCTGGTTTGCAAGCTGGACAACCAGACCGCATCTTGGGGCGTCCAGTGGCTATTTCTGATGATGTGCCACCGTTGGGCGCTGGTAACAGGGCAGTGTTGTTTGGTGATTTCTCTTATTACTGGATTGCCGATCGCGTTGGTCGTGTGATGCAGCGCTTGGATGAGCTGTATGCGGCTAACGGTCAGGTTGGTTTCAGGATGTATCAACGCGTGGACGGCAAACTGATTTTGCCGGAGGCTGTTGTTTATTTCCAAAACGCGGCGTCGTAACAGGCGGGACAATTTGCCCCGCCTGTCCCTATTGGGGGTGAGAGTTTGAAGGTAAGGATCTTGAAATCCATTGCCTCTCCGCATTGGAGCTATGCCTTTGGTGACGTTGTGGAACTAACCGATGATTTGGCAGAAAAATGGGTCGCTGCAGGCATTGCGGCGCCGGTGAGAGATGTCGAGATGGCGGCCAAGGAGCCGTCGGAACGGGCCGTGCGTAAGACCGCGAAAAGGCGGTGAACGTGATGAACTTAAAGCGGATCATCCCGCCTCAGTCGGAGCCGGTGAGCGTTGAAGAGGTTCAAGAGTATTTGCGGACTGACGAAAGCGAAACCGTACTCCAGGCGTTTATCCTGGCGGCTCGGGAGCACGCTGAAAACTTTACCCGGCGAGTATTTGTAACGCAGACGTGGGATTTGATGCTGGACCGTTTCCCGGGTGGCAGCGATCCGATCACTGTCCCGCTTCCTCCGCTTCAATCTGTGGAGCGCATCACATACCGTAACGAAGCTGGCGAAGAATTGGAAATGGATCCGACGACGTATATTGTTTTCTCGCAGATGGAGCCGGGGCGCATCCTGCCGGTTGACGTTTGGCCAGCTGGAAAGCATGTTACCATTCGGTTTGTGGCCGGTTACGGTGAACCGGCGGATGTTCCACAGGCAATCAAGCAGGCGATAATGCTGCTTGTCGGTCATTTCCACGAAGTACGGGCCGACCGCCTGTCAACGGATAGTATCGTCGGCGTCGGAAGTTTGCAATGGGGCGGCCAAAGTGTGGCAGAAATGCTGCTGTGGCCATACCGGGATGTGAGGATGCCGCCATGATAAAGCATTTACAAAAGTTCAAGGTTCAGCGTTTACAAACCGGCATTGACGATGATGGCCTTCCAGTGCAACAGTGGCAAGATATTGGGACGCTATTTGGTATCCTGGCGAGTACCAAACTAGACGAACAAGTCAACTGGCAGCAGCTACAGCACCCGGTGACGCATACCATCGCCCAGCGTGGTAAACCGAAGGCTCGCCCGATGGACCGATTTGTTTGGTCGGGGCGGTATTTTTATGTCCAAGGCGTCCGCGAGGCGGGCACGGCACATGGATGGACGGTTTACCAATGCGAAGAAAGGATGGTTCGGTGATGATTTTTGAATCTATCCGCCGAAAAGTTGTCCAACAAGTTCAGCAACAAGCGGAGCAGAGAGCGACACAAGCCGGTCGTATGATGCGCCTGTCTGCCATCCAAGTGTTACGGAAGCGTGGTCGCTCGTCACCAGGACAACCACCTGGGCGCCGTACTGGCCAGTTGGCTCGTTCTTGGCTCCCCACACACCGAGTGGAGCAAAGTGGAACAAAGTATACCGTTAATCCAGGAATCACCACTGATGTGTTTTATGCCCGTTTTCTGGAAGAAGGTACTGCGAAAATGGACAAACGTCCGTTCCTGGAGGAGATCAAGAAGAAAGCCTGGCCGCGGGTGGTGCAGATTTACACTGGCCGCCGGTATCTGAGGTGATGGTGGATGGAGGCGTTGATTCGAAAACGACTGGTGGAAGATCCCGTTATTCAGTCTCAGCTGGCTACCTTCTACGGCCAACCAGCGGTGTTCCAGCGTCAGGCGCCGTCTGATACCGATAGCGGCTGGGATGGTCCGCAATATCCGCGCATTGATTTTGTGGTTGACCGGCAAGAGAACCCGGAGCGCAAAGTCCAGGGTGTTGCGTCATTCAATATTTGGGCGTTGACCACTTCACAAGCCAGACCAAACGACATCGAACGCCGCATCCGGGAATTGTTGGACGGGGCGTTTTTTCATCCTGAGGGGCAAGACACAACAGCGCTTCGGTGGAGCCAGTCGGATATGTTCGAGGCTGGGAATGACAATGAGCTTATTATCGGAATTACGGTCCTCTTTGATTTGTTGGCCTTCCCGTTGCAAACGACGTTTTCGCCGGATCCAATCCTAGCGCTCAACGAATGGGCGGAAAGCAAATTCAGCGTGTTACAAGTGGACCCCGAAACCTGGACGCCGGCTGATTCCAATTCGGCATTATATTGGCGCTTGGCAGGGATAACAGGGATTGAGATGCTGAACTGGGGCGCATGGGTTACGGCGACTATTGCCGGGCATGTGCTGGCACCGTCGCCGATTCCACGCCTGGAGTGGACACGGCGGCTGACTGAGGCGCTTGCATTGGAACGGCGTGTGAAACTTGACGACGGTTCGCAAATGAGCATCCTTTCCATTTCTGCTGACAGCACATCCGATCCGCTGACAACAGGACAGATTCAACTGAGTATCCGGTACGGTGTGCTGACGCCGGCGGAGGTATTCGATCCGCTGAATGTTGCCTACGTCAAAACTACCGATGGTGCGGGAGGTGTAGTGAAAAAATGAGCAAGCAAAAAATGGCTGAACCCAAGTACAGCCGCACTGAAATCTTGGGCGCGGCTTCTTCTTTTGGCGTGCGATTGGAAGTGCTGGCTGGAGCTTTGCGTATGGCAGGAAAAAATGCTATGACCAGGGCAGAGGTGGAGGAGGCAATCAAGCAATTCAAGGGAAGGAAGGTGTAACCAATGGCTGGCGAGAGCTTTTTGCTGGGCGAGCAAAAAATCCGCCCGGGGACATATGTCCGGGTGACAAACATTGGAGAACCGCCGATTGTCGCCGGTGCTCAAGGTGTTGCAGCGGCGGTTATCCAAGCGTCGTGGGGGCCTCTGAATGAAGTTGTGACACTGGAAGGTATGAATGAGGTTACGCTGCGTTTTGGCGGCGGTAAAGGGCCGGATGTGTTACGTGATCTGTTCCGTGGTGGCGCGCGGCGCGTGCTGTCCGTCCGTGTGGGAAATGGCGGCACGCCAGCAACCATCACACTAAAAGATACCGGCGCGACCCCTATAGATGTGGTGAAGTTGGAAACCAAATATCCAACTGCTCGGGCGTTTAGCGTGACCGTTCGTGATGCGCTGGATACCACTAAGAGGGAGTTGCTCGTCTACGAAGGGACAACACTGCTTGAAACAATCGTCTTTGATAAAGGAACAACGGAGCCGCAAGCACTGACGGCCGCCGTGAACGCAATTAGCAGTTATTTGGTCGCTATAAAGATTGCCGACGGAAGCGGAACGCTGGCTGCCGTGACGGACCAAGCGTTGACCGGCGGAACCGACCCAACCGTCACGGGTGAAAGTTATGTCACCGGATTTGCTCGTTTGGAGGCAGAAACATGGAACGCCTTGGTAATCGATTCCGAGGAACCAAGCGTTCAAGCATCCCTGCAAGCGTTTGTGTTTACGTCCCGTGAAAGCGGAAAACGCGTGATCGGTGTAGTTGGTGAGCCTACTAGCGTCGAACTCGACGTGAGGATGGCTAATGCTAGGGCATTCAATGACCCTGCCATTATTTACGTGGGCAATGGGTTTGTCTCATCGGCAGGAGAAACCATCGAAGGCGCAAGAGCAGCAGCAAGAGTCGCTGGTGAGATTTTGCGTTCCAGTTACACGTCCAGCTTGACGCACCACGTCATTACCGGCGCCGTGGACGTCGTCGGCAAACTTACCAACGCGCAGATTGAGCAGGCAATCCAGTCCGGGATGCTTGTCTTTACACCGAACGCCAGCGGTCAGATTCAGATTGAGTACGGCATCACAACATTTACCACGCCGACTGCCGAATTTGACGATGGGTGGAAAAAGATTCGTCGTGTCCGCACACGCGACATACTCATTGACCGGGTGGTACAGACGCTCGATCCGTACATCGGCCGCTTGAACAATTCGCCGGATGGACGGGCGACGGTGATCAGCGTCATCAACGGCATCATCCAACAGATGATTGCAGAGGGAGGACTGTTGGACGGCGTGGCAAGAGAGGACGAAACCAATCCGCCGCAAGGAGATTCGGCTTGGTTTGTGATTGAAGTGGACGATTTGGACAGCTTGGAAAAAGCCTATTTCACGTTTGGATTCCGGTTTGCGTCTGTAGCATAAGGAGGGATGAACATTGGCAGACGGACGCTATATTTTTCGGCATTGCGTGCCTGACGGAAGTATTGACATCGCCAATGTGACGACTGGGGACGTACTCAACCGCGCCTGGTCGTGGCGAGTGAATATGCCGCCGGACTTGCAAAGCCTTTTGGAATCGAACGGCGGTATTTTTGATCCACGAGCCATTTTGCGTGGCTATGATGGTCGGCTTTATGATGGGGATGGCAACTGGTTGGCCGAAGTAAATACGTGGCAAGCACAGATTAACGTTACAAACTCGGATTATCAGCCGGCCGGCAAAAAAATCTCTTGGGCCATCATGCAGAGTTACACGGTGACGTTGACCTTTACAGAAACCATCATCCGCGATGCCATCCTGTTGAAAAAGTTGATTGATGGACTGAAAGACGATGCGCCTGATCCAATTTTCAATTTCTCAGGTGTACTGAGGGGGCGATAATCCATGAACGAAGACCGCGAAGAATATCTGGCATTGGAAGATGACTTGTTGCGTGGTCTGTTGGAGGCAGCGCAGGAGCAAACGAGCGAAACGGTCACAATCGAAATCTCCCGGAAAGGGAAGACCTATTTCCGTTTCCGGGTGCGTGGGCTGACGGAAAAAGAGTACAACGATTGCCGGGAGAAAGCTACTAAATACGCCGTTAATAAGCGTTTCGGTGGCATCAAACTCCCGCAGGAGACCGATGCGGCGATGTATCGGTCTCATCTGATTTACCAAGCAACGGTGGAAGAAGACCGCGCAAAACTGTGGGACAACAAAAAAGCCTGGGAGCGTCTGAATGTATTGAGCGGGCCTGAACTGATTGACAAAGTGCTGCTGGCCGGAGAGAAAGCGGCGGTGATTGACAAGATTGACGAGCTGTCCGGCTATGAGGAAGACCTGGAGGAAGTCGCAAAAAACTCATAAAAGCAGGGGGCAAAGCCACCCTGCTGCATCACATTTTCCAGCGGATGGGCATTCCGCCTGATGAAGTGATGGCGAAAGAACCGGGCGTCCGGGCGTTTATGTTTGCATCTATGCGGATACAGATCGAAGCGGAAGCGGAGGAGTACGAGCGGTTGCAAGGAGGGAAGTAAGTATGGCTCAGGAAGTATACAGGATTGAGATCCCAATTGAGGTTGATGACAAAACGGCCCAAGCGCTCCAACAGGCCGGGATGCGAATCACAAAATTTGAGAAGTCTGTGGAGCGAACGGAAAAGCAGCTGCAAAAAGTGAGCCGCACCAAATGGCAACTTACCCTCCATGCGCTTGACCGCGCTTCCCATGTTATCCGCCGGGTTGGTTCCGCAGCGAAAAGGGTTGCTAGTGGTGCATATCACATCACCTTGCGTGTGACCGATTTGGCTACTCGTCCGTTACGTGCCATAGGCAGGCTGGCCACATCTACTGCTGGACTGTTAGGCGCCGGGATCGCTTTGGGTGGCCCCATGTTTATGATTGGTGGTGCGATTCGGACAGCAGCCGAATTTGAACAACAGATGGCCAACGTCCGGGCCGTCACCGGAGCAACCGGAGAAGATTTTCAACGCATGACCGAGCGGGCGCGGGAGCTTGGGGCGACGATGCCTTTTACTGCATCGCAAGTGGCAGACGCTATGGGCTTCCTAGGGATGGCCGGTTTCACGACTGAACAAATCCTAAGTGGCATCCAGCCGACGCTGTTATTGGCATCTGCTGGGATGCTTGACTTGGGCGAGGCTGCTGATATTGCATCTAACGTGTTGAGCGGCATGCGAATGGAAGTTGACCAGCTGCAACGAGTGGTTGACGTCATGGCCTACACCGCCGCCAGTGCTAACACAAACGTCAGTCAAATGGGCTTGGCGCTGAGTTACGCAGCGCCAGCAGCTGCCGACGCTGGTGTCAAGCTGGAAGAAGTGTCGGCAGCGATTGGCTTCCTGGGCAATGCCGGTATCCAAGGAGAGCGCGCTGGTACTGCCTTGCGTCAAATGCTGTTGCAGTTGAACAACGCAACTGGCCCAGT
>Ga0079224_100012032_pt1 | contig 11958 bp, 15 predicted proteins | sample Stecom2015_FD_80414 | JGI IMG/M metagenome (GOLD analysis project Ga0079224, IMG submission 80414) | Agricultural soil microbial communities from Utah to study Nitrogen management - Steer compost 2015 | ecosystem: Environmental > Terrestrial > Soil > Agricultural land | place: USA: Utah... | reverse complement strand
ATCAAGCAATTCGGGTAGATATATTTTGACATTTGCAGTAGTTATAGTACTTCTGAATATTGTTTTGGTGATTTTTCTTTTTTTAAATGAAAAAGGAATATTTAACAGTAATTTAGATATTTCTTCAGAACATGAATTGGTTTCAGAACCTGTAAGTCCTCCTGTAAGTTCTCCAGTTTAAGAGATTCCTACCTGAACAAAATCTCCGTCGGAAGTTTTTACTTTATTGATATAGTTGATCCTTTTTTTTTCATCAATCAATTTAAAGATGACTTCTGCAAGCTTTTCTGAAGGTAGCAGCCCTGTCCATGTAAATGTAATCGGAGGATTATACAAATTCAATGTGATTACATATGTATTACCTTTTTTGGTAATTGTAACAGCTTTAGAAGATGTATTAGTAACAGCTCCAGGATTAACCAGTCCCATGCTGTTCATCAATCCAGTCAGCATATCAACCATACCTTCTTTGGCTACTTCAACTTTTCCAATTTGTGTCACCCCTCTTGACTCTACGTTTGGGGTTAAGAAGTCAAATAAACCCATATACTTATTATATCATTAATTTAGCGCTACCTCAACAAGTGTTGCCGATTTTAAGTGACTAATATCTTGATTCCAGCTGTTATTTGAATTATCCCACCATTCCAGACCTTTAAACTGGAGCTTGTAAAATGCTTTGGAATCGGTAACAGAACCTAAATATATATATTTTTTTCCATTTTCTTTAGACCAAAGAATTGCTTTAGTCATCATAGCCAAGCCTAAAGATCTTTCTTTAGGAACTTCAAGATTATAGAATGGATATGCATAATGAACAATTTCAGGATTAATGTAGCTTAGACAATACCCTATATTCTTACCCTGAATAGAGTAGACAAAAACCGAGTTCATATTGCTTTTATCCTGTTCTTGAAACATTTCTTTAATTTTTGAAGCGCTCATTGTTCCCTCGCCAAATTTTTTTGTATAAAAATCTTTACCTAATGCATGTATTTCCCAAGAATAGTTTTCAAGTGGCAGCTTTTTAACATCCAATTCCAAATCTTCATTTTTCTTTAATATTCTACGATTTTCAGAGGAAAGTTCAAAATTGGAAAGATTAACTCTAAGAGATCTGGTTTGAATCATATTTCCTTTTTCAACTCTAGTAAATACAAAACCTTTGTTATACATCTCAGAAATGTTTTCTTCGGTTGTATCTGTTATGGTTGTTGAATCTGTTTGGAAATATGGCATACAATTTGAATTATATCAGTCATTAAATTTAATGGAAACTAAAGAATATGAAATCATAGTAGATAAATATATTTTGACAAATATTTTTCTTTTTAGTATATTCTTTGCATGAATTTCCAAAGTTTAAATGCAAAAAGAGTAAACAAGTCTAAGAAGCCTTGCGTTTGCCAGGAGGACTTGATCTGATTTTTTTATTTAATTAGAATTTAAGCCCTCCGGAAGGAGGGCTTTTTATATTATGGAATATACTGAGTTCATTGATAGGTTACAAATGAGAACGTCACGAATTTTATATCAGCACAACGTAGGTAGTGGGTTTGATGTTCTTGATGTTGGGTTTTATGAATACGAAGGTTATATTCTCGCTGAGATTGAAATGATCAATGTTGTTTATAAAAAAAGGGGGACAGGAACGGCTCTAGTTTTACATCTGGTTACTTATTTAATAGAACAGGCATGCACTAAAGACAAAGCTTTAAAAGTGTTTGTAGAACCTGAATATGGCTCACAAGAATTTTGGGAAAAGGTTAAAGAACGATTGATTATAAAGGGTTTCACTTCATATTGGGGTGCAAGTGAAATCTCCAGAGATTTGTCTGGAATGTATTTAATCCTAGATCCAAAATCTATTGAAATAGCATATTAGAACAATATTAATTATTCAATTATGGGTGCATTTCAAAAAAATAAGGAAGATAACAAATTAGAATTAGAAACTGTATTAAATGAAATTGGACAAGTGGAATTGAGCCAAAGTGATATTGAAGAGATTTGGAGGCTTAGTAAAAAAGAATATAAACATTTTATTGATCTCTATAAAAAATTACCACTTAAAATACAAATAGCTTTATTTCAGCTTTTTAGAAATGGTAACTATCCAAAATTCCTTAAAGAAGATCCTTTTTTCCTGATGTTAATTACTGATTCAGAGGGGAATAGAATAGTTCGGATGCGTAGTAAGGGAGAATCTTTTCATTTAAGCTTTGACATTATACAAGAAAAGTCTGAAGCTGATTTTCTTAGACGTTTATTATTAAATGTAAATTATAAGTTAAAAAATAGCAGTAACATTAATATATATTAACCAAACAACTTGAACAACCTAATAAATCTTTTTAAAACGCTAGTGCAAATTGATTCTCCTTCGGGTCATGAAGAAGATATATCTACATACGTCTTAGGTTTTCTAAAAGATCTAGGATTAAAACCTGAGATAGATGAAAACTACAATATCTATTGCAGGATAGGCAACAAGCCTAATCCTGTACTTTTCTGCGCTCATATGGATACAGTTGAACCAGGAAGAGTAATTAAGCCAGTAGAAATTAAAGGATATATTGAATCAGAAGGCTACACAATTCTTGGAGCAGATAACAAGGTGTCATTGTCATCGATATTGAATGCATTAATCAAATTAATAAAAGGTGGAAATGAGTTAAATATTGAATTAATGTTTACTGCCAGAGAAGAAACCAATTCAGATATACAGGAAATAGATAGAGATAAGGTTAAGTCAGAAGCTGGATTTGTGTTTGATGGTGGAGACGGAAACCTTGGATGGCTAACGCAAACTACACCGACCATAGAAGATTTTAAAATTGAGATATTCGGTCAAACTGCGCATGCAAGCTCTCCAGAAAAGGGTCATAATATTTTGGAAGTATTACTGGATTTAAAAGATAGAATTAAATTAGGTAGACCTGATGAATATACAACTTTAAATATAGGGTTAATAAACGGAGGGTATTCAACAAATAGCGTCCCAGCAAATTTAAAACTAGATGGGGATTTAAGAAGCACAAACAACATCAGCTTTGCAAAAGTTAAAGATGATTTAATACAAGCATTGGAAACATCGTGCAAGAAATACAATACTAAAGTAGAATTTAGCTGGATTCCATATTCATTAGGATACAGTTTAGATCTTTCTGGCCGAAACTTTAAAAAAGTTTATGCATTTTACTCAAAACACAATATACAAATTGATCCAAGCGTTGTAACATCTGGTAGCGATGCAGCTTTCTTGAACTCTATTGGAATAGAAACCTTTTGCCTTGGAGATGGCGTTGTAGATGCGCATAAATTAACAGAAAGAATTAAAATTTCTGATTTTGTAAAATTGTCAGAAATAGTTGAAGATTTAATGCTGAATTACAGGTATTAATTAAGTATAATTGAAACAGTTAATTTTATTGACCAAGATAAATATTTTTTAAAGATATTAATATGACAAATCAAGTAGTAGAATCATCAGATTTAATAGGGCAAAGGAGATTAAGGCTTGAGAAATCAACCAAATTAAGAGAATTAGGGATTGATCCTTATCCTGCTAAATCTTTCAGAACAAATTCTATTAAAGAAGTAACCGATAATTTCGAAAACTTTGAAGGAAAACAAGTTACCTTAGCTGGAAGAGTTATGGCATGGAGAGGTCATGGCAAATTAGCATTTGCAGATTTACATGACCAGGATGCCAAAATTCAACTGTATATCAAAGAAGATTCAATCGAGGTTAAGGATATTGAAGGGGGCAGAACATTAAGTTTTGAAGAATTAAATTTAGTAGATGTCTATGACTTTGTTGAAGTTGAAGGTGAGATTACTAAAACTCAGAGGGGAGAGATATCAATTTTAGTCAAGCATTTAAGAATGTTAACCAAAGTCATTAGACCACTTCCGACTACATTAGAAGATAAAGAGGAAAGATTCAGGAGAAGATATGTAGATATGGCTGTTCATAATGAAGTAAGAGAGAGAATGAAAAGAAGGAGTTTGTTCTGGCAGGCCCATAGAGATTTTTTGAATGAAAGAGGTTTTTATGAAATCAATATACCTGTGCTTGAACATGTTCCAGGTGGTGGTGATGCAGTACCATTCACAACACACATGAATGCGCTTGATGAAGATTTCTACCTTAGAATATCCCATGAATTACCGTTAAAGAGGTTGATAGGAGGAGGTTTTGAAAAAGTCTATGATATTGGCGCAAGATTTAGGAATGAAGGTTTGTCTGATGAACATTTGCCTGAACATGTTGCTATGGAATTTTACTGGGCATATGCAGACTGGAAGGATGGAATGAAATTAGTTCAAGAGTTATTCCAATATGTAATTCAAAAAGTTTATGGCGATAAAAAAATATTTAAAATCAGAGAATTTGAAGTAGATTTTTCAAAAGACTGGGATGTTATTGACTTCAACGAAATTATGAAAGAACGTTATGGAATTAAAGATATTTATTCAATTACCTTAGATGAAGTTAAAGAATTGTTGACTAAAGAAGGGATTGAATTTGACAGGTCAGTTAATATTGCCAGAGGTGTAGATTCTTTATGGAAAAGGATAAGAAAAACAATTCAAGGTCCTGCATTTTTGATTAATCATCCTAAATTTCTGTCCCCGCTTCAAAAGCCAAGTCTGGAAAATCCTGATATGGTTGAACGATTCCAACCTATTATTGCTGGAAGTGAACTAGGAAACGGATGGAGTGAGGTTAATGACCCTGTTGATCAATATGAAAGGTTTGTTGAACAGCAGAGATTAAGAGATGCGGGAGATGAAGAAGCTCAATGGCTTGATATTGACTATGTTGAAATGCTTGAATATGGAATGCCACCTACATTTGGCTGGGGACATTCAGAGAGAGTTTTCTGGTTTTTAGAGGACGTATCAGCGCGTGAAGGAGTTCCCTTCCCTCAGTTAAGGATGGAATTTGATAATTTGACTAAAGAGATTTATCCCGAGGTGTTTGGTGAAGATAAATCTTAAGCTTTTCAACATTCTCTGATACAATAGATTTATTGTAAATCAAAGATTTGTATTTGCATACATTGCAATTTTCTTGCTTTCGTTTAAAATCTTCATATATTTTTTTAATTTCTTTATGTCTGATATTAAAGATAGAGCTATAGCGGTAATTTACAAAGAGGGTAAGATATTAATGTGGTGGCGATTTAAAAATGGTATGGAATTTTACGTATTCCCAGGCGGTACTCAGGAAGAGGGTGAAAGTATAGAAGAAACTTTAGATAGGGAGGTATTTGAAGAATTGAATTTACAAGTGATACAGAAGCGAAAATTTTTTGAATATGTTCACCAGCATCGCAATGAAGATGGAACTCTTACCCCCAGAAAAGAACACTATTTTCTCATCACCCAATTTGAAGGAGATTTGAAGTTAGGCGCTCCTGAATTATTCAGATTAAGTAAAGACAATATCTATAGACCAGATTGGCTTGATTTAGAAAGCATTGATATTGACTACGACCCAAGGGAGATTTTTGATTTGATAAGAAAAGAGGTAGTTAACAATATTTAATTTCATACCTTTAAATTTACATCTCCTTTAATGCGTTTTTATACATAGAAGTTAGAATGTAGGGATATTAGGGGAAAGTATATGGATACTATATTAATAATCTTGGAACACATCTTTAAATTTCTTGCAAAAATAATTTTTGGAATTTTGAAAATTTTTGCTTGGCTAATCGATACTTTGGGTTTTACACATTTTTCAGAAGATATGGAAGATCCGAACAAAAAAACAATACTGGAAGCTGCAGATGAATTAAAAACAGTAGAGCAGGAAGAAAAAGGAGAACACAGCACTAAATGGTAACTTAATTTAAGGTATCCAGATGGTATAATGACTAGATTAATTAATCAGTATGGCTAAATTTAAACTTCCTGAAAATTACGAAGGTATTGTCTATCAAATTATTAGACCAACAGGCCTGTTAGATCCTGAAATAGAGGTTAGGCCATCAATGCCTGAAACTTTCCTCCAGCTTAAAACAAGTTTAGAAAAAAATGGAATTACCGGCATGCCTATTCAAAATGAGGCATACTGGGAAAGAACGCAGATTCAGGATTTGATGATAGAGATCGAAAATACTGTAAAAAAGGGTCAAAGAGTTTTGATAACTACATTAACAAAGAGAATGGCAGAGGAGTTATCTGACTTTCTTCTAGAAAAAGGAACTAAAAGCAAATATCTTCATTCGGATATAGATACTGTTGAAAGAGTTGAAATCCTTAGAGATTTAAGGAAAGGACTTTATGATGTCTTGGTGGGTATAAATCTGTTAAGAGAAGGATTAGACTTACCTGAGGTATCTCTTGTAGCTATTCTGGATGCCGACAAGGAGGGTTTTTTGAGATCCCAGACGAGTTTGATTCAGGTGATAGGTAGAGCTGCTAGGCATGTTGAGGGTAGGGTAATCATGTATGCTGATAAGGTTACAGATTCTATGAGAGAAGCAATATTGGAGACAAAAAGAAGGAGGAGTATTCAAGAGGCGTACAATAAAGAACATGGAATTACTCCGCAAACTATTAAGAAAGCGATCAAGGATCAATTGGATAAGTTTAAGGAGGTTGATAAGGAAGCTGAAGAGAAGGAAAAGGATTTGATAAAACAAGCTGAAAGTTTTAAAGCAATGTCTAAGAAAGAGCAGAACAGATTTATTAAAGAATTAAAAATGCAGATGGAAATATTTGCTGATATGCTTGAATTTGAGAAAGCTGCTGAGTTAAGAGATTTGATTGATGAGCTTACTAGATAAAACTATCAGGTAATTTAGCAGTAAAAGTAATTTCTTCTCCCTCGAAATTTTTAATGACCAAACTATATGCATGAAGCATTAATCTTTTGTATCTTTCTCTTGAGTAAAACGGATCTCCTACAACCGGAAATCTCAACCCTGCTAGATGAACCCTTATCTGATGAGTTCTGCCAGTTTTCGGTTCAACTTTAACTAAGGAATATGTACCTTTCAGACCTTTCCAATATTTCTCGAAGAATATATTAGTAACAGCAACCTGTCCTAATTGTGGAGATACAGAAACCATAAGTTTTCTGTTTTTTGTAGATCTGGCTAAATAGTTTTGGACAATAATGTATTCTTTGTTTCTGTCCTTTAAATATTTTCTGAAATCACCTTTTACTACTGCATAATATGTTTTTTGAACTTTGTTTTGCTCAAACTGTTTAGAATAAAAATCATGCGCTTCTTTCGATTTAGCAAAGAGAATTACACCCGAAGTATCTTTATCAAGTCTGTGTACAGGTCTAAGTTTACCGCTTAAATTATTTTCATTTTGATAATGCACCAGACCATTTAACAACGTATCTTCCCTATGACCAGGAACAGGGTGAGTTGTTAACCCTGATGGCTTGTTTACCACTAAGGTATTATCATCTTCATATATCACTTCAATATCCATTTTTACCGGTTTTATATATGAATGATCTTCAAGATTTAAAAACTTATCGATTCCTTCTTCATTGTAGGTAATTAAATCTTGTTCTTTAACTTTGTAGTTAGGTCTTAATTGCTCATCATTGACCTTAATAATTCCATCCATCAAAAGTTTCTTTGATGAAGTCCTTGTAATATTGGGCAACAGACTTAAAACTACCTGGTCAAGACGTTTCCCCTGATCTTTCTTTTGAACAATGTATTTCTTAATCATAGTTTATTGATTTAGAATCCGGATTTGCATATTTATCATAATACAATTTATCTACTTCCTTTAAAATCTCATCAGTTTTTTCAAGGATTTGCATAACCAAAGAATAATCAAGTGCATATCTCTCCTCGTAACTTAAATTAGAGATATCGGTTTCTCTGTAGAATTTGTAGATTATTGAGTCTATAAATCTGATTAAAAGATTATCAATTGGATTATCTTTAGACAAAAGCATCCACGGGCTTATCTTGTAGTCATCCGACATTTTGCTCCTGATTTCTGACAGTTTCAGACCCATTTCTCTTCTGTTAAGTATATATTCAATTAATTCTGCTTGTGGGATAGTGTTTAAATCCATGTAAGTATTTTACTATGCTTTGGTGTAATGAAGAATAGTGACGTCTTTATTAATATGAATTGTTTCAGATAATTTCAGGTCATTCAAATTCTGAATATCGATTCCTTTGATGCCTGTTCCTAAGTTGATTGGGGCTATTGTAAGATAGATATCATTGTACAAGTTTTCTTGGATGAACATGGAATATATTTCTGATCCACCTGCAACTAAAATTTCGTGAATTCCTTGTTTTTCAAGTTCTTTAACTACTTCAGAAGCTGAACCTTTGACAAAATGAACATTCTCTCTTTTTACATATTTATCCGGATTGTTAGTAAACACAAACCAGTTTCTTGTTTCAAAAACTTTGTCAGGCATAGCTTTGTATGTAGAACCACCAATTACAATGTTGTGTATTTTTGTAGAAAGTTCTTTAAAGAACTTTTTGTCTCCTTTTGGGCCCCATGATAAATCATCATACTTGTCTTTAGCGATATATCCGTCTTGGGTTTGTAGTAGAATTAGAGAAACAATCATTCAACGTATTTTCATAATATATATCTATACTTTTTTCCATGCCTTCTAAAGAGGATGCTATGACCTTTCTTCAACTTAGAGATATCCGGATCCCTTAAATACACCATGTATTCACTAAGGATTGTATATCTAATATTTATGATATTCTGTAAATCTTCTTTTTGTTTTCTTGAAAGTCGAGAGTCCTAATCATGAGTATCGTATATGTTTGGGTTGATTGCTTTTAAGATTAAATCCCAGTTTTCACAATATACTACCATATTTAATATGATAGTTGCAGAATCTATTATGTCTTGGTCGTAAACATCTAAACTGGAAACCATTAAGACAAGTTCCTGTATCAACCAACCTCTTGCGAAGTTTAAATCATCTCATTCGTATTTCATCTTAAAATGACAATATATCGATCATTCTCTGTATAGAATGTTATAATTAGGGATGTCCGATTATATTGAATAATCAATAAAAATGCAAAATGTTGGTAATGGCAAAAAAGTATTTGTAGGTTTATCCGGAGGTGTAGACTCCGCAGTTTCCGCAGCTTTGTTAAAAGACCAAGGTTTTGAAGTCACTGGTGTATATATGAAAAACTGGTCAGGAGATGATTATGGAATCCAGGCAGATTGCCCATGGGAAGAAGATCAAAAAGATGCTCAGGCTATATGTGACCATTTAGGAATACAATTTAGATCATTTAACTTTGAAAAAGAATATCGGGATAAAGTAGTTGAATATTTCTTTTCAGAATATGAAAAAGGTAGAACACCAAACCCGGATGTTATGTGCAATAAAGAGGTTAAATTCAAATTGTTTTTAGATAAAGCTTTAAAGGAAGGAGCAGGTTTTATTGCAACAGGTCACTATGCAAGGAAATTGGTGCCTGATTCTAACAATAATGAACCTGAGAAATTATTAAAAGGTCTAGATAAAAATAAAGATCAGACATACTTTTTGTATAATCTAACTCAAGAACAACTTCGGAAAACATTGTTTCCAATTGGACATTTAACAAAGCCTGAAGTTAGAAAGCTAGCGAGAGAATATATGCTTCCTAATGCGGAAAAACCAGATAGTCAGGGTATTTGTTTTATTGGAGAAATTAATGTTTTGAAATTTTTAATGTCCAGAATCCCTGAGAAAGCAGGTGAAATTAGAGATATTGACACAGATAAAGTTGTAGGGGAGCATAAAGGGGTATATTTCTATACTGTTGGCCAAAGAGAAGGTCTTGGAATCGGAGGATTGAAAGAACCATGCTTTGTCGTAGGAAAAGATGTTGATAAGAATATATTGTATGTTGGAATGGGTAGCAATCATCCTGCATTATTCAAAAAGGAAGTTGAATTAGAAAATATCCATTTTATTATTAATAATTTGTCAAGTTCAAGTAATTACGAGGTTAAAGATATTCAGGCTTCTGTAAGATACAGGCATCAACCACAGCCCGGAACTTTGTATGTCAAAGATAGTAAAATTAAATTTGTTTTTGAAGAACCTCAAAGAGCTGTAACTTCAGGTCAAAGTTTAGTTATTTACAGAGATGAAGAGTGTTTGGGAGGAGGAGTGATTAAATAATTGTATGTCTAATAGATTGAAACGGGTAAGGGGTTATAGAATAATATATGAATCAACATTACAATTCTCTACATAACTCAATAATTTCAGGTATTTTCTTAATCACTTTTTCAATATCCCCTTTGTATTCAGGATCATTTATTAAGATCCCTAAACGATTAACAATAAACGTAGATGCCCTCATTGAAAGCCAGAGATCATTTTTTGTATAAAAACTTGAAGCTAGTGCAATTAAAACATCTTTCAACTCCGGTAGATAATTTAAATTAGCCTTATCCAATTTAAAGTCCCCATTATTGTAAAACAAAAGAATATTAGAACCTATAACCAAAAAATTTTTGTTTCTTTCTTTGGAATATCTTCTTAAAACACCTTCCATATTCGATACATTTATCTTTTCATTTACAATATTTTCAATATTGTTTCTTTCAGGAATAATTAAACAGTCACTAAGACTGCTTAAATTATCCATATCTATTAAATCCAAAGTATTTCCGGTCAGAATGAATTTCTTTCTAGGATATTTCGTTAAAAGATAATTAATAAAAGCCTTAGTTTTAAATGTTTTATCTTCAATATCCCGTATTAAAATTACATCATGAGATTCAATTTCAAATTCAAATTGTTCATCAATCGATTTATTGTTTTGATTAATATTGTAAAAACTAGCCTCAACTTCATACTGACTTGCCGTTAAACTAATTATATCGTTATTAGTTTTATCTTCAATTACGAGCAATCTGCCATTTTTTTGTTTATGAGTATGTCTTTTAGGCACAAACAAAGCCTGCACTTCTCCAGGTCCACAATAAAGGCTTACATCCAAAGGTATATTTACACTAATGATTTCTGCATCTGGTGTTTTAGGGTAGAGCAGAGAATGCACAAAATCAGGAGTATATGAAGGCGCAGGTGCGTCTAAGGCAATTAACGGATTAGTGAAATGCGAAACTCTTTTGATAACATCGTGGAATCTTTTATGAAGTTTCTCACCTTCTAAGCCTGTTCCAACCAAACATTCAATATTTATATCACCCTGCTCAACATCATCTGCATAACAATCTTGATAAATTTGAAGGTTTTCACTTTTTAGATTATATATTTCATCAAACAATTCTTTAGAAACGGGATTTTGTATCTGATTCCCCCTTCCAACAAGAAAAACTTTGACTTTAGATACTTTGTTCTTGTTCAACTCTGATGCTAAAGCGAACCCATCTCCACCATTTCCTCCTAAACCGCATATTATTGAATATGTTTTGTTTTTACCAAACTTGTGTATTAACTTTTCTGAAATTTCTTTTGCAGATTCTTTATATAAGCTAAGCACATCAATGCCAAAGTATTTTAAGTTGGTATAGATGATTTTTGAAGCTATAGAAAACTGGTTCATATATTTATTGTACTATAGTTAATTTATTTTATACATACACAGTTTATTCCATATTAAAGGTCAAGAAATGTTAAAATTCTTCTCATGGATTCAATTCTAAATTTGAAGAAACCGGTAATTGGTCTATCTCCAATGGATGGAGTAACTGATTCGCCGTTTAGATATATTACAAAAAAGTACGGTAACCCTGATATTATCTTTACAGAATTTACGCATGTCATGGGGATGTGCATTGCAGGTGATAAGCTGATGCATACTTTTCATTATGATGAATCTCAGAGACCAATAGTTGGACAGATTTACGGAAAGGAACCTGAATATTTTTACCATGCAGCAAAAATTATATGCGCTTTAGGATTTGATGGGGTGGATATTAATATGGGGTGTCCCGCAAAGAACGTGGCTT
>Ga0079224_100012031_pt1 | contig 11959 bp, 9 predicted proteins | sample Stecom2015_FD_80414 | JGI IMG/M metagenome (GOLD analysis project Ga0079224, IMG submission 80414) | Agricultural soil microbial communities from Utah to study Nitrogen management - Steer compost 2015 | ecosystem: Environmental > Terrestrial > Soil > Agricultural land | place: USA: Utah... | reverse complement strand
GTCCGGAGGAAGTGGGGCGCCGATTGGCGGAAGAGCTGCTCCGGCAGGGAGCGGATGCGATATTGTCGGCAGTGCGTACGGAGGTGGAGTGATGAGTGCGGGAAAGGTTTATCTGGTCGGTGCCGGACCGGGGGATCCCGGACTGATTACCGTAAAGGGCCTGGAGACGATCAAGCGGGCGGACGTGCTGGTGTATGATCGCCTGGCCAGTCCCCGTCTGCTGGGATATGCCCCGGAGGAGGCCGAGCGGATTTATGTGGGGAAACGACCGGATCGTCATACCCTGAGGCAGGAGGAGATCAACGAACTGCTGGTCCGCAAGGCGAAGGAGGGGAAGGTTGTCGTCCGGCTGAAGGGGGGAGATCCCTTTGTGTTCGGGCGGGGCGGGGAAGAGGCCGAAACCTTGGCCGAACACGGGATTCCCTTTGAAGTGATTCCCGGGATCACCTCGGCCATCGCCGTTCCCGCCTATGCGGGCATTCCCGTCACCCACCGGGACTTCAATGCCTCCTTTGTCGTGGTGACCGGTCACGAGCGCCCGGAGAAAACCGAATCCTCCATCGATTGGGAGCATCTGGCCCGTGCGGCGGAGACGCAGATCTTTCTGATGGGGGTGGGCAATCTCCCCTTTATCCGCGAGCAATTGATCCGCCACGGCCGCTCCCCGGACACTCCGGTGGCCCTCATCCGCTGGGGAACCCGCGTGGAGCAGCAAACCCTAACCGGTACCCTGGGGGATATCGTGGAACGGGTGGAACGGGCCAACTTCCAGCCGCCGGCGGTCATTGTGATCGGCGAAGTGGTGAAGCTCAGAGATACCCTGAAGTGGTTCGAAGGAAAGCCCCTGTTCGGAAAGCGGGTGTTGGTGACCCGGGCGCGCAGCCAGGCCAGCGCACTGTCGGAGCGGATTGAAGCCCTCGGAGGAGAGGCGATCGAATTTCCGGCGATCCGGATCACCCGTCCCGCGCGGCAGGATCTTCTGGATGCGGCGCTATCCCGGTTGGAAGACTATGACTGGGTGGTATTTACCAGCGTCAACGGGGTCCGATGCTTCTTCCGCCGGCTCCGCGAGCTGAATTTGGACATTCGCCGGATGGCCAAGGCGAAAGTGGCGGCGATCGGTCCCCAGACGGCGGAGGCGTTGATGGGGAAGGGCCTTCAAGTGGAGGTGCAGCCCGGCGAATATCGAGCGGAAGCCCTGGTAGAAGCGATGGCTTCCCGGGTGGAACCGGGTGAGAACGTGTTGCTGCCCCGGGCGGATATCGCGCGGAAGGTGTTGCCCCGGGAATTGGAACGCTTCGGCTTGAAGGTGACCGAGGTGGACGCCTACGACACCCGGGTCGGAACGGAGGATGCCGGTGAGGTGGCGCGCCTGTTGGAGGAAGGGGCCATCCACGTGATCACCTTTACCAGCTCCTCGACAGTCCGCAACTTTGTCCAAGCGCTCCGGACGGTGCGGGAGGATTGGAAGTCTCTGGTGGCACCGGTGCAGGTGGCGTGCATCGGGCCGATCACCGCACGGACGGCGGAGGAGCTCGGCCTCGAGGTCGATGCCGTTGCGGAGACGTATACGATCGACGGTTTGGTAGATGTGTTGAAGCGTTTGCCTCACAGGGCCTTGTCAAAGGAGGGATCCGGATGAAGTCCTTTAAGCGCCATCGTCGGTTGCGCCAAAACGGCGTCATTCGCAGCATGGTCCGGGAGACGCAGTTGGACGTCACCGACCTGATCGCCCCGTTGTTTGTGGTGGAGGGGGACAATCTCCGCGAGGAAGTCCCCTCCATGCCGGGGGTGTTCCATTATTCGGTGGACCGGATGGAGGAGGAACTGTCTGAACTGGTCGCCCTCGGCATTCCGTCGGTAATCGTGTTCGGCGTGCCGTCGAAAAAGGATGCCGCCGGCAGCGAGGCCTATGCCGAGGACGGTATCGTCCAACGGGCCATCCGCCGCATCAAGGAGCGGTATCCCGACTTGTACGTCATCGCCGACACCTGCCTGTGTCAATATACGGACCACGGCCACTGCGGCGTGGTGCGGGACGGCGTGATCGTGAACGACGAGTCTCTGGAACTGTTGACCCAAACGGCGGTTTCCCAGGCGCGGGCCGGAGCCGATATGATCGCTCCCTCCAACATGATGGACGGCTTCGTCCGTTCGATCCGACGGGGCCTGGATGAAGCCGGGTTTGAATATACGCCGATTCTCTCCTATGCGGTGAAGTACGCCTCCTCCTTCTACGGTCCTTTCCGCGATGCGGCCCATTCGGCTCCCCAATTCGGGGACCGGCGGTCCTATCAGATGGATCCGGCCAATGTCCGGGAGGCCTTGCGGGAGGCGGCCTCGGATGTGGAGGAGGGGGCGGATCTGTTGATGGTGAAACCGGGCCTGGCCTACATGGATATTATCTGCCGGGTTCGGGAACGGTTTGACCTGCCGATCGTCGCCTACAACGTCAGCGGGGAGTATGCCATGGTGAAGGCGGCTGCCGAACGGGGATGGATCGATGAGCGGGGGGTCGTGATGGAGCAGCTGACGGGAATGAAGCGCGCCGGTGCGGACCTGATTTTGACTTATCACGCGAAAGATGCAGCCCGCTGGCTGCGGGGAGGGATTGACCGATGAGCGTGGATGCGTTGGATGCTTTGGACCGACAGCTTCTCAACGAATTGCAGGAAGGGATCGAGCTGGTCGAACGCCCCTATCAAGCCTTGGCCGACAAGCTGGGGACGACGGAGGAGGATGTGCTGGATCGGATCCGAGGTCTCAAGGGGAACGTGATCCGGCAGATTTCCGCCATTTTCGACACCCGCTCCTTGGGATACAAGTCCAGCCTGGTTGCCGCCAAGATCCCCGAGGAGCGCATCGACCAGGCAGCCCGGGTGATCAACGAGCATCCGGGGGTGAGCCACAACTATAAGCGAAACAATGCGTACAACTTGTGGTTCACCATCGCCGTCCCCCCCAACAGCCGTCTCGGGTTGGAGAAGACGGTGGAGCTGCTCGGAGAGATGGCGGAGGCGGAGCAAGTCCGGCTCATGCCGACCCTGAAGCTGTTTAAGATCGGCGTTCAGCTGGACATGACCGGAAAAGAGGATACGAGCAAAGCGAAGGCCAAACCCGCGTACGGATACGAGGAGCGGAAAAAGGCGGCTCAGACCGTGTCCGACTTCGATATCGCCGTCATTCGGGAGTTGCAGAAGGATCTGGCCATCGAGCCCCGTCCCTTCGATGCCCTGGCCGAAAATATTGGGGTTTCCACCGAGGAGTTGCTGCGGGCGGGACGGGATCTGCTGGAGCGGAGGCAGATGCGTCGCTTTGCGGCGGTGCTTTACCACCGCAAGGCGGGGTTCCGCTTCAACGGAATGGGGGTGTGGGCGGTTCCGGAGGAAAAGGCTGACGAGGTCGGGATGAAAATGGCTTCGTTTAAGGCGGTGAGCCACTGCTACCTGCGCCCCACTTATCCGGATTGGCCCTACTCCATCTTCACGATGGTTCACGGTCGGACAAAGGAAGAATGTGAAGCGATTCTCCAGTCGATCGAGGAGGAGACGGGCATCCGCGAGCGGGATGTTCTTTATTCCACCAAGGAATATAAAAAGACGCGGGTCACCTATTTCACCCCCGAAATGGACGAATGGGAGGAGAAGGTGATTCAGCGATTCGGGCTTTGATGAGCGCCAAAGGCCGGTATCCTGCCCCCCTCCGGTTGCGGGAACCGGCCTTTGTCCATCTGGGCTTGTTTTTTGATGGATGGGTTCCTGGTCCCCTTTTACGGTACAATACCCGAAGGAGGAGGGATTTCTCTTGCACAAAGGTTTTGAAGGCTCCAAACAGCGATACGGAGAAGCGGTCCAGTTGATTCCCGGCGGGGTCAACAGCCCGGTCCGGGCCTTTCGCTCGGTGGAAATGAATCCTGTATATATCAAGGAGGGAAAGGGGGCCCGCGTCTTTGACGTGGACGGGAACGAATATATCGATTATCTCTGTTCCTGGGGACCGTTAATCCTGGGCCACGCCCACCCGAAGGTGGTGGCGGCTGTTCAGGAAACAGCGGCCCGGGGAACCAGCTTCGGACTGCCCACCGAATTGGAGACGGAGATGGCCCGGGAAGTGGTGCAGCGGGTTCCTTCGGTGGAGGTGGTGCGCATGGTCAACTCGGGGACGGAAGCGACCATGAGTGCCCTCCGGCTGGCCCGGGCGTACACCCGGCGCAACAAGATCGTCAAGTTTGAGGGCTGTTATCACGGTCATGCCGACAGTCTGCTGATCAAGGCGGGGTCCGGTGTGGCCACATTGGGATTGCCCGACAGCCCGGGGGTGACGGAGGGCACCGCCCAGCACACGCTGACGGTTCCCTACAATGACTTGGAGAGCCTCGAGCTGGCTTTCCGGAATTTCGGAGATGAGATCGCTGCGGTGATCGTGGAGCCGGTGGCCGGGAACATGGGAGTAGTGCCGCCGGAGCCGGGCTTCTTGCAGGAATTGCGCCGCATTACCTCTGAATACGGAGCCCTGCTGATTTTTGATGAGGTGATGACCGGGTTCCGGGTGGACTATCATTCGGCCCAAGGCCGGTTTGAGGTCATGCCCGACCTGACGACCATGGGGAAAGTGATCGGCGGCGGCCTTCCCGTCGGCGCCTACGGCGGCCGCCGGGAGATCATGGAGATGATCGCTCCGGCAGGGCCGGTATATCAGGCGGGCACCCTCTCGGGAAATCCGCTGGCGATGGCCGCCGGGCTGGCCACCCTCCGGGAACTTCAGCGGGAGGTATATGAGGAGCTGGAACAAAAGGCGGCCCGCCTGGAGGAAGGGTTTCGCCAAAATGCCGAAGAGGCGGGGATTCCGCATCAGATCAACCGGGTGGGGTCGATGATCACGCTCTTTTTCACGGAGAAGCCGGTTATCAATTACGAAGGAGCCCGGTCATCGGATGCGAAGCGGTTTGCCCGCTATTTTCGCCTGATGCTGGAACAGGGCATCTTCGTCCCCCCTTCCCAATTTGAGGGGATGTTCATCTCGGCGGCCCATTCGATGGAGGATATCGAGCGGACCATTGAAGCCAACCGGAATGCGCTGAAACGGTTGTGACAGGAGAGCGGTTGGGGCACGGCGCCGGTGCCGTGCCTCTTTCCATATCCCGCCCGCCGACGGGAGGTGACCGGATGGAATTTCGAATTTTGACGGAACGGGACGCCGAGGCCTTTCACCATCTCTATCGGGAGGCTCTCCAGACCTATCCCGAGGCCTTTTACCGGACTCCGGAGGAAGGGGTCGGTACCGTGGAGGAAGTAGCCGCCTTTCTACGGGAGCGAGGCGGACCCGATGATTTTGTGCTCGGGGCTTTGACGGTGAAACGCTGGTGGGAATGGTGGGCTTTGTCCGGAACACGGTGGTAAAAACCCGCCATCGGGGCCATATATGGGGGATGTATGTCCGACCCGATCGCCAGGGCAGAGGCATCGCTTACCGGTTGATGGAGGCGCTGATCAACCGGGCAAAAACCTGTTCCGGATCGGAGCAGATCACCCTCACCGTGGTCTCCGAAAACCGGCCAGCCAAAGCCCTGTATGCGAAATGGGGATTTCAAAAGTACGGCACCTATCCCCGTTCCCTTCGCGGGAACGGTCGAGCCCTCGACGAGGATTACATGGTGCTGTTTCTGAAAAGCGACGGGTCTTGACGGGCGACGGGTGGCGCGGCCGCACCGATGGGCGATTGCGCTTGGGAAACCGGAGGCAAACACAGGCCTCCGGTTTTTCTTGTTCATGGACCCGGTTCGCCAGCCCTGCCCACGAAGCCGATTTTCTGGGCCTGCGGGAAGGAGGATCAGGAGCTGCTTTTCAGGAGGCCCGGAGGGGGAGCGCCGGCGATCGCCGGCGGCGGTTCCCGCCGCCGCTTTTCGGGGGAGATGGCATCCCGCTGGTACAGGCGGTTATATCCCTTTCTCGATCGCATATAGATAGATTACAGTTGAAATATTGCGGCCTTCATCTTTCCCATCATCGATTGGCGGCTGGAGGTTTGATCAGGGATGGATGTCGGGTGGGGCATCGGCGGCCGTCCCGAAGGGATGGCGGCTTACGGTGCCGATCAACGGTGAAAGGGGAGGGATTTCCTTTGATGGATCGCGAATACCAGCAGCTCCGGTTTGACATATCGGAAAAGGTCCGCCTGCATCCGCAGCAGCCGGGGATCAAGACGCTGGTTGAACTGGATCTGTACCCCGACGTGGAAATCGAGGATCAGGAGACCCATCTCAGGATTCACGGCTATTTGAGGCTGGCGGGAAGATATGCCGGTGACGAGGAAGACCGGATCGATGAAGGGAAGTCGGCGGGTGACGGGGATGAAGCGGATGCACAGGAGAAGAGCAAAGGGGAAAGCCTGGATGAAATCGCCTTTGTTATCCCTGTGGAGATCACCCTTCCCTCCGATCGGGTGGACATCGACCGACTGGCGACCGAAGTGGAATCCTTCGATTACCAAGTTTTGTCCCCCTTTGAGCTGCAGGTCGAGGCGGTTCTGGTGATCGATGGTCTGCTGCCGGATCCGAAAAAAGAGGAAGGGGCCGATTCCGAGAGCGTCGTCTCCTTTGCCGGTTCCTCCTTTTCCGAACGGGGAAGCGATCCGGAGGAGAAAGAGGAGGACGAAGTCCACCTGATTCATGTGGAATATGGCGGGGAGCCGTTCCAAAAGGAGAATGAGCGGGATCCGTGGGATGGAGAGGTTCATGCCCTTTCGCAGGATGCCGACCTCCGGGGTGAGGAGGCGTCCGAGGAGGGGGAAGCCGATACAATTGCGGTGGAATCCTCCGCGGCCGGAGAATCCCCCGCAGAGGAATGGGTTCCGGACTCCTTTGCTTCCGAGGATCTGGCATCGGAAAAGGTGGCGGATACGGAAGGGAGCGAGGATCGGGAAGAGGAGCCGATGGATGACCCGAGGGAGCTCGAAGGGAACCGTCAAATCGACCGGGTGAGGTTCGGACTTCAATCCCAGGAAGAGGATCAAAGCGAACACTTTGATTTGGCCAGAAAACTGCTCCGGAAACCCTCCCCCGACGAGTTCGGTCCGGAACCCTCATCTGCGGATGCTCCGACGGCGGAGGCGGCTTGGGAGGATGATGAGGGGGAAGCGGAAGGGGAATCGGTGGAGTCCGCCGAAGCCCCGGAAGATGAGCCGGGGACCGATCAGGAAGAAGGGCTGCATTGGGCCCGGCGGTTTTTGGGAGAAAAAGAGGATACCTTTGTCAAGATGCGGATGGTGATCGTCCAGAAGGATGAATCCCTGGAATCCCTCGCAGATCGATACGATGTTTCCCCCAGTCAGATTCTGCGGTTGAACGGTCTGGACTCCGGACAGTTGGAAGAGGGACAAATCATATACATCCCTGGAGAGGAGCGCAAAACGCCCCATGACGGTTCAGCGTAAGCAGCGGAAAGCCCCTTTGAAGCCCCTTCGGCAATCCGGCGATGCGCTTCTCCGCCGAGTCATCGCCCGTTATGGATGGACTCCCTTCCGGGTGGAAAGGGTTCGGGGGGCGTGGCGAGTGGAAACGGAGGAGGGAATCTTTGCCCTGAAAAAAGCCTCCTGCTCGGCGAAGAAGCTTGCCTTTGTGCACCAAGCGATGGAGGAAGCCCGCGCACAGGGGGTGGAATCGATCCTGCCGTGGGTACCCTCCCGAAAGGGTCGCCCCTTTATCGAAGAGTCCGGGGGCGCGTGGTATGCCACGCGCTGGTACGGAGGGGATCTCAACCTCCGGGAGGCATCTTCGGAGGCGTTGATCCGAGAACTGGCCGTCCTTCACCGGGCGATGGAAACGACGGCGGAACAGGGCGGCGGATTTCGGTATCGGGCGGGAAAGGAACTGATCGCACGGTGGAACGGTACCAGGAACCAGATTCGGGAATTCGGGAACACCCTCCGGTCCCGCGGCTTTCGTTCCCCCTTCGAACAGATGCTGAATGACCAGGGGGATCTGCTCGATAAAGCCATCTCCTTCGCCGTTCGGGGAATGGAGAGGTATGTCGAGTCGGAAAAAGGAATCCCGCCCCATTCCACGCTTTGCCACAACCGGATCCATCCCAGCAACATCCTTCAGGGGAGCGGAGGATGGAAGTGGATCGATTGGGATCACGCCCGGGTTGACAGCCCGGCACGGGATCTGGCCCTGTTTTTCCGGCAGTTGGTGGATGTCTCCGAAGGGGGCGGGAGGATCCTTTCCCTGCTGGATGCCTATGAACAGGAGCGCAAGCTTTCGCGGAAGGAGAAAAAATTGCTCGCCCTGTACCTGGCATATCCCGACGCGATCTCCCGTCTCCTCCGGCAATACCGAAACGCCGGTGGAACCTTGACGGAGGCCGGAGCGGTCCGTCGTCTGCGGCTGGAGCTGGACCGGCTCCGCGGGGTGCAGGAAGCGGTGGGCGAACTTTGGCCAAGGCGCCCCGATTCCAGGGGGAAGAGCCGAGGTTATTCCCGGAAAGGGAATGTCACCGTCGCCGCGGCCCAACCGCAAACCGGCGGCGGAGGGGGTGCCCCCTCCTCCGGTTGATGTGACGGTAAAACAGCGGAAACCGAGATCCGTCTCCAGCCTTAAAGGGTTGAGCATGAGGATGATGCAGGCAAAAGTTTGCCTGTTTTTTTAATGAAAAGGGCGGGCCGGAAAAACCCGCCCCTTCTTTGTCATCGCCGATGAATCCAATCGGTGGGAAATACCGTTTCCCTTTATGAAGCCATCGGTTGGATTGGCGCGCCCAATTGTCGGTCAGGCATGATAAATCGGGGAAATTCTGGTTTTGTTTCCCAAAAGCTCGAAAAAAGTCGGAGAAATTTTTTGTTTCGGCTGGACAACCTGTCGATAAAAGCGCAAAATAGATAGAAAAAGGTTCGCAAGGGGGGCGGATCCGGTGGGCATGGTGAAATCCATGATGCGAAGCGCCTACCGCGGCCTGTTGTTCATCCTGTTTCTCAGCGTCATGATGCTCGTTACCGTTTTGCTGTTGGCCTTCCTGGCCAATCCTTCGCTGATGTGGGAGAGCGTGCGGGAAGCGTTTCGCATGCCCTGAGGTCGAATGATTTGACGGGGAACGGTTCCCGTTGTAAAATAATTGATACCAATTGAATCGAGGCAATGCGATGAGAGGGAAGAGTAGCCGGTGGATGCCTTTTCAGAGAGGGGAACCCCCAGGCTGAAAGGTTCCTCAGGCGAAACCGGCGAAGGTCGCCCTTAAGCAGTCCTGCCGAATCCCGCCTGCGGGTAGTAGGTTGGACCGGGTCCCGACGTTAGAGGGAAAAAGAGTGCACCGGATCGACTTGTGATCCGGTGAACAAAGGTGGTACCGCGGAGAACTCCTTCCGTCCTTTGGATGGGAAGGAGTTTTATTTTTGAACGAGCAAAGGAGGATGAAGGATGGCGGACAAAAGGACGGAGCTTCCATCCGCCTATGACCCCAGGCGGACGGAGGAAAAATGGTACGATTACTGGCTGGAAGGGGGCTTTTTCAAGGCCGGAAAAGATCCGTCCAAACCTCCCTTCACCATTGTCATTCCCCCGCCGAATGTGACGGGAAACCTGCACATCGGCCATGCCCTGAACAACACCCTCCAGGACATCCTGATCCGCTGGAAACGGATGCAGGGATACGACGCCCTGTGGCTGCCGGGAATGGACCACGCCGGCATCGCCACCCAGTCCCGGGTGGAGGCCAAGCTGCGGGAGGAGGGGATTTCCCGCCACGACTTGGGACGGGAGAAATTCCTGGAGAAGGTCTGGGAGTGGAAGGAGCATTACGCCGGTGTCATCCGCGAGCAATGGCGGAAAATGGGGGTGTCTGTGGATTATTCCCGGGAGCGGTTCACCATGGACGAAGGATTGTCCCGGGCCGTCAGGGAAGTGTTCGTGCGCCTGTATGAAAAGGGGTTGATCTACCGGGGCAAATACATCATCAACTGGGATCCGGAGGCCCGCACCGCCCTGTCGGATATCGAGGTGATCCACAAGGAAGTGCCGGGCAAGCTGTACCACCTGCGGTATCCGCTGAAGGATGGCAGCGGGCACGTCCAGATCGCCACCACCCGGCCGGAGACCATGCTGGCGGATACGGCGGTGGCGGTCCATCCCGAGGATGACCGCTACAAGCACCTGGTGGGAAAAACGGTGATTTTGCCCATTATCGGACGGGAAATCCCGGTCGTGGCCGACGAGTACGTGGACCCCGAATTCGGCAGCGGCGCGCTCAAGGTGACGCCGGCCCACGATCCCAACGACTTTGAGATCGGTGTCCGCCACGATCTCCCCCAGATCCTGGTGATGGACGAAGAGGGCAGGATGAACGAAAACGCCGGTCCCTACAAGGGATTGGACCGCTTTGAATGTCGCAAGCGGATCGTGAAGGACCTGGAAGAGGCGGGGGTATTGGTCAAGATCGAGGATCATGTGCATTCGGTCGGGCACAGCGAGCGTTCCGGCGCCGTGGTGGAACCGATCCTCTCCACCCAGTGGTTTGTGAAGATGAAGCCGCTGGCGGAGCAGGCGATCGCCGACACCAAGAGCGGAAAAGGGGTCCGCTTCGTCCCCGAGCGGTTTGAGAAGATTTATCTCCACTGGATCGAGAACGTGCGGGATTGGTGCATTTCCCGCCAGCTGTGGTGGGGTCACCGCATTCCGGCCTGGCACTGCGGAGACTGCGGCGAAATCACCGTCTCCCGAAAGACCCCCGAAAGGTGTGCCCACTGCGGCAGCGCATCCCTGGAGCAGGATCCCGACGTGCTGGACACCTGGTTCAGCTCGGCCCTGTGGCCCTTCTCCACCATGGGCTGGCCCGAGGATACCGAGGACTTGCGCCGCTATTATCCGACGGATGTGCTCGTCACCGGTTACGACATCATTTACTTCTGGGTGGCCCGCATGATTTTCACCGCCCTGGAGTTTACCGGGAAGAAGCCCTTTAAAGAGGTGCTGATCACCGGAATCGTCCGGGATGCCGAAGGGCGCAAGATGTCCAAATCCCTTGGCAACGGCGTCGATCCGCTGGAAGTGATTGAAAAATACGGGACCGACGCGATGCGGTTCATGCTGTCCACCGGGTGCACCCCCGGAAACGATCAGCGCTTCCGCTGGGAGCGGGTGGAGTCGGCCCGCAACTTCGCCAACAAGATCTGGAACGCCTCCCGCTTCGCCCTGATGCATTTGGCGGAGGCGCGGGCGGAGGATCTAGCCCTGACAGGTTCCCTCACGGTGTCCGACCGCTGGATCCTCCACCGATTGAACGAAACGATCGCCGAAGTGACCCGTCACTTGAACCGCTACGACTTCGGCGAAGCCGGCCGGGTCCTGTACCACTTTATCTGGGATGAGTTCTGCGACTGGTACATCGAATTCTCCAAGCTGTCCCTCTACGGGGAGGATGAGGAGGCCAAGCGCGTCACCCGGGCGGTTCTCTGCCATGTGTTGGATCGCGCCCTCCGCCTGCTCCATCCCTTCATGCCCTTCATCACGGAGGAAATTTGGCAGAAGCTCCCCGGAACCGGTCCCAGCATCACGGTGGCGGAATGGCCGGAGGCGGACGAGGCATTCCAGGCTCCGGATGCGGTCAGGAAGATGCAGATTCTGATCGACGTGATCCGGTCCGTGCGCAACATTCGCTCGGAAATGGAGGTTCCCCCCAAAAAGCAGGTCTCCCTGCTGATCCGCACCGAACCGGAGGCCTATGCCGCGATCCGGGACAACGAGTCGGCCATTCGCCGCTTGTGCGGGGCGGAAAAGGTGACGGCGGGCTCCGACGTCACCCGTCCCGACAAGGCGATGACGGCCGTGGTGTCCGGTGCCGAAGTGTTTCTCCCCCTGGAGGGGATGATCGACATCGAGGAGACGATCGCCCGTCTGGAGAAGGAGCTGAAAAAGCTGGATTACGAAGTGGAGCGGGTGGAGAAGAAGCTCTCCAACCCCGGATTTGTGCAG
>Ga0079224_100012028_pt1 | contig 11959 bp, 14 predicted proteins | sample Stecom2015_FD_80414 | JGI IMG/M metagenome (GOLD analysis project Ga0079224, IMG submission 80414) | Agricultural soil microbial communities from Utah to study Nitrogen management - Steer compost 2015 | ecosystem: Environmental > Terrestrial > Soil > Agricultural land | place: USA: Utah... | reverse complement strand
CTAAAATAACGGTTTTAACATTAATGCCTTTTAGCATACCTACAGAAACCTCACCTGTAAAGGCACCGCTTTCTGCCTGGTGCATATTTTGTGCCGCTACAATTACATTGCTGTCTTTAGTTTGAATAACTGCACTCTGTAGGTTTACAAATGTTGGAGCTACTACAATTTTAGTCGCTGTATCTTGTGGTCTTTTGTTTAAAATATCGCTTAGTAAAGCTTGGGTCTGCTGGCTGTCATTGTTCATTTTCCAGTTACCTGCAACGATTTTTTTTCTCATTATTTCAGTTGTTTTAATATCGATATAAGTTTTTCGTCATCGGCTTCAATAGCCCTGAAAAGAGCTATGTTTCCTTTTTTGTCTACGACCATGTAACGCGGAATCCAGTCCAGTTTAACCGACTCGCTAAAAGCTCCGCCTTTCCATTTTGAACCAATAAGGTAATTGTCTCCCTGTACATTGTATTTCTCAATGCCTTTTAGCCAGGCTTCCTCAGTTCTGTCGTACGAAAGGAAAAGGTAAGTAACATCAGGGAACTGCTTTTGCAGGTCGTGTACCTTTGGCATTCCTTTAATACAGTCAGGGCACCATGATGCCCAAATGTCTATTACAATGGTTTTTCCCTTATGTTTTTCTAATATCTGCTTAAAGGTAACTTTTGTACCATCGGTCGATTTCATGTTATCGTTTAATGCCTGCTCACTAAAGCTTGTAGGTGTATTTTGCGCACATGAAAAAAGTCCGAATAAAAGCACTGGTAATATCAGTAGTTTTTTCATTTTTTTCTTATTAAGAGTAACAAATTTACAATAACTGACCGAACAAATATCGTTTAAAAATGAAATATTTGGTAGGATTTAGGCAGGAAAAACTATTATATCGTTTTCGTAAAAAGGAAGTTAGCCCTACCTTAATCGTATTCTTGGGTCAAGGTAGGCATAAATAATATCGACAAGGATATTGATAACAACAAAAGTAGCTGCAATTACCAGCACTGAACCCATTATAACCGGAAGATCTAGTGTATTTAAGGCCTCGACAACCTCTTTGCCCAATCCGTTCCATCCGAAAATGTACTCTACAAAAACGGCTCCGGCAAGCATGGATGCAAACCACCCCGAAATAGCTGTAACTACTGGGTTAAGTGCGTTTTTGAGTGCGTGTTTCCTGATAATACGTATTTCACTTAATCCTTTTGCCCTTGCTGTACGGATGTAATCCTGACTGAAAACTTCCAGCAGTGGATTACGCATAAGCTGTATTACCACGGCAAGCGGACGTATACCCAAAACTATAGCAGGGAGAATAAGGTTTTTCCATTTTATGTATTTGCCTTCGCCAAAGTCATCTACCTCATAAAGGCTGCCTGTCATGTCCAGATGGGTGTATTTGTGTAACAGGAAGCCAAATACCCAGGCAAATAATATGGCAGCAAAGAAAGAAGGCACACTCATACCTAGTGTACTTACAAGCGCAATAAGCCTGTCTATCCAGGTATCTTTGTAAAGGGCAGATAGTATACCCAGTATAATCCCTATAGTTATAGCAATAATAATGGCAGATGTTGCCAAGACTACAGTATTAGGCAGCGTATCGCCGATAACCTGAGTAACCTTTTTTCCGTTTTTTTGGAAGCTTTCCCTTAAGTAGGGCGTTTTCAGTACGGTAGTAGTGTTACCTATGGTAAAAAGTTTGGCAGCATTGTATTTGCCTTCTGTCAGGTAAGTATAATCGTCAGGATTTGTACTGTGAAATGACAGTATGGACAGGTCGTTTAAATAGTACAGGTACTGTTTAGAAACGGGCTGATCAAATCCGTACTTTTTTTTGATAATGGCAAGCTGCTCGCTATTTTCATTTTGGTCCAGCATCATGCGGGCAGGATCGCCGGGTAATACCGTAAACAAAAAGAATATCACTGTAACAACCCCAAAAAGTGTTAGCAGTGCATATCCTGTTTTGTATAGAAGATATTTTATCAATTATTTCTTTTTATTGAAAGCGTCTTTAAAAACCTGGTAAACAAACATTACGGCAAGTATCATAGACAGTATTAGCAACAGCCATCCGGCAACCATCATTATGGTTCCCATGGTGGTATCGGTCGATCCTTTACGGGTTAATATAAAACCTAAAAAGTAAAAGAAAGCAATGCCTAAAAAATTTTTTAACCTGCCCGGTTGTTTAGGGTTTGACATGATGTTGTGGTATTATGGTAGTGAAACTTCGTCAATATCATTCCAGTGTGCTTTTTGTACTATAGTACCGTAGTTTAGTACCACTATACCCGGATTAGCCCTTATAATGGTTTTAAGGGCAGTGGCATCACAAAACATATAATCGAAATTAAGATTAAAGTTAGCTGTTTTATCAGCAATAACTGTTTCGTCAGATGCTGTTACACCCACTACTTTATAACCTTTTTCGCCTGCTTTTTTAGCAAAGTCGTTCAGTTTTGCAAGTCCGGCATCACTCGCTTTATCAAGGTTGTATGAAATAAGCAGTATTACTTTAGGATCTTCCAGTAACTCGGCTGTGTGGTCTACGTCATCTCTTTCAAGGGAGAAATCGTGAATTGGCGGAACATAACCTTCTTTCACAAGCTTATCCATACGATCTACAAACTCGGCATCAGCAGGAATTTTATCCAGTTCTTTGTCGGTAAATTCGGTATCAACGCCGTTTACTTTATAAACAAATACCATTTCGTATTCCGACTTAGGAGCACCTTCGGGTACTTCCATTCCCTCCTGTATGTTGGTTCCTACTTTATAAGCCCTGAAATCTTTTACAGGCAGGTGGTTAAGTACATAGTAGCCAAACCATCCGCAAAATACAAAACTGGCAAGTACTACAGTATTGGTTACTGCCGAACCCGTAATAGGTTTTATAAGGTTTTTGTTGAAAAACAGCACTATAATCAATAAGAGTAATACCACATCTTTAGTGAACGATTGCCAAGGGGTAAGCTTTAATGCATCGCCAAAACACCCACAGTCGGTCACTTTATTAAAGTAAGCGGAGTAGAAGGTAAGGAAGGTAAAAAACACTATCATGAGCAGTAGGCTCCACGTGGTAAAACGTGATTTGAAACCTACTAAAAGCATAACGCCTAAAATGACTTCAAATATCACGACAAACACAGCAATGGCAAGAGCAAACGGAATAAGAAATTCCATGTTAAGGACACCGGAACCAAAGTATTCTTCCAGTTTAAAGGAGAATCCCATTGGGTCGTTTAACTTAATAAGTCCCGATATGATAAATAATACTCCTACGAGTACCCTGCAAATGTGTGTAAGTATTTTCATGATAGTATGGTATAGTTTTTCTCAAAAATAAAAGATATGTTCCTTCTATTTGTTAATGAGTTGTTATTGGTGTGCTTTCATGTGGATAAGAGCAAAAACCGAATAGTTTATCATGTCCTGATAATTGGCATCTATCCCTTCAGACACTAAGGTTTTCCCTTTATTATCTTCAATTTGTTTTACACGAAGTATTTTTTGAATAATAAGGTCGGTTAGGGAACTTACTCTCATATCACGCCATGCTTCGCCATAGTCATGGTTTTTGGCTTCCATCAGTTCTTTGGTAAGGGCTACCTTCTCATCATATAACCTTGTAGCTGCATCTACATCAAGATCGGGCTGTTCGGCAATACCAAGGTCAATTTGAATAAGTGCCATGATGGAATAGTTGATAATCCCAATAAATTCAGACGCTTCCCCTTCGTTTATCTTACGGGTCTCATTCTCCTGAAGACTTCTGATGCGTTGTGCCTTAATAAAAATCTGATCGGTAAGTGAAGGCAGGCGTAAAATGCGCCATGCGCTGCCATAATCCTTCATTTTGTTTATGTACAGTTGCCTGCAGTGGGCAATTACGTTGTCGTATTCCTGAGAAGTATTCCTCATTTCGGTGTATATTTGCTTGAAATTTTTTCAAATGTACTAAAAAGCCCCCAACTCCCAAAGGCGCTTTTTTAATAATACCATGTAAATATGACCATCAATTGCAAAGGCAGGCTAATAGATTTGACACAACCCAAAGTTATGGGGATTTTAAACTGTACCCCTGACTCGTTTTTTGACGGAGGGAAGTATAAGGCAGAGGCCGAGTTTACCCGACAGGCTGCCCGTATTTTGAGTGAAGGAGCCGATTTTATTGATATTGGTGCATACTCCACTAAGCCTAATGCCGAGTTTGTAAGTGAGGAGGAAGAACTGGCACGCATGGTGCCGGCTGTAGAGATGGTTTTAAAGCATTTTCCGGAGGCGGTAATCTCGGTAGATACTTTTAGGGCTAAGGTTGCCAAAGCAGCGGTTGAAGCTGGTGCTGCTATTGTAAACGATATTGCTGCCGGTAATCTGGACAATAAAATGCTGCAAACGGTAGGCGAACTAAAAGTGCCTTACATCATGATGCACATGCGCGGTACTCCGCAGGATATGGTTAAGCTAACCGATTATGATGACATTATAAAGGAAATGCTACTGTACTTTTCCCAAAAAGTAGCCGAAGCCCGCAGTTATGGTATTGATGATATAGTGATAGATCCCGGATTTGGTTTTGCCAAAACACTACAGCAAAACTATGATGTGCTTAATAAAATGGAACTATTTAAAATGACCGAATTGCCTATACTGGCAGGACTGTCCCGAAAGTCCATGATATACAAACTACTTGGCATCACTCCGCAGGAAGCCTTAAACGGAACTACCGCACTAAACATGGTTGCACTGACCAAAGGTGCTAATATTTTAAGGGTACACGATGTGAAGGAAGCAGTAGAAACAGTGAAGCTATTTAAAGCACTAGGCTAAACTTTAAGGTGAGTGTTCAAATAAACAAATCACCGAATAAACAAATTCACTATTACTGATGATGATAAGGCTCATTCCTTAAAATGGTAAAGCCACGGTATAGTTGTTCTATAAAGAAAAGGCGTACCATTTGATGGCTAAAGGTCATTGACGATAGGGACACTTTACCCTGAGCCTTACTATAAACAGCGTCTGAAAAACCATAAGGTCCGCCAATAACATACACTAAAGTCTTTACACCCGAATTCATTTTCTTTTGCAGTTCGTCGGCAAACTTCATACTGGTAAAGGTTTTTCCGTTTTCGTCCAAAAGTATAAGCTGATCGGTAGCCGAAAGTTTGGAAAGTATAAGTTCACCCTCTTTTTCTTTTTGCTGTGCCTCGCTCAGGTTCTTTACGTTTTTAATATCGGGGATAATTTCCAAATCAAACTTTACATAAAACGATAACCTCTTAGTATAATCGTCTATAAGAGTTTGCAGGGATTTGTTATCGGTTTTGCCTATAGCGAGTAGCTTTATGTTCATAGGGTATAGCTTAAAACGCCAAAGATACAAAGTTAGCCGAAGCTGTTATTTAGACGTTATGAGAAATCTTTTAAATAGCAGCTTTCTTTCGTTTAAATATGATAATAGGTAAAATAATTAGTAGACTTAAAGCGATGTTAATCAGTATATTGATTATGTAGTTTTGTACTGCATAAAAGAATAAACTTTTTGGGAATAATGGGTTGTTAGCAAAGTTTAAATAAAATTGTATAAGCTGTACAGAAAGAAAAACTACATATAAGCCTGTTACCGCTGCTATAATAGTTTTGTAGGGTAAATGCATGTTTCTCTTTTTTGAAAATATCATTACAAAAGGCAGGGATAAATCTGTTATTAAAAAAAGCAGATTTACATAGATGTTAAAGGTAATGTTTTCCTCTAATATTGCTTTGAACAAAGTTATACAAAGAAAATACCCAATGGTAATCCCATAAAATAGCAGAAACCATTTCCACGGGTTGTAAGGTTTAGACTGTAAAAACTCTTCCTCGTTAATTAAATCGTTCATAAAGAGACTAGTTTTTTGACTTGGTTACAGTGTTTATAAAAGCAATAATCAAATGAAGGATTAACGAATCAAAAAATGCAATAAACTGTATAAGCAGTACATTTATAATTATTTCAGATAAAAGAGCTACTATAACCCCAATAAACGAATCGCTACCCAAATAATAACTTATTATTTTTAAAGTTATAAACGGCACATAAAAGCAAATAGCTAAGTTAGTGAGTACATGCAACAGTTTAGGGTAAGAGAGTTTTAAACTGTATTTTTTTGACAAAACAGCAACAAACGGCAACAGGATAAACAGTAAAACCGACCAATAACTGGTAAGGTCTACATTTGAGGCTTCATATAAAACATACTCAATTAAAATGCCTACAAAAGGTAATGAGGCAGCTATTATGTTGAAAGTCTTATATCGATTCCATAAGCTGGGGCCGGAATCTTTAGTAAACTCTTCTTCTTTAATTAAATCTTCCATGTTTTACAATTCAGTTTTTAATGCCTTTTTACGTTTGTGTCTTACAATAAAGAAAATAATAATGAACGACACTGCTCCATAAGCCATTAAAACTAATAACCCTGTAAAATCTAACCCTCTAAAAAAGTATCCCGGCAGGAGTAGAGAAAAGTCATTTAGCTTAATAGCTTCACCAATCCTGAGATGTAATACCGTAAAAAACCAGGAGTTAAAAGCCATTAATGCTACGGCGGTAATTAAAGTAGGGTAATCAGTATGGTAAATAGTTTTCTTTTTACCAAAAACCATTATAAACGGAGAGGTTGTAATAAATACAATCATTGCTGTAGTGGTAATTGTCGTAGTCCTGTAAGGAATAAAATTTACCATGCCTGTTACAAGTCCTACTAAAACAAATAAAATCCCATAGCAGGCAATAAACCATTTCCACGGGTTGTATTTTACAGGTTTTACAAAGTCTTGCTCGTTAAGTAGGTTTTGCATTTGGTGTGGTTTATTATGATTTTTTATTTAAGGCGTCCAATTTTTACAATTTTTTCAGCTACTTCAATGAGTTCATTTAGACTTGAATTTTGAGATTTTGAATTTGATTTCTTTTTATCACGTTTTCTCAGGGGATCTTTGTTGATTTCTTTAAGGGTTGTAGTTATATATGTTATATACTCTTCATTATTTTCAGAACCATGTTTTTTAAGCTGCTCAGAAAAACCAACAATAGCTTTTGCTAAGACCATTTTGTAAGCATAATCTTCAATTATATTTTTTTGTTTTGTGTACTGGTTTGCACAAAAAATAGTACCTATTATCGGTAATGGAAGTAATGATATTCTGCCTATCAAAAGATAAGTATTAGTCGAAGAAGTTTGCAATATCCATATGCCTAAACCAACTGTAGCTATTAAACATAGTACAGCACCAAAAATCCAACTCCCAAAAATCCAACGATTATTAGCACTATTATATTGTTCCTGAAAAGATGCGCTAATACCTTCTGCCGTTTTGTAATTTAAGGCTTGTTTGGCTGATTCTATAAGTTCTTTAGAGTTTTTAAGTATTGATTTTCTTTCGACCTCATATTCATCTAACTTCTTTGAATTAGCTTCTGTTTTAGATTGAATTTCATCGAGTTTCTGCTCTCTTTCCTGTACTTTATTCGCGAATGAATCAATTAATTTCTCATTAGATTTAATTTCTGACAAAGAACCTTCAATTACAGCCAAATCGTCTTCTGCTTTATTTTTGAATTGTCTGATTTTTTCATTTATCGATTCAAGTTCGTCTGTTAGTTCTATTGCTTTTTCTTTTTTTAGAATAGCTTCATTTATTTCATTTGTGATTTTATCAATTCGATCGATACTTTCTTTATGTATTACTGAAATTTTATCATCATTAAGCTTTATTGATTCTTTTATATCGACAACCTCTTTAAGTTCTTGTTGTAATTGAACTTTTATTTCTAATATTTTTTTTATTTCATTTTCAAATTCGTATTGAAATTCATTTTGGTTATTGATTTCAATATGTCTTACAATAGTTTTTAAAGCTTCAAATTGAGGTAAAAAATTATTAGGAGATTCAATATAAGTAATTATTTTATCAATATGCTGTGCTATAACGACTCTTTCATTATAAGTGAATACGGATAAGAATTTTTTTGGAGCTTTTGTAATAATTGAAATTTTTGACATTAAAAACTTCAACTCTGTTATCATTCTTATATAAGAATATTCATTTTCTGATCCATATCTATTTTCTTGATGAAGAGTTTCTTTACTTAGATTCTTAATTGTTTCACGTAATTCATCTCTTTTTTCACGTATTTTAATAATTGTTCCTAATTCCATGATAAGGCGTTAATTGGTTAGAATGTTAAAATTAACAAAATTTTTATATTTCTGTCAGTTTTTTACCCTTACGTTACCACTGCAAACATTCCTTTCCATTTCCCGAAAAAAACCACTACTTTAGCAATACTATAATAAATACACATGATTTCGGATATTCAATTTCAAAAAGAACTCGATATAATTATTACTAATGCCATTAGGGAAGATGTAGGTGACGGCGACCACAGTTCGCTTGCCTGTATCCCGGCAACCGCTACCGGGCGTGCCAAACTACTGGTAAAAGATAGCGGTATACTGGCAGGGGTAGACTTTGCTAAGCAGGTATTTGCCTATGTAGATCCAAACCTTGAAATAGAGGTGTTTTTACAGGATGGTACACCCGTAAAATATGGCGATGTGGCTTTTCATGTTTCGGGAAGTTCACAATCCATCTTAAAAGCCGAAAGGCTGGTGCTTAACGCCATGCAGCGTATGAGTGCCATTGCTACCAAAACTAAAAAGTATGTAGATATACTGGAGGGTACGGGAACCAAGGTGCTTGATACCCGTAAAACCACCCCTGGAATACGTGCCATTGAAAAATGGGCAGTAAAGATAGGCGGAGGGGAAAACCACCGTTTTGCGCTGTATGATATGGTAATGCTAAAAGATAATCACATTGACTTTGCTGGCGGAATCACTCAGGCAATTACCAAAACGCATGAGTATTTAAAAGCGAATAACCTTGACCTGAAAATAATTGTAGAGGCTCGTGATCTTGATGAGGTTCGTGAAATCATCTCAAATCAGGGAGTGCACCGCATACTGCTGGATAATTTCGACTATAAACAAACGCGTGAGGCGGTAGAAGTTATTGGTAACTATTGCCAAACCGAATCATCCGGAGGTATAAACGAAGACACCATGCGCCATTATGCCGATTGTGGTGTGAACTACATATCATCGGGAGCATTAACCCATTCAATTTACAATCTGGACCTTAGTTTAAAAGCATTTTAATGTCGTTAGAACTGGAACATAAACTGGAGCGCATCCCTGTTCTTAAATATTTGGTTAGGCTTGGTAAAAGTATCAAGCTGCCATGGGGAGAGGGATTAACGCTTTATCACCTTACAGAGCTTTATATATCCGGTATTGTAAAAGGCGATGTGTCTTACCGTGCCGGTGCTATTGCATTCAGCTTTTTTATGTCGCTGTTTCCTTTTGCTCTTTTTATTCTTAACCTAATATCCCAAATTCCCATTGAGGGCTTTAGGGACGACTTTATGGATTTTGTCCGTGAAAACGTACCACCTAATACCTATAGTGCTGTTGAGTCCATACTGGATGATATTATGCAAAACAGTTACAGCAGTCTGCTTTCAACAGGTATACTTTTGGCTATACTTCTTATGTCAAACGGAATGAATGCTATTCTAAGCGGATTTCAGTCGTCACTGCATATTACCATTAAGCGAAGCTTTTTCAGGCAGTATGCCCTTGCTATAGGGTTGTCGCTTGTGTTATCTACAATACTTTTAGTAACTGTAGCGGCAATAGTTATCTTACAGATAATTATAGCGCAGCTTAAAAGCAGAGGATTGTTAAGTGATGATGTGATATATCTTGAAATAGGTAAGTATATTTTCCTGGTGCTTATGGTATTAACCATTACCTCAATGCTGTTTAAGTTTGCCGCAAAAGAAACCAAAGGGGCAGCTTTTTTTAGTTACGGTTCGGTTTTTACTACCATACTGTTTGTTATAACTTCTTATGTGTTTGGTATTTATGTGGTTAGGTTTGCGCAGTACAACCAACTGTATGGAGCAATTGGTACGCTTCTTGTACTTATGCTGTATATTTGGATTAACTGTTTTATTCTTTTATTAGGATTCGAATTAAATGCGCTAATTCATAAATTAAAAAGGAAAAATTTATATATTTAGTAAAAATTAAACGTGTTTTTTATGAAGAAGTACTTTTTAACAGTATTGTTTGTTGCTATTGCCGGAATATTTTCGGCTGGCGCTCAGGTAACCGGGAAGTGGAAAACCATTGACGATGAGACCGGTGAAGCGAAATCTATCGTTGAGATTTATGAAAAAGACGGTAAGGTTTACGGTAAAGTCGTGGAGATACTTAACCCTGCTAAAAAAGATGCCAAGTGTACAAAATGTAAAGGCAGTGATAAAGACAAGCCGATACTTGGACTTGTAATCATAAAAGGATTAGAGAAAGACGGTGATGAATATACCGATGGTGATATTCTAGACCCAAATAAAGGAAAAACATACAGCTGTACTATTAAGCTTGACGGAGAAGACAAGCTTGATGTAAGAGGGTATCTTGGATTTTCATTCATAGGCCGTTCTCAAACATGGCACAGAGTAAAATAATATTGAAAACAAATACAATAAAAAAACACTCCGCAATGGAGTGTTTTTTGTTTTTATGATATTTTCTCTTACTTATAAATAAAGTGGGATTTATCATTCCGATACAGAGTGAGGAATCTCAATAGAGGAAGTCTTAAATATATACCTCAGTTGTTTTATATTTGTATTCAAATCTAATTATAAGCCTGTATGCCCTTTTTTATAGAAGTAATTTTACCATTATCTCTGCCAAAACCTTTTACCTACGCCATAAACGAGGCTGAGTATGGTTTTATCAAAAAGGGGATGCGTGTGGCGGTTCCGTTTGGACGTAATAAGATTTACACCGGACTGGTAACCGACCTGCATCAAAATCCGCCCCAGTTATATCAGGCAAAAGAAATCCATCAGATACTTGACGATTTTCCTATTGTTACCGAAACTCAGCTAAAACACTGGGACTGGATTGCATCTTATTACATGTGTAACATAGGCGATGTGTATAAATCAGCTATGCCAAGCGGCTTTCTTTTAGAGAGCGAAACGCTTATTACCTCTAAAAAGGATTTTGATGTTAGCGATATTCAGCTATCTGACGACGAATATTTGGTATATGAAGCCCTGCAAAAACAATCGGCATTAAAAGTACAGGAGGTATCGGCTATTCTAAATAAAAAAGCAACGCTTCCGGTAATCAATAAGCTTATTGCTAAAAACGCCATTTCGTTACAGGAGGAAATAAACGAAAAGTACAAGCCTAAAACTATCCGCTATATCAGGATGCCACAGGAACTAATGCAGCAGGATCAGTTAAGCGGGCTTATGGAGTTGTTATCGCGTTCCCAAAAGCAAAGGGATGCGGTAATGTATTACTTCCAGTTGCAGGCAAGAGATAAGAAACCAATTAGTAAAAAACAGTTTACAGAGGAGTCGGGCATATCATCAGCAGTAATAAAATCATTGGTTGATAAAGGTGTTTTTGAAGAGTATATCCTTGAGGAAGACCGTATTCAGTTTGAGAAAGATGATAATTCGGGCTTTGAGCTGAGTGATAAACAACAGGAGGCTTTTGAGTCGGTTAAACAAAGTTTTGATACCTATCAGGTAACGCTGCTGCATGGTATAACCTCCAGTGGTAAGACTGAAATATATATTAAACTCATTGAAGAGTTTATAAAAAGCGGTAAGCAGGTGTTATACCTGTTGCCCGAAATTGCACTTACAACCCAACTGGTGGTGAGGTTAACAGCTTACTTTGGTAATCAGGTGGCGGTGTTCCATTCCAAATACTCCAATAACGAGCGTAGTGAAACCTGGCAGCAGGTATTGGAAGATCCAGAAAAGGCACGTGTAATAATAGGGGCGAGGTCGGCATTATACCTGCCGTTTAATGATCTT
>Ga0079224_100012026_pt1 | contig 11959 bp, 8 predicted proteins | sample Stecom2015_FD_80414 | JGI IMG/M metagenome (GOLD analysis project Ga0079224, IMG submission 80414) | Agricultural soil microbial communities from Utah to study Nitrogen management - Steer compost 2015 | ecosystem: Environmental > Terrestrial > Soil > Agricultural land | place: USA: Utah... | reverse complement strand
GGTCTTCGACCTGTTGGCGCTCACCGCGATGATGCCCGTTCCCGAGCGCGCGGGCGAGCTGCTCGACTTCACGGGGCGCTGGTGTCGCGAGCGCGCGCCGCAGCGGATCCCCTTCGCGTTCGGCGCACACGTGCGGGAGGGCCGGCGCGGCAGGCCGGGCCACGACTCGCCGTTCCTGCTCGCCGCCGGCACGCCGGGCTTCTCGTTCGGGGCGGGCGAGGTGTGGGCCGCGCACCTCGCGTGGAGCGGCAATCCGCGTTACCTCGCCGAGCGGCTGCCCGAGGGCGCCGGGTCGCACGCGGGCGCGATCGGCGTCGGCGAGGGGCTCGCGCCGGGCGAGGTGCGGCTGGGCGCGGGCGAGGAGTACCGCGCCCCCACAGCCGTCTTCGTGTGGTCGGCCGAGGGGCTCGACGGCGTCGCGGCGCGGCTGCACGCGCGGCTGCGGGCGCGAGCGAGCCACCCGAGCGCGCCGCGGCCGCTCGTGCTCAATACGTGGGAGGCGGTGTACTTCGACCACGATCTGCCGACCCTCACGCGCCTCGTCGACCGTGCTGCGCGCGTGGGCGTCGAGCGCGTCGTGCTCGACGACGGCTGGTTCGGCGCGCGCCGCGGCACGACGGCCGGCCTCGGCGACTGGGTCGTGGCAGACGACGTCTGGCCCGATGGGCTCGGCCCCCTCGTCGACGTCGTGCGCGGGCACGGCATGAGCTTCGGGCTGTGGTTCGAGCCCGAGATGGTCAACCTCGACTCCGACCTCGCGCGCGAGCACCCCGACTGGATCCTCGGCCCCTCGCAGGGCCTCGGCGCGCCGATGCGCGGGCAGCACGTGCTCGACATCTCGCACCCCGACGCGTGGCGGCATCTGTTCGAGCGCATCTCCGCGCTCGTCGCCGAGTACGGCATCGACTACATCAAGTGGGATCACAACCGCGAGCTGCTCGAGGCGGTCGCGCGGCGCGACGGATCCGACCGTCCCATCGTCGGCGCGCAGACCCGCGCGCTTTATCGGCTCATCGACGCGCTGCGCGAGCGCCACCCGAGCCTCGAGATCGAGTCGTGCTCGGCTGGCGGCGCCCGCATCGATCTCGGCATCCTCTCGCGCACCGACCGCGTGTGGGCGTCCGACTGCAACGACCCCGTCGAGCGCGGCCGCATCGAGCGGTTCACGAGCCTCGTCGTGCCGCCCGAGATGATCGGCGGCCACGTGGGCCCGCCGCGCGCCCACACGACGGGTCGCACGACCGACCTGGGCTACCGCACGGCGTCGACGCTGTTCGGCCACGCGGGCATCGAGTGGAACCTGCTCGAGTGCGACGACGACGAGCTCGATGCGCTCGCCGCCTGGGCGGCGCTCTACAAGCGCCTGCGGCCGCTGACGCACACGGGCCGCGTCGTGCACGGCGACGGGCTCGACGCGGGCGCGGTGCTCGACGGCGTCGTTGCGCACGACGGATCACGCGCCGTGTTCCGCCTCACCCGCACGGATCAGGCGCCCCAGGCCCGATCGGGCGCCGTCACGTTCCCGGGCCTCGGCGCCGACGGATCGGTGCGCGTGCGGATCCTCGACGACGCCGGTCGCGCGCGCATCATGCAGGACGAGCTGCCCGAGTGGGTGCAGCGGGCGCGCGAGGGCGTCGTGCTGCCCGCCGCCGCGCTCGCGACGGTCGGCCTGCCGCTGCCGACGCTCGCGCCGCAGCAGGCGCTCGTGATCGAGGTCGAGCGCCTATGAAGCGGGCGGCGCCGTGCTCTCGCGCACGATGAGCTCGGTGCCGACGACCGAAAGCGGCTCGGCCGACTCGTCGCGCGCGAGCGCGAGGGCGGCGGCGATGCAGCGGCGGCCGACATCGGCGAACTCGTGGTGCACGCTCGTGAGCGGCGGGGCGTAGGCGCGGCCGTCGGTCGTGTCGTCGAAGCCGACGACACTCACGTCGCGCGGCACCGATCGACCGGCCTCGGCGAGGGCGCGGTAGAGGCCGAGGGCCATCTGGTCGTTGGCGCAGAACACGGCCGTCACGTCCTCGCGCGAGGCGATGCGCTGCCCCGCGAGGTAGCCCGACTCGACGCTCCAGTCGCCCCGCACGATCTCGGGCACCGGGCGGCCAGCCGCCTCGAGGGTCGCGCGCCAGCCGTCGATCCGTCGGCCGGCGGGTCTCGACGCCTCGGGCCCTGCGATGTGCCACACCGTCTCGTGGCCGAGGCCGAGCAGGTGCTCCGTCGCCTGGCGCGCGCCGCCCACCTGATCCGTGTCGACGATCACCTCGGCGCCGGGGGCGTCGGGATCCATGTACACGACGGGCACACCGGGCGGCAGCATCTGGGCGGCGTGCCCGAGCTGGGGCGCCTCGAGGTTGAGGATGAGGGCGTCGACCGCGAGCTCCTGCAGGCGCGAGAAGAGCCGATCGACGTCGGCCTGCCCCGTCGCGTGCACGGGGATCAGCGTCGTCGCATAGCCCTCCTCGGCCGCGCTCGCCGCGATGGCCTCGATCGTGTGCACGTCGCCGATCGTCGACAGCGTCTGCGAGAGCACGCCGATCGTGCGGAACGATCCGAGCTTCAGCGCGCGCGCCGCGCTGTTCGGCCGGTAGCCGAGCTCGTTCATGGCTCGAATCACGCGCTCGCGCGTCGCGGGCACGACCGTGCCGGATCCGTTGGCGACCCGCGACACGGTCTGCGCCGACACGCCGGCGTGCGCCGCGACGTCGGCCATCGACACGCGCTGTCGACGAGGGTGCGGGGCGGCTGCGGTCATGAGTTGTGCGATCCCTCGGTGCGTACGACGTCGTCTCTTGGGGTAGCGTAAACCACGATGTTTGCGTAAACATGGATGCTGCACCCACGCAGAGAAGCGAAGGAAGACCATGACGGTGATGTCACAGGCGGCCCCGGCGGTCGCGCCGAGCCCGCCGAGCGGGCGACGAGGTCGCGCACGCGGCCGGTGGACGGGATGGGGATTCCTCGCGCCGTTCGCGATCGTCTTCGCGCTCGTGTTCATCGCGCCGATCCTCTACTCGCTCTACCTCAGCCTCTTCCGCACGCAGCTCGTGGGCGGCACGGAGTTCGTCGGGCTCGACAACTACGTGCGCGCGTTCGGCGACGAGAAGCTCTGGACGGGCGTCGTGCGCGTCGCCCTGTTCCTCGTGATCCAGGTGCCGATCATGCTCTTCCTGTCGCTGCTCGCGGCCCTCGCGATCGACTCGGGCCGCCTGTACGGCAAGAGCTTCTTCCGGTTGTCGATCTTCCTGCCGTACGCCGTGCCCGCCGTCGTCGCGACGTTCATGTGGGGCTTTATGTACGGCACGCGCTTCGGCCTCGTGGGCAACCTCAACGACATGTTCGGCCTCGACATCCCGAACCTGCTGTCGCCCGACCTCATCATGGCCTCGATCGGCAACCTCGTGACGTGGCAGTTCCTGGGCTACAACATGCTCATCTTCTATTCGGCGCTGCGCGTGATCCCCACGTCGCTGTACGAGGCGGCCGAGATCGACGGCGCGGGCCAGTTCCGCGTGATCCGCTCGATCAAGCTGCCCGCGATCCGCGGCGCGCTCGTGATCGCGACGATCTTCTCGATCATCGGCAGCTTCCAGCTCTTCAACGAGCCGAGCATCATGCAGTCGATGGCGCCCAACACCATCACGACGTCGTTCACGCCCAACCTCTACGCGTACAACCTGGCGTTCGCGGGCCAGCAGCTGAACTACTCGGCGACCGTCGCGCTGATCATGGGCGTCGTCACGATGGTCATCGCCTACGTCGTGCAGCTGCGCGGCATGCGGAAGGGGAACTGACCCATGAGCAGCACGACCCTCGTCACCCTCTCCCCGCGCGCAACGGCCTCGCAGCGCCGTCGCGCGAGCGTCGGCACGATCGCGAACCCGCGCCGCAACGTCCTCCTCACGGTGCTCACGGCGATCATCGTCGCCTACTCGCTCCTGCCCCTCGCCTGGCTCGTCATCAACGCGTCGAAGACGCAGGGCGAGCTGTTCTCGAGCTTCGGCCTGTGGTTCTCGGGCGACTTCGCGCTGTTCGACAACATCGCGCGCGCTCTCACCTATGACGACGGCGTCTTCCTGCGCTGGTTCGGCAACACGCTGCTCTACGTCGTGGTCGGCGCGGGCGGCGCGACGCTGCTGTCGGTGCTCGGCGGCTACGCGCTCGCGAAGTTCGACTTTCCCGGCAAGAAGGCGGTCTTCGCCGTCGTCATCGGCGCCGTCGCGGTGCCCGGCACGGCGCTCGCGGTGCCGACGTTCCTCATGTTCAGCGAGATGGGGATCACGAACACGCCGCTCGCGGTCATCATCCCGTCGCTCATCTCGCCGTTCGGCCTCTATCTCATGTGGACCTTCGCGAGCGAGGCGATCCCGACCGAGCTCATGGAGGCCGCCCGCATCGACGGCGCGAGCGAGTTCCGCACGTTCTGGAACGTGTGCCTGCCGCTGCTCGCGCCCGGCACCGTGACGGTGCTGCTGTTCACGATGGTCGCGACGTGGAACAACTACTTCCTGCCGCTCATCATGCTGCGCGACCCCGACTGGTACCCGCTGATCCTCGGCCTCAACCAGTGGAACAGCCAGGCCTCGACGGCGGGCGGCGAGCCGATCTTCGACCTCGTGCTCACGGGATCCCTGCTCACGATCGTGCCGCTCATCATCGCGTTCCTCTTCATGCAGCGCTACTGGCAGTCCGGCCTCGCGGCCGGATCCGTCAAGGAATGACCTTCTCGTCCCCGCATCACACCCTTCACCACCACGACAACGGAGTTGCCCCATGTTCAGGATGACCCGGACGCGCACGCGCGTCCTCAGCGCAGCAGCCTTCGTCGGCGTCGGCGCGATCGCGCTCGCCGGCTGCGGATCGTCGGGATCCGGTGATCCCGACGCCGCGCTCGAGGAGGGCGGCGACCTCCTCGTGTGGGCCTGGGAGCCCACCCTTGAGGCCGTCGTCGAGCAGTTCGAGGCCGACCACCCCGAGGTCGACGTCGAGCTCGTCAACGTCGGCACGGGCGTCGACTCGTACACGGCGCTGCAGAACGCGATCTCGGCCGGTTCGGGCCTGCCCGACGTCGCGCAGGTCGAGTACTACGCGCTGCCCCAGTTCGGCCTGCAGGGCTCGCTGACCGACCTCACCGAGTTCGGCGCCGCCGACCTCGACGGCACGTTCGCGCCGGGCCCCTGGGACTCGGTGCACGCGGGCGAGCAGATCATCGGCCTGCCGATGGACTCGGGCCCCATGGCGCTCTTCTACAACGAGGCGGTCTTCGAGGAGCACGGCATCGAGGTGCCGACCACCTGGGAGGAGTTCGCCGAGGCCGCCTACGCCTTCCAGGAGTCCGACCCCGAGGTCTACATCACGAACGACCTCGGCGACGCTGGCTGGAACACCTCGCTCATCTGGCAGGGCGGCGGCGCCCCCTGGTCGAGCGACGGCGAGAGCCTCACGGTCGACCTCGAGAACGACGAGGCGACGCAGCGCTTCGCCGAGACGTGGCAGCCGCTCATCGACGACGGCGTGCTCGCGCCCATCAACGGCTGGACCGACGAGTGGTTCCAGGGCATGGCGAACGGCACGATCGCGTCGCTCGTGATCGGCGCGTGGATGCCCGCGAACCTCGAGGGCAGCGTGCCCGAGGGATCCGGCGACTGGCGCGTCGCGCCCATGCCGCAGTGGGAGGACGGCGGCGCGGCCTCGGCCGAGAACGGCGGCAGCTCGCTCGCGATCCCGGCCGACGCCGAGGACAAGGATCTCGCGTACGCGTTCATCGAGTACGCCAACGCGAACAGCGACGGCGTACAGCTGCGCCTCGACGGCGGCGCCTTCCCCGCGACGACCGAGCACCTCGAGTCGGCCGAGTTCCAGGACCAGGAGTTCGAGTACTTCGGCGGTCAGAAGATCAACGAGGTGCTCGCCGAGTCGTCGGCGAACGTCGTCGAGGGCTGGCAGTACCTGCCCTTCCAGGTCTACGCCAACACGGTGTACGGCGACACGGCCGGCCAGGCCTACCTCGGCGACACGACGCTCGCCGACGGACTGACGGCGTGGCAGGACGCGCTCAAGGAATACGGCTCCGACCAGGGCTTCACGGTCGAGTAACGCCCCTCAACCCGCGCACCCGCGGGCGTCGTCCCCGCCCGGACGGCGCCCGCGGGCATGCGAGACACGAAAGGATCCCCATGCAGAACCACCGCTGGCTGCGCACGCCGGAGGGCACCCCGCCGCGTATCTCGTTCGGCGCCGACTACAACCCCGACCAGTGGCCGCGGGAGGTGTGGGACGAGGACGTGCGCCTCATGAAGGAGGCCGGCGTCGACGTCGTCTCGGTCGCGATCTTCTCGTGGGCGAAGCTGCAGCCCTCGCCCGACGTGTGGGACTTCGCGTGGCTGGACGAGCTGATCGACCTGATGCACGACAACGGCATCGGCGTCGACCTCGCGACCGCGACCGCCTCGCCGCCGCCGTGGCTCACGATGCGCCACCCCGAGGTCCTGCCCGTCACGGCCGAGGGCCATGTGCTCTCGCAGGGCGCGCGCCAGCACTGGCGGCCCACGTCGCCCGTGTTCCGCGAGTACGCGCTGACGCTCGTCGAGAAGCTCGCCGAGCGGTACGGATCGCACCCCGGCGTCGTCGCGTGGCACGTCAACAACGAGCTCGGCTGCCACAACGCGTACGACTACTCGGACGACGCCGCGCGCGCCTTCCGCACGTGGCTCGAGGAGCGCTACGGCACGGTCGAGGGCCTCAACCACGCGTGGGGCACGGCGTTCTGGTCGCAGGCGTACGGATCCTTCGACGAGGTGCTGCCGCCGCGGCTCGCGGCCAGCTTCCCGAACCCGACGCAGCAGCTCGACTTCCTGCGCTTCTCGTCCGACGCGCTGACGGCGCATCTCGTGGCCGAGCGCGAGGTGCTGACGCGCATCACGCCCGACATCCCCGTGACGACGAACTTCATGATCGTCGGCGACACGCGTCACGCCGACTACGCGGCCATGGCGCGCGAGATCGACTTCGTCTCGAACGACCACTACGTCACGCAGGATCGCGACGAGCTCGCGTTCTCGGCCGCCATCACGAGCGGCGTCGCGCGGCACCGGCCGTGGTTCCTCATGGAGCACTCGACGAGCGCCGTGAACTGGCAGCCCGTGAATCGCCCGAAGCGCTCCGGTGAGATGATCCGCGATTCGCTCACGCACGTCGCCCACGGCGCCGACGCGGTCTGCTTCTTCCAGTGGCGCCAGTCGGCGGCAGGCGCCGAGAAGTACCACTCGGCGATGGTGCCCCACGGCGGCGAGCACACCCGGGTGTTCCGCGATGTCGTCGAGCTGGGCCGGATCCTCCGCAGCCTCGACGCCGTCGTCGGCACCGACCGCACGCCGGCCGACGTCGCGATCGTCTTCGACTGGGATTCGTGGTGGGGCTCCGAGCTCGACTCGCACCCCACCGAGCTGCTGCGGTACCGCCGCGAGGCGCTCGAGTGGTGGAAGGCGCTGACCGACGCGGGCGTGCGCGTCGACGTCGTGCCCGCCGACACCGACCTGGCGGGTTACCGCCTCGTCGTCGCGCCCGTGCTCTACGCCGTGCCGGACGGGCTGCGCGACCGCCTCGATGCGTACGTGCGCGGCGGAGGACACCTCGTCACGACGTACTTCTCGGGCATCGTCGACGAGAACGACCACGTGCGCCTCGGCGGCTATCCCGGCGCCTTCCGCGACCTGCTCGGCGTGCGTGTCGAGGAGTTCCGCCCGCTGTACGAGGGCGAGACGGTCGCGCTGTCGACCGGCACCGAGGGCACGATCTGGAGCGAGCTCGTCGACGTCGTGGCAGACGACGTCGAGGTGCTTGCGACGTACGCGCACGACGAGCTGGGCGCGGCCGTGACCCGCCGACCGGTCGGATCCGGATCCGCCGCGTACGCGTCGACCCGCCTCGGCGTCGCGGGCATCACCGCGGTGCTGCCCGCGCTGCTCGGCGGCGCGGGCGTCGCGCCCGAGCTGCCCGAGGCGCTGCGCGGATCCGTCGAGCTCGTCTCGCGCGGCCCGGCCGACGCGCGCGTCGACTTCCTCATCAACAGGACCGACGACGCCGTCGCGCTGGGCGACGTGGCGGGCGAATTCCTCTACGGATCCGCCGAGCTGCCGCCGCGCGGCGTCGCGATCGTCAGGCGCTGACGCCCGTCGTCCCCGCCCCGCGGCTCGCGCCCGGGGCGGGGACGCGCGTCATGGGGACGTGCGGGATGCCGTCTTCGTCGTACGTCTCGCCCGCACGAACGAAGCCGAAGCGCTCGAACCAGGCCTCGAGGTGCGCCTGCGCGTGCAGGTGGATGACCGCCTCCGGGCCGCACAGCTCGATGCCGCGCTCGATGAGCGCCGCCGCGATGCCGCGGCCGCGGGCGGCGGGCGCCGTCACGACGCGGCCGATCGCGGGCTCCGCGGATCCGAGCCCCAGGATGCGGATCGTGCCGAGCAGCGCGCCGCCCTCCTCAGCCCACAGGTGCAGCGTGTCGCCCAGCAGGTCGCGGCCGTCGAGCTCGGGATAGGGGCAGTTCTGCTCGACGACGAACACGTCGGTGCGCAGCCGCAGCAGCTCGTACAGCTCGGCTGCCGTCACGGATCGGGCGTCGCGGGTCTCGATTCTCGGCTGCACGTCGCCAGCGTATCCGCGCGACGTGAGCGGATCCGGTGCGCCGGTGCCGCGCTCAGCGCTCGGCGCGGCGCCGCGAGACGAGCGCGATGACGCCGATCGCGACCGCGCACGCCGCGGCGCTCGCCGCGGGCACGAGCACGTCGGGCCCGACGCCCGCCGCCGCGGCCTCGGGATCCGCTGTCGGCGCGGCTGCCTCGGCCCGCGGCGGATCCGCGCTCGGCGTGACGTCGGCGGCCGGTTCCGTGGTCGGCGTGGGCGTCGGCGCCGGTTCCGGGGTCTCCTGCGGGGCGGGGTCCTCGGCCGCGGGTGCCTGCGCGGCTGGCTCTTGCGTGCCCGGATCCTGCGCCGCGGCGCCCTCGTCGTCGGGCGGCAGGGTGGCGGTCACCTCGGGCTCGGGCGTCGCGGTCTCCGCCTGTTCGGGATCCTCGTCGCCGGCCGACTCGTCCGCCAGCACGTAGCCCGCGTCGATCGTCGCGTCGTCGGCCTCCCCCGCAGCGACGCTGTTCTCGCCCTCGGCGGGCGTCGTGAAGGCGAAGAAGCCGTCGGGTTCCGGCGTCGAGTCCTCGTCGTCGCCGCCCTGGCCGGCCTCGACGAGCACGTGGGTCTCGCCCTCGATCGGCAGCTCGTCGGGGAACGCGATGGCGTAGATCGTCGACGGCGCGAGGTCGGAGAAGACGTAGCGGCCCGTCGCGTCGGTCATGGTCTCGCCCACGAGCTCGCCGAACTCGTCGTACAGCTTGATCTGCACGAACGACAGCGGCTCGTCGTCCTCGCCGCGCACCCCGTCGCCGTCGCGGTCGATCCACACCTCGTCGCCGATCGACACGGATCCGGTCGCGGCAGACGCCGCACCGCCCGAGGCGACGAGGATCCCGAGCGCCCCCGCGAGGGCCACGGCTGACGCGAGCTTCATGACATCCCCACCCCCATGGCGATGACGCTCCGGCTGCGATGCGCGGAGCCGGCCGCCCCGGAGGGGCCGCCACCTCGAATGCTAGCGACCGCCCCGCCCGAGCGGAATGGGCGTCAGCGGCCGAGACGGCCGCGGGCGAGCGCCACGATCGCCTTGAGCTCGGGCGAGCGCATAAGGGCGAGGATGCCGACGTAGATGACGACGCAGACGACGCCGATTACGAGGCAGCCGGCGAAGCCGCCCCACTTCGACATCGCCATCCAGCCGTCGGGGCCGCCGGCGAGGAGGTAGACGATGAGGCCGGCGAATCCCGCGGGGATCGCGGCGGCCGTGTACCGCAGGTAGGCGAGGATCGTGCGGCCGAACTCGAGCGATCCGATGCGCCGCTGCAGCAGGACCCATGCGAGCACGAGCTGCAGCGTGCTCGAGACCGACTGCATGAGCGCGACGCCCGACGTGAGCGCGTCGGTGGCGAAGAGCTGGCCCGCCAGCAGCGCGCCGCCGATCGCGAGGGCCGCCTGGAACACCGTGAAGAAGAACGGCGTGCGGGTGTCGCCGTACGCGTAGAACGTGCGCTGGATGATGAACAGGGCCGCCATGGGCACGAGCGCCGCGACGAACGCGGTAAGCACGGGGCCCATCGCAGCGGCCTGATCGTGCGAGTTGGCGAAGACGCGCGCGAGCGGGAAGGCAGCGGCGATCACGGTGGCGGCCGCGATGACGACCAGCAGGCCGAGGACGCGCATGGAGCGGCCGATGTCGGCGCGCACGTCGTCGTGGCGGCCCGCGTGCGCGTGCTCGCTGAGCTGCGTGAAGTAGGGCGTTCCGATGCTCATGACGATGAGCGAGTACGGCAGCATGAACACGAGCCACGAGTTGAACCACACGGTCGACGACGCGTCGTCACCGGAGGCCGTCGTGATGATGTTCTGCTGCACGAACGACACGACCATGCCGACGAGCAGCATGCCGACGCTCCACCCGGCCAGGTTGCGGATCTCGCCGAGGCCGAACCCGCGCCAGCCGAAATCGGGCCGCAGCTTCAGCCCGGTCTTGCGCCAGAAGAGGGCGAGCACGGCCATCTGCGACACGATGCCGATCGTCGCGGTGAGCGAGATCACGAGGATCATGCCCGTGTCCCAGCCCTCGAGCGACCCGCGCTCGCTGCCGAACAGCCACATGAACAGGCCGAAGCCGGCGATCGAGACGAGGTTGTTCGCGATGGGCGCCCACGCGTAGGGCGCGAAGATGCGCCGCGCGTTCAGCGTCTCGCCCATGAGCGCGAACATGCCGTAGAAGAACACCTGCGGCAGGCACCAGTAGGCGAACGCGACCGAAAGGTCGTACTGCGCCTGGCTTTTGTAGTTGGTGAGCAGGTCGACGAGCAGCGGCGCCGCTGCGACCGAGATCGCCGTGACGCCGAGCAGCACGACGGTCGCGAGCGTGAAGAGCTTCGAGATGAGCCGCTGCCCGCCGTCCTCGGCCTGCGACCACTTGACGATCTGGGGCACGAAGACGGCCGTGAGCACGCCCGTCGAGATGACCTGGAAGACGTAGTTCGGCAGCTGGTTCGCGATCGTGAACGCATCGGCGGCCTGTCCGGTCGCGCCGAGCGCACTGACGAGCACGAGGCTGCGCAGGAGCCCCGTGACGCGCGAGGCGAGCGTTCCCGCCGCGATGGTCGCGCTCGATCGCCCAATGCTCATGCGTTCTCTTCCTTCATGCCGTCTTCGGAATGCTCTTCCTGCTGCGCCGCCTTCTCGCGCCGACGGCGCCGCACCTGGCGGAAGATGCCGAAGCCGAACAGGCCGGCGACGAGCACGACGAGGATCCCGATGCCGATGCGCTCCCAGTCGGCGCGCACCGACACCTCCATGTCGCGAAGTGGACCGATCTGCTCGCCCGTCTTCGCCTCGAGGCGATAGTGCACCGTCACGTCGCCGGATCCGACGCGCGCCTCGATCGGGATCGTCACGCGGGTCGAGCTGTCAGGCTGCGCGACGACCTCCGTGCGCGTCTCGATCGACAGGCGCGGGTCGTCGGGCGTCGCGACGATCGTCACGGTAGCGGGGTACGGCAGGTCGTTGCGGATCCACACGGGCATGGGCGCCTCGGGGCTCAGCAGCTGCACGGGCTGCGGATCCTGCAGGTCGATCGCCACGGCGCGGTCGGCGTTGAGCGCCGCGAAGTTCTCGGCGCGCACGCTCCAGGCCTCGGGGTTCGTGACCCACGAGACGGCGAGCACGCGCTGCGCCTCGGCGCGCACCTGGCCGAGGAACAGATCGGGGTTGTCGAGCGCCGTCGAGATGTGCTCGAGATCGGGTGAGATGTCGAGGTAGTCGGTCACCGCGGCCGTGCGCTCGGGGTCGTGCTCGGCGTCGACGAGCGACACCGATCCCTCGGCTTCGC
>Ga0079224_100012025_pt1 | contig 11960 bp, 5 predicted proteins | sample Stecom2015_FD_80414 | JGI IMG/M metagenome (GOLD analysis project Ga0079224, IMG submission 80414) | Agricultural soil microbial communities from Utah to study Nitrogen management - Steer compost 2015 | ecosystem: Environmental > Terrestrial > Soil > Agricultural land | place: USA: Utah... | reverse complement strand
GTAAAATCTGAAATAGCTTTTGTCCATTCTTCGGTGTACATATACACTTTGCCACGAAGGGCATAAGCTGCAGACTTGGTCGCCCGACCAAAGTTTCCATTGCCGGCAGGATAGCGATCTGGCAAATTAGCCTCATTGATACAGTCAGTTAGATCTTGTATGATCTGATCCCAGACTTCTTGTTCTGAACTTCTTGGTCTGTCTACTTGATCCCATTCTATCGGCTCTGTGTATATCGGAACGCCTCTATAAAGCTGATTGAGCCGATAATAAAAGAATGCGCGCAGGAACTTCATCTCCGCAACCAATCGTGCTTTCTTTTCGTCATCGACAGGTGATATCTCCGTAATACCATAAATCGCATTATTAGCACGGTGAACACCTTCATACAGCATACTCCATGTAACTGCGAACATGCCGGATGAAGTATTGGCAGTTCCGTTCATCAAAGCCGAATTGTCTCTTCCTTGTAGGGTTACATATGCATCAAAGGTGTACAACATCTGTCCGCGCCGTAAGTTCTGGTACACACCATTGACCCCTTGGTCGGTCAGGTTCTCCGTCAACCACATGCTGTTGGTCAGTACTTGAGTCGGTGGTGTTGTGTCTAACAAATCTTTTTCACAGGAGGTAAACAACACCGTAAAACCTAAAGCCACGCCATAGATGATTTTTCCCATCCAAGAATTATATTTTTTCTTCACTATATTTTTCATGATTCTTCTCCTTTCTAAAATCCAAAATTCAAACCAAACGCATATTGTCTCATCGTAGGATACTCAGCTCCTGCACCGACTTCCGGATCCAAGCCCGGGAACTTCGTAAACATCAGCAAGTTCTCTCCCGAGAAGAACAATCTCAAATTTCTCACTTTGAATTTCTCCGTCAGGCTTTTGCTGAAGGTGTATCCGATTTGCAGGTTTCTCAATTTGAAGAAGTTTGCATTATACAACCAATAATCACTAGCTAGATTGTTGATGTTCTCGGAAGATGTTCCATATTTCAATCTTGGAAAATATCCATTGGTATTGGTTCTTGAATCCGTAGGATTAGATGGATTATAGAAGTAATGGTCATTGGCTATGCGTGTCGTCACCTGATTGCCTAAAATTAAAATATTGCTGTTATAACCATGATCTGTCCAATAATATTGCAAACCGGATTCTCCAGCCCATATCATCGACATATCGAAGCCTTTGTACGAAAACCCAAGGTTAATTCCGAAGATATACTTCGGATTGTTGGACGTACCGGTAAAATACTGGTCAGCGGGGTTACCATAAATACCATCACCATTTAAATCGGCATAGATCAAATCTCCGTAATACATAGCGGTAGTACCATAAGAATCGCCAATAGCCTGATTGGAATTAAGGAAAGAATATCCTGCCTCTTTCATCGCTTTTGCCCATTCGTAATCACCATCTGTACGGATCATGCCCGTCGTCGGTCCTCCATTAATATTGACCGAACCATCACTATGGAAATAGCTTCCATCTCCCCGGTATACCTGACGCAGATAAAACTCATTGTATTGATAATCTTCCAATACACGGTTGATACCTCCTGCGGAGACATCCCCCAGATTAGATTGCCAGACCATTCCACCGGCACCATCGTCGACCATGCCTTGCTGCAATTTACCCTCAAATCTCGTCACACTATTCTTGTTATAGGCAAAATTACCTCCGATATTATACCGGAATGCTCCAATCTGATCTCTCCAGCTTAAATTAACTTCGACACCACTATTACGCATGGCCGCCTGATTATAAAATGGAGGCGCGGCATCTCCTGCGGTAAGCGGCATCTGTGCAACACGGATGATATCCGTTGTTTTGCGGTCATACCAGTTCAATTCGACCGATGCCCGACGATTGAATGTCGCAAACTCCAGTCCCAATTCTCTGTTTTCGGCCTCTTCCCATTTCAAGAAATCGTTCCCAAAACGAGACATCCACAGACCGTTCGCCTGCGCATCGTTGAACGAATAACCAACTGGACTATATACACCATGCCAGCCGTATACATTCAGGTCGTCTCCACCGTCATTTCCCAGTCTACCCCATGATCCACGAATCTTAATGTCTTGTACATACGGGTCCACGCCTTCCATAAATGCCTCTCTAGATAAGAGGTACCCTAATGCTACCGAGGGGAATGTACCATATTTGTAATTTGCTCCAAATTTCGAGGAACCATCGCGACGAAGACTGAACTCGGCAAGGTATTTGGAATCGTAATCGTAGCTAACACGGCCAAAGAAAGAACGCATCGAATTATCAGACTCATAACCACCAATAGAAGCCATCTCCGTACCGGTTCCGACATTCGTGATCGTCGGATCAATCATACCTCTTCTTGATGCGTTGAAACCCGAAGTGTTATAATAGAATTCATTATGTCCGATCAATGCGCCGATAGTATGCTTATCTATCTGGGTATCATAACGCAATACATTGTCAAAGGATTTCCGGTATATCTTCCCGTAGGATTGACCAGTAGTCAATGTGGCTAAATTGACCGGTGAATTGACAATATTCATGGTCGAGAAGTCATATCTATCCGAAGGGTTTGACCAGCTTTTTACTTCATCTATGCGATTCTGATAATTGAATTTCGTTTCAAAAGTCAAACCTTTTAATATCTTGACATTAGCAAAGAATGTTGAATTCATCCGGGTTCGCTCATTGCTACCCAGGTTGTCATAGAGATAAGGCAACAGGTTGTTCAATTGCGAAGATTCCCCGGATGCTAATACCGCACCGCCGAACATGCCATCATACCTCGGGTAGATACCGGGTGTCGTCTGGCGTAAAAAGTTGTATAGGTTAGCGTCAGAAGCCATTGAACGATGCTCATTGATCACAAAAGTCTGCGTACCAACCGTTAGGAAATCTGTGATATCCGTTTCCAAGTTCACACGCCCTTCGTAGCGCTTCATACCTGTATTGTGCATAATTCCGGGGTTATCTTGTATTCTTCCGGACAGGTTATACCGAATATTTTCGCTTCCCCCCAATACGCCCACATTGTGGTTCCGAAGCCAGCTGTTGTCATAGATCCAATCGCCCCAGTTTGTATTTGGATAAGCAACATAATTAGGTAGTCCGGAGGGAGCTAAGCCATTGGGGTCGGCATTAGCTGCAGCCCATAAATCTCTTGCGTCCTGTGTATACGGCCCGTCAGCATCACCGATATTTTGGGCGGCTTCCCGAAACAAATCCATGTGCGTCAAATAATCACTCATAAATTCCGGCTTAGCGGTTGGCATGGTCCTAGACATCAACCCAGAATAAGAAATCTGCGGCGCCTGTCCTGCTTTCCCTTTTTTAGTCGTGATCAGGATAACCCCATTCGCTGCACGCGCACCATAGATCGCCGCTGAGGAAGCGTCTTTAAGGACAGATATTGTCTCAATGTCTTCCGGATTGACCGCATCCATCACACCTTGAATACCATCAATAATCACCAGCGCATCATTATTATTCATCGTGCCGACACCACGCACCCGGATCGTAGCACCATCACTACCAGGTCTGCCGTTGCCTACTTTTACCTGAACGCCGGCAGCCAAACCAGATAAAGCGGTGGATACATTGGTTACCGCCCTGTTTTCCAACTGAGATCCGTCAATAGTGGCAACAGATCCCAAGAGCTTGGATTTCGATTGCGTGCCGTAACCTACCACCACTACTTCTTCAAGTGATGCATCCGAGCTTTCCATCGTAATGTTAACAGTTTGTCGCCCATCCACTGTAACTTCTTGGTTGTTATAGCCCACATATGATACAACAAGCACCCCATTACTTGCGATAGTGATTAAATAGGCCCCCTTGTCATCAGTCGACGTACTAACACTTCCTTCCTTCTCCCTAATCGTGGCTCCTGCTATTGGCTCTCCTCGGTCATTTGTTACCCGTCCCGAAACCGGGATGTTCTGTTGGGCCATACTTAAGCTGACTGAACATAATAATAGTATCAGCAGCCCCAACTTGTAAAACTTCGTCATACTTCTTTAGTTTATAAATGAAAAAACTGGTTGTTTAACAGTTCAAAATTGACGCATATTAGCTTATTGGAAGGGTAATTTTTTTAAATAAATAGGGGGGAAATCTTAAATTGATAGATTTGCAGTCGCTCCTTTTTCCAAATACAATGTTACCTTACCTATTCCTATTTCCAATACTTTCCCTTTGCCATCAATTTTTATTGCGGGATTATCCATATCAAATTTTAATTTAATTTCACCGCTGTGCTGGCTTTCAATGATTATATTTTCCGTTTGTCCGTTCTTTCGTGTAGCCGAGAGAAGAAACGCACCATCCGTTAAAAAATTTTCAAAAGAAACATCCCTCCAAGCGTTTGGTAAAGCCGGGAAAACACGCGTATAACCATTCCAGTGTTGTAGCACCAGTTCTTGAATAGTGGCCATAGCAGAGAGTGGTGTTTCTATTACTGGACCCGTTTCCGCGTAAAGCGTATTAGGCTTTACATATTTCTCCAATAGGATATGAAGTGCTTCCAATGCTTGGTCTCCCTTTCCCATCATGGCATACATAGATGCGACACCCGAAAACGAATATCCTTGCAAATAGCTTTTTTTGCTCTGCCAATGGGCGACGGAGCGCTCAATAAGTTCTCGATTGTCCAAGTCATCCCAATGCATATCGTAGAACGGGTATATCATCATTAAATGAGAATAATGCCGATGGGATATAGCATAAGGCAAATCCTTCGCTATCATAAAGCCGGTACTATCTTGTGGATAAGGTCGCAGATTGTCCAGAATATCCGACCACTGCCCACGAAATTTATCGTTTCCTTCACGTTCACCATCCAATGCGATCAAGGTTTTTAACCCCCATTTTAAGATTGACAAATCATAATTGGTGTCATAAGCATATCCCTGGGGATATTCTGGTGAATACGTTCGAACAGAAATATGGTATTTACCGTTGTTATCTTTTTCCAATAAATGTATATAGTAGTTAATTGCCCGTTTTAGCAAAGGGAACAGCCTGTCATATACTGCTGTATCCATCGTATATCGATAATACTGATAATAACTATGCAACATCCAGGTTAGATTTCCTAACTCCTTTCTCCCGTCATCCCACGCCTCATTGTCAAGACCTTTTTGTACATAAACAGGGCTTATCATATCAGGTGATGAGCTCCTACCTATCGCGGCACTGTTGTAACGATAAGGTTCCGGCACATTCTGAATCAGGTTGCCGAAGTTGCGGTCTATCATCGCTATTAATGAATGCGCGATATCTAAATGGTTAGACGCAAAGGTTGGTGAATATGTTAATTGAATATTCAGATTATGCCAATAAGCAGGCCAGGGCGTACTGGAGGTCCACGGTCCCTGCAAATCGATGGCAGGCTTATCATATCTCGTCGCGCAGGCCAGTTTATAACGCTGTAGTTCGTAAAATTGCTGCAAACTTTTATCTGGGACAGCCAAAGTAGAACGATTATAGTATTCTTTCCACCAACTCCTATGTTCTTCAATAAGTCTAGGCAATGAAGTTGTTTTAAACGATTGAATATTCTGAATCGCTTCTTCCACAAATTTTTGTCCTTGTTGGGCATAGGAAGCCGTCACCACATAATAATCTTTATCCTGCCCTTCAATTTTCTTATAAGCCACTGCATAGCCCCCTCCTGCTAATAGCGGCTGTATATAAACTTGTATATCTCCTTTCTGCAAGGTGTAACCAACAGGATTATCCGGATAATATTCCTGTTTTGTTGCATGGTCAAAATGCATACGAGGACTTTGTGCCTTTTCTGGTATCCACACCAAATCTGGAAGGGATCTTCTCCCTTTTGAGATTTCGATATAGATTATATCCTGCTGAGAAAAACTTATCGTCTTTATCACACAGTTTTCATTCCCAACAGTATAAAACGCAGAAGCCTCCGCATGTATATAATCTATCTCTCCATAGGCTTTCTTAATCCTATCGGGAAAAGCCAAGGAAAAATGTCCGAGTGGCAATCTTGCTTTATCAAACAATGCGGATTCTAAATTCGGCCTATGGTCATACACATCTGTACGGCCAATATCAATACGAACATATTGTATATCTTTTGTATAGGTCATTGTTCCCAATAAGCCATTTCCTGTAAAAACACCTTCATAAATATTATTCCCCAGCTTATCCAATATAAATGTCGGATTATCTGTTCCTGCTATTGAGACACTCTTCTGAAAGAGCAGAAAGCAAGTAAAAAATATAGGTAATATAATAGCTTTCTTCATATTCATTTTATCTTGTCTATGCATTGATTTTGCTCTAGTGTAACTATTTATAAAATCGCTCGCTCAATAGTTCAAAGTTCAGCTGCATTAATTTTTAAAAGGGTAATTTTCTTAAATGAATAGGGGGAAAATCGTAAATTGCCAAGAAACAGTAAGTTTAATAACCTAATGGAATGATTTTAGTTTTGCTTATACGACGATATATATGGCTGTTTTTAAGCATAATAGCACCAAACCTCAACGCACAGGGGATAAAATTTCATAGACTGACCGAAGAAAATGTCTTTGACAAACAACCTGTACTTTCCATTGTGCAGGATAGTAAAGGAACGCTTTGGTTTGCCGGTGGCAATAATATTTATAGCTATAACTCCGAACGGGTGGTCGATATGAAATTTCAAGATACTTCCTGGAACAGAATCGGCTATATTACCAAACTTGCCATGAATGCCTATGATGAACTTTTTATTGCTTCATCCTCCGGAATACACACATATAACACAAAAAATCAGATATTTAATAACATAACACACCTATTTGAAAACTTTGCTGCACTGGATATATACGATATTCAATCACTAAACAACCAGCTTTTTATCTGCACCAAAAAAGGTCTGTATACAATCAATTACAAAGACACCCCTTACCAGCTAACTCCACTTATTACGGATAAAGCAGTCTTTACCGTCAGTCCGCAACATAATAACACATATCTCTTCGCAACTTCCAGTAGTATTGAACAGCTAAAAATAGATAGTAAAAATCAGAGACCAACCGCTTCAAAACTTTTCGATATTCCTTCATTGGTTGCATCAGAGGATGTCATCACAACGCTATTCTATGACAATGAACATATTTGGGTCGGCACAAGAAGGCACGGTGTATTCCATTATCATCCGCAGCTTAAGCAACTCCGAAATTATCATGAGAAGAATAGCAACCTGCTAAGTAACTATGTGCGGAAGATAACCAAAGCCCAGAACGGCGATATATGGCTTGGTACGCTGAAAGGCCTTTCTATATATACAGGAAATCCCAATTTTCAAAACCACAAACATAGTTCGCTTTCACCGCATACATTAAGTCAAAACTCTATTTACGATATTTTTATCGACCGGCAGCAAATCGTATGGATAGGTACATACTTTGGTGGTATGAACATGGTTTACCCGCATACCACAGATATAAGAGTATTTTCTACGAAAGATAATCCTCCTTATCGGTTAAGCAGTGATATTGTCGGCAGCGTAGTAGAATCGGACAATGGCTATTGGATAGGTACAGAAGAAGATGGGATAAATTTTATGCATAAAAAAACAGGCCAGATAAATGTCTTCCCACAGTATGCCCAATCCAATTTAATCAAAGACACATACCTCCGTGAAGATAAACTATATATTGCTCAATATGCCGGCGGCTATTCCGTCGTCGATTTGCAAAAGAACACTGTTCAACACCGCGAGCTGAATAAAGACACACTGCATATCAGCAACAATGTCTTCAGTATATATGCCGATGCCAACCAAGATCTATATCTGGGAACTAATGCAGGATTATATATCGTAAATGATACTGCTTCCAACCCTACGCTTGTATCCTCCGTCCCAAAATCTGTTGTCGAGAAAATAACGCAAGACAAGTATGGAAACATATATATCCTTGTAGGAAGTCAACTTTATGTAAAGAATAAAAAGGAAAATGACTTTAACCGCTTAGATATCCTTCATTCCTTGAATATAAATGATTTCTATGTTGATGACGAAGATATCTGGTTGACAGCGACAAATCAAGTACATCGTTTATTCAGATCAGGGAAGGTCGATAGCATCTTCAAATGGAAAGAGGGTCACTTGGGAGCTATCGTTAATATAGATAACAAGCTTTGGATTGCGAGCCAAAAAGGGCTGATTCACTACGATTTGAATACGCAGTACACGAATCTATTGACCTTGGAAGACGGACTTCCTACCAACAATTTAGGAAATGCAAAAATATCTGTAGATAAACACAAAAACATATTAATCGCGACTCAAGATGGTCTCGTCTCCCTTCCATCCCAAAACATATCATTTAATAAGATTCCTCCGCAGATTTTTCTTGTTAATATCGATATTTGGGACACCCCACTTGTCAAAGAACGAATACATACAGAAAAAAGCAACCAGACAACCGTCATCCATCTAAAACACGATGAAAATTTTTTATCCATTGACTTTTCAAATTCCAATCTTATCAAACCTTCCAAGAACAGATACCGTTATATGTTACAGGGTTTTGATAAACACTGGAAAGAAGTTTCCTCCCCAAAAATTCAATATAGCAATCTGCCGATAGGAGAACACATATTAACGGTATATGCGAGTAACAACGATATGGTATGGAACGAACACCCTTTTACAATGAAGCTTGTGGTGCATCCTCCTTTTTATCGTACCTGGTGGGCATATATATTTTACGCTGTTTCGGCACTTGTTGTTATCCATTTTGTTATCAAATTTATAGTAGAACGGGAGATATTAATAAACTCAGAGAAAGAACACGAAAAGAAAATCCAATTCTTTACTCAGATTTCCCATGAAATCCGTACCCCATTGACCCTAATTACCGCTCCGTTAGACGAAATTATTGCCGAAACGGTGAATCAAACGAACGTACAGCAAAAGGTGAAACGCATGAAAAAAAATGCAAACAAGCTGCTAAACGTTATTAACGAACTGCTGGATTTTAGGAAATTTGACGAGAAAAAACAACAACTAAAAAAAGTCCGGGTATCCCTAAGCGCGTACATTGAGGATTCTTTTTACCTTTTGAGTGATTTAGCAAATACAAAAAACCTCAATTACTATATACGCCGGCTCGATAACACGGACTTATTCCCTCTCGACAGTATTGAGTTTGACAAAGTTATGTTCAATCTGCTGTCCAATGCCATTAAATATACTCCGGAGAACGGAACTGTTTATTTGGAACTCATCGATACGGAAAAAGCTGTGGAAATCCGTATTGTAGACAACGGCATTGGCGTATCGGAGAAAAACCAATTCCAGATATTTGAAGAGTATTATCGGCAGGATACAACGGAAGATGTCATTGGAACAGGTATTGGACTGGCGCTGACTAAAAAAATTGTCGAACAGCATGGCGGTAATATTGCTTGTTTATCCATCGTGGAAGACAAACAGCAATGGACTGTATTCCGTATACTTCTGGAGAAACAGGAGTTTGCCGATACTGTGGAAGAAATAGAACATCTCTTCGTAGAATCCAAACCGCTTCCGCCCATGCACGAAATAATCGATTCCAATGGGGAATCCACTATCTTGATCGTCGAAGACAACAAGGAACTTCTAGAGATCATCGTTGACATCTTTCAAGGAAATCATCGGGTTATCACAGCGCAAAATGGCGAGGAGGGGTTAAACCAAGCCAAGGAACACATGCCTGATGTTATCCTCTCGGACATGATGATGCCTAAAATGACTGGTATGGAGTTATGCCATTCGCTCAAAACTGATGTTATTACAAGTCACATTCCTTTCATATTATTGACAGCTCTCAACGACCCAAATGTACACACGGAAACATTGCAATACGGAGCAAACCTTTACTTAACGAAACCTTTTGACAAAAAGCAATTATATCTCTCTGTACGCAACTTGCTCGCCATAAGTAAAAAACGCCGAAAAGATTTTAAAATCAAGGGGACCGAAATTGACAATACGGTGGACCACAAATTCATAACATCGTTGGATCAACTCATTGAGGACCATCTTACCGATAACGATTTTGGTGTTAGTTTTATTTCACGCGCCATGGGTATGAGCGCGCCAATATTATACCGCAAATTGAAAGCGATTACAAACTTATCACTCAATAATTACGTAAAAACATACAAACTGAACAAAGCAAAAGAACTACTTAGTTCTCACATGAACATCAGCGAGGTTGCCTACGCTGTAGGATTCTCGGATAGAAAATATTTCAGCAAAGAATTTAAAAAACTGTTTGGGGTAAACCCTTCGGAATATGATCCTAAAAAATAGTTGTACCAAACAGCGTATCCTATTAATACTGCTCTGTATTCAGCATCACAAGCGTACAAGCTTCCACCGCTTCAATTCCCGCTTCTTCGAGCTTCTGTTTAAGCTCCTCGTTCTCCGTGCCGGGATTAAAAATCACACGCTTGGGTTTTGTCTGTAAAATATAATCATAATAAACGGATTGATTCTGGGGTCCGACATAGAGTGTAATCGTATCAATATCTGTATGAATATCGTCCATATTCTCTATATCGACGCCTGCCACTTTGCCCTTTTTTCTTCCTACATTCACAATCGGATATCCTTTGCGAACCAACTTATTTGCTACCAAATAAGCATACCGAGCAGGGTTATTGCTCGCACCAACGATAAGTGTTTTCTTCATAAATTGAACATAAGTTAGTTGACAATAAAATCACCATTTGCATTATAAGCGTTTTGCCTTAAAACAGGCATTTTCAAAATTTTATACAAGTCGTCTAGTTTCACCAAACTCTCATTTACCATGTTGGACAACAGGACTATCGTAATATCGTTTGTCAAATCCCGTACATATAGATTGCGAAATCCGTGCCACCATCCTGTATGATAAACTATTTGAGCCTCCTCGGGCGAAAATGTTCGCCAACCATAACCATAGCTAAAAAGACTGCGTCTGGCGTCACTACGCGGCACGTAAGCAGAGTCTAGCATCGCTTCACCGATAATCCTTCCCTCTTTTAATGCAATGTCTAATAAGAATAAATCCTGTACCGTGCTGTAAATGCCTTTATCGCCAACAGGTCCGTCCAGATAGTTTTGTACCACAGATCTCCTCCACACCCTATCGTGGCCAATAACATCCGTCGGAATTTTATCGTAAACCGCTTTTGATAACACGGCTGTATTTTTCATACCTGCCGGGTTAAAGACCGATTCTTTCATGTACACTGCGAAATCCTGTCCGGTTACTTTTTCTATAATGGATGCCAGCACCATAAAGTTGGAATTATTATAGTGGAAGCGTCCGTCGGGAGCTCCGTACCGCATCGGCTTGTGCTCGATCAATAAGTCCATCGCATCCATGTTGCTCATCGCTTTTGTCCTGTCCTTCCAAGCTTCCTCGGAAAAATAAATATAATTCGGAAGACCACTACGATGACTCAATAGCATTTGTATGGTAATGTCTGGATAGGGAAAATCCGGAAAAAAATCGTTCACTGTCTGATCCAATCGTAATTTCTCCTCCTCCACCAGTTTCAGTAGCCCTAGTGCCGTTAACGGTTTTGAAACAGAAGCCAACTCAAACTTCGAGGTAATTTTTAGGCTATCCTTATGCAGATAGTCGGCCCATCCAATCGTATTTTGGTAAATTATCTTCCCCTTTTTAGCGATCAATACGTTTCCGTTAAAAGCCGATTTCCGATGTAAATTCTGCATAAAAGCATCTATTTCCTGATCTGCATCTGCTGGATTATAAACGAGCGCAATACTATCCTTCTCTTGTTGCTTTTGCTGTTTTTCTTCTATTTTCTTTTGCTTCGCTTCCGGCGAAGAACAAGACACCAAGCCGACAAATAAACTAATAATTACAATCTTCAAAAAATGTATACTCACTGAACTTCCTCTCAACTATATTACGGTTTAAATTATTTTTACTTTTTTTT
>Ga0079224_100012024_pt1 | contig 11960 bp, 6 predicted proteins | sample Stecom2015_FD_80414 | JGI IMG/M metagenome (GOLD analysis project Ga0079224, IMG submission 80414) | Agricultural soil microbial communities from Utah to study Nitrogen management - Steer compost 2015 | ecosystem: Environmental > Terrestrial > Soil > Agricultural land | place: USA: Utah... | reverse complement strand
TCGTAATTGGGGGTTTTTGAGTTGAACAGCGTATAGGCCATGCCGATTTCCGGGCGCTGGTTTGCGGCCATCACCAATTTGCCGACCACGGCCTCGAAATCCTTGATATCACCGCCCTGCTGGTCGAGTATTTGCATACTGAAACCACCGCTAGCACCTAGTCCTGGAATAGCCGGCGGCGCCACGGCAAGCACGCTCGCCTTCGGATATCCTTGATACATTCCCTGGATCTGGCCCAGAATTTCCGTAGCCGTCCGTTCGCGTTCGCCCCATGGTTTCAACTGTACGAAAAACGTAGCGCCATTCGACTTAAACGAACGGTTGAGGAGGTTGATCCCGTTGATGGCGGTGATATTGTTGATTTCGGGGAAATTTTCCGTCAAAGTAGCTTCCATTTCCTGGAGCACCTCTGTCGTTCGGGCGGCAGACGACCCCTCTGGCAAGGTGACCCCCGCCATGAAAATGCCATTGTCTTCCGTTGGTATAAATCCAGCCGGCTTGGCCGAGAACAGCCCGTATGTGCCTACGTAGAGGCAGATGAGAATGACGATGACAAATGGCGCCCGCTTGATGGCTGCCCGAACGCCGACCGAGTAGCGCTTGGTGACCCGGTCAAACCAGTTGTTGAACCGATAAAACAGCTTGTTCATACCCGCCGAATTTTCGCCGAGCTGCGAAGGCTTGAGCATGATGGAACACAATGCTGGGGTGAGCGTAAGGGCGATAAAAGCAGATAGGAGCACCGAAACGGCAATGGTAATGGCAAATTGTTGATACAGCAAACCGACCATGCCGGGTATGAATCCAACGGGAATGAACACCGCCGCAAGAATAAGTCCAATGGCAATAACCGGCGCAGTAATCTCTTTCATGGCACGGCGGGTCGCTTCGGGCGCGCTCAGTTTGTTTTTATCGATGTGGTGCTGTACCGCTTCCACCACCACGATGGCATCATCTACCACGATGCCGATGGCCAATACAAAGGCCAGCATGGTGAGGTTGTTGATGGAAAAGCCAAACAGGTTGAAGAAGATAAACGTACCGACGATGGATACTGGAATGGCCAGTACCGGAATCAGTGTAGCCCGCCAGCTTTGCAGGAAGATAAACACCACCAGTGTAACCAGGATTAGGGCTTCGATAAGGGTGGCCAATACGGCATTGATGGAAGCTTCGACCACCGATACCGTTTCGTAACTGACCGTGTAGTCCAGGTCACTGGGGAACGTTTCTTTCAGTGCTTCCAATGCCTCGTATATGCCTTCGGCCGTCTGTACGGCATTGCTACCCGGCATCTGGTTGATTATCATCCCCGAGGCCTCTTTGCCATTGACCGTACTGGTGATATTATAGGCAAACTGCCCGAGTTCTACACGGGCTACGTCATCGAGATAGACCAATGAGCCATCGGTATTCGTTTTGACAACGATTTGTTTGAACTGTTCCTCCGTGTCGAGGTCGCCATCGAGGATAACGGGGAATTCGAACACCTGGTCGGATTGCTGCGGCCGCGCACCCACGCTACCACCCGGCATCCGGAGGTTCTGTTCCTGTATGGCCGCATTGATGTCTGCCGGCGTGAGGTTGAGGTTGGCCAACCTGTCCGCATCGAGCCATACCCGCATACTGAACGGTTGACCGAACGCCATCACGTCGCCCACACCGTTCACCCGCATCAGCGCGTCGCGCACGAAGAGGTTGGCGTAGTTGTTCATGAACTGCTGGTCGCGCGTGCCATTGGGCGAAAATAGGTTGATCATCATCAACACGTCGGTGTTGGCCTTACGCGTGGTTACCCCCAGGCGGCGCACCGCTTCGGGCAACGCGGGTTCGGCAATGCCAACGCGGTTCTGTACGTCCAGAGTGGCGATGTCGATGTCGGTGCCTACGTCAAACGTCACCGTGATGTTTGCCCGCCCGTCAGACGTGCTGTTCGACGACATGTAGGTCATACCCGGTGTACCGTTGATCTGGCTTTCGATGAGTGTGGTAACGGTCTGTTCCACCGTCTCGGCATCCGCTCCGGTGTAATTAGCCGAAACGTTGACCGTGGGGGGCGTGATGTTGGGGTACTGGCTTACCGGTAGCGTGGTAATGGATATAGCGCCGATCAGCGTAATCAGTATGGAGATAACGATGGAGGTGACCGGTCTTCTTATAAATACTTCTGAAATCATGTTTACATTTGAGCTACACTGTGATCTACCTACTGTTCTGATGGCTTGGCTGGCTGCTGTACCGTAACTTTGGCGCCCGACCTCAAATTGATGAGTCCCTGCGTTACTACGGTGTCGCCCAGGGAAAGCCCTTCGCGCACCACCACCTTTTCAGCTACTTTGGCGCCGAGTTCAACCAAGCGCTCCTCAACCGTGCTGCTATCCGTGACAACATATACGGCCGATTGCCCCAATTGTTCGGTAACCGCTTGGTAGGGGATGACCAATTGTTTGGTTGCCGAAGTTGTCCGCACACGCACGTTGGTGTTCATCCCGGCCCGTAGCAGGCCATCTGGATTGGCGAACGTTGCACGGACGGTGATTGTACCCGTGTTGGCATCCACCGCCCGGTCGATGACTGTGATTTTACCGGGCTGGGGATAAATTGTTCCCCCTGCGAAGGTGAGGGTGATCACGGAGTCCTTTTCAACATTCCCTTGTTTCTGTAAATCCACAAACTGCTGGATATTCCGTTGGTTCACCGCGAAATCGACCGCGATGGGACTGGTGGATGAGATCGTGTTGAGCAGCGTGCTGCCCGCGGTTACCAAGGCGCCGGCGCGTACCTGTGAAATGCCGATCGTGCCGCTGAAAGGGGCTACGATGGTAGACCGGTTGAGGTTGGTGGTGGCGGTAACCAAAGCAGCCTTGGCCGACGCCACTTGGGCCTCGGCATTGTTGAGGTCGGTCTCGGCGTAATCCAGCGTCTGCCGGGCAATCGCGTCCTGCTCGGCCAGCTTACGGTACCTCGCCACATCGCGTGTGATGCGGTCCAGGTTCGCTTCTGCGATGGCCAGGGCAGCTTTTGCCTGCTGCGCCGCCGCTTCGTAGCGCGTACGGTCGATTTCATAAAGTTTCTGCCCTTTGGAAACCGAAGCACCATCGGCCACAAAGATAGCGGTGATGTAGCCGCTTACCTCTGCCCGGAGGTCGGTTTCATTAAGTGGCACCACGCTTCCGGGGTAGGCGTCCATGCCCGCCACGATTTCCTCCGTTACCATCTCGGTGGTTACCGGAGTGGCCTGTGGTTGCGGGCTGCCGGCTTGTTGTTGCTTATTGCCGCATGCGCCAACTAGGCCGGCAGTAAAGAGGAAGAGAGGGGCTATCTTGTAATTTTTCATCTGTTTATAAATCAATAATGGTATATAGCGTCTAATATCTAATGTCTTAGTTCTCATCCAATACCGAGCCCAATGCGCGCTGTACTTCCAGTTTACCAGAGAGCACCGCAAACAGCGCGTTGAGGTAATTGATCTGTGCAGTACGGAGGTCCGTCTCGGCGGTCATCAAGTCGAGGTACGTCTTGATGCCTTCATCGTATTGTAATTTCAGGGTATTGTATACTTCCTCGGCCAGCACCATATTATGCTGTGCCGTTGTCCAATCATTGAGGTTTGCTTTGTACGTGGCCATGGCCATTTGGTACTGCGTATTGATCTGGTTCTTCAGGTTGAAGATATCCCAATCGATACGTTCTTCCTGCAGCTTGGATTTGCGGATTTCCTGGATGCGTTTGGTGCCTTGGAAAATAGGCACATTGAGCGTGAGACCGAGTACCGATCGCGGGAACGCCGGGTTATACAGATCGGAGAAACGGTTGTCGCGGAAATCCCACGCGTAGTTATAGAACGCTGATAAATTCGGTAGGAACGTCCATTTGTTGTACTGGGTATTTACCTGCTGGAGTTGTTTGAGTGTCTGCAGCTGGCGAAATTCTACCCGCTGCTCCAGGTTGACGGTCTGGGCGGTGTCCAGCAGGATTTCTTGTTCCATCGCCGTATCTTCAAAAGAAAGGGATAGCGGCTGCCCTGCTTCCAGTCCGATGAGTTCCTTCAGGTACGCATATTTATAATTGAGCATTTCCGCCACGCGTTTTTGTTCGGCTTTGGTATTGGCGAGCGTGATTTCCGCCCGTTTGTAGTCGATTTTGTCTACGATGCCCGTTTCGTAGCGTATCTTTGCGTCTGCCAGTTGCCGTTCGATACGGGCCAGGTTTTCCTGGATGATGTTCAGTTGTTCTTCGCTGGTGAGGATGTCGTAATAGCCTTTACTCACTTCCACCACTGTGTTGATGGTGCTGTTTTCCGTATTCAGGGCATTTTGCTGACGGATGTAGCGGGCTGCTTTCGCTGCCTGCATCAATCCGGGATTCAGCAGCTGCTGGTCGGCTTGGAGCACCACGGCACTGGCGTGGTTTTGCCCCATGGCGATGACTTGGTCGCCGATGACGGTGGTGGGAATTTTAACATTGTAATTATAGGTTCCGGTGGCGCTGATCTGTGGGTACCATCCCGAAAGGGCCGATGCAATCTCCCGCTCACCGATCTCCTCATCCAATAGGGCCTGCTGTATCGTCGCCCGGTTGTCGAGCGCGAAATCGATCAGGTCTTGCAGCCGCGCGCTTTCGGGCAAATCGGTGGCACGCTCCTGCGCCAGCGATGACGAAGAAAAACCGATGCCGATGCCGATGGCGATGGAGGTCATATAAACAAATTTCTTCAAATACATATTTGCAGTTGTCGTTACGTTATTAATCAATTCTTGATGCCATCCCATATGATGGCAACCAGCTTTTTGAGGTCGTCTTCTTTTAAGGCAAAGCGGCCGTGGATATTTCGTTTGGCCGTTGCAGATACGGTGCCGATGTATGCTGCACTGATAATGTTGATATCCAGGGTCTTGATGTAACCTTCTTGGATGCCTTGTTTCAGGAATACCGACACCTCATCCTGGAAGCACACGCGGTCTTCGGGATAAACGTCTTTTACATAAGGTGAAGAAAAAAACTGCTCGAGGAAGCTCAATACTTCGGGATGCTGCATATAGTATTTAACGAGATTCATCCACACCGCTGCGAACTGCTCCGGGTAGGGCAGGCCCTGGTCATTATCCTTGAATATTACCTGTTGCATCCGCTCCCGTGCATAATGGTAGAGTTCCACGATCAGTTCGTCTTTTGAAGAGAAATAATGGTAAATCGTACCCGTGGCGACACCTGCCTCCTGCGCAATCTGGCTCATCGGCGTGCCGTGGAAACCGAATTCCTTGATAAGGCGCAGGGTACTCTCGTATATAGCCCGCTTTTTCGCTGTTGTTTCCGTGCTTAATTGAACGTTCATTCGGGTGGCAAAGGAAAACATTATTTATGAAAAATAACGAGGCTTAACCCATTCATAACGGAAATTTGACAATTACCGTCAAAAGGTCAATCGCCGCAGTGGCTAGGAAACGAGCGTGAAATCGATCTGCCTTTTGGCGAGGTCGACTTTCTTCACACGGATCTGCACTTCATCGCCCAGCTGGTACCGCTTTTTGCGCCGTTGGCCGATGATGGCATAGTTCTTTTCATCCAGTGCGTAGAAATCGTCGGTAATATCGCGCAGACGCACCATGCCCTCGCACTTGTTTTCCTCGATTTCCACGTACATGCCCCACTCGGTTACGCCAGAAATGATGCCTGTGAATGTTTCGCCCACTTGGTCCTGCAGGAATTCGGCTTGTTTGTATTTTACCGATGCCCTTTCGGCGTCGGCAGCCCTTTTTTCCATTTGCGAGGCATGCTCGCACTGCTTTTCATACGCTTCGGCATTGACCGATTTGCCACCCGATAGGTAATGTTCAAGCAGGCGATGCACCATTACGTCGGGATAGCGGCGAATGGGTGAAGTAAAGTGCGTATAGTAGTCGAATGCCAAACCATAATGGCTGGTCTTTTTGGTCGTATAGATGGCTTTTGCCATGGACCGTATGGCGAGCGTGGTAAGTACGTTCTGTTCCTTAGTGCCTTCTACCCGTTCCATCAAGGTGTTGAGCGACCGGGCTGTCTCCCGATCTGATTTGGTGTTAATTTTATAACCAAAACGCGCGGCAAACTGGGCGAAAGCGGTAATGCTTTCTTCCTTAGGCACGTCGTGCACGCGGTACACGAAGGTTTTTTTATTGTTACCCTTGCCTTGCCTGCCAATGAATTCGGCGACGCGCCTGTTTGCCAGTAGCATGAAGTCCTCGATAAGCTTGTGGGCGTCTTTGCGTTCCTTTACATATACGCCTAGTGGTTTGCCAGATTCGTCGAGGTGGAATTTCACTTCGGTGGTTTCAAAACTGATCGCCCCATGCTTGAACTTGCGGTCACGCAGGATGTAGGCCAATTGATTGAGGGTTTGCAGCTCCGTGCTGAACTCCCCGGATTGCTGTTCGATGATTTCTTGCGCCTCTTCGTAGCTGAACCTCCTGTCAGAATGGATGATGCCTTTGCCAAACCAGTCCTTCACGACGTTGGCATTTCTGTCCATCTCGAATACGGCAGAGAATACAAGGCGGTCTTCCTTCGGCCGGAGAGAGCAAAGGTCATTCGAGAGGCGCTCGGGAAGCATGGGTATCACGCGGTCTACCAGGTAAACGGAGGTGCCGCGCTCGTAGGCTTCCTTGTCGAGTGGCGAATCGGGTCGGACGAAATGACTCACATCGGCAATATGCACGCCTATTTCGTAATGGCCATTGGGCAGCTGTTCGAACGAGATGGCATCGTCGAAGTCCTTGGCATCTTCAGGGTCGATGGTAAAGGTAGTTACCTTGCGGAAGTCGCGGCGTCTAGCAACTTCTTCCGCCGGTATTTCGGCGCTGTAGGCTTCCGCATCTGTTTCCACTGTTTTCGGAAATGCCAGTGGGAAGCCGAAATCGGCTAGGATGGCATTCATTTCGGTGTCGTTTTCCCCTTTTTTACCCAGGACGAAGGTAACCTTGCCTACGGGGTTCTTGCCCTCGCGCGGCCATTCGGTGATGGTTACCACTACTTTCTCGCCATCTTTGGCGCCGTTTAGATCGGCCAGCGGTATAAAGATATCGTGCAGCATTTTGCGGTCGTCCGCATTGAGGAAAGCAAAGCGAGGTGAGATAGCGATGGTGCCCGTGAATTCTGTTCGCGCACGTTCCAGTATTTCCACCACTTCGCCTTCCTTACGTTTGCCTCGCCGTTTTTCGTACGTATGCACTTTTACCCGATCACCATGAAGTGCCTGGCGCAACTTCCGCGGCGCTACATATATGTCGTCTTCCAGCTCTTCTTCGGGCACGATGAATGCCGAGCCGTCGGCGGTCATATCCACTTTTCCGATGACAAAAGCTTTCAGGTCCCTGAGCGTATACTTCCCTTTTTCCACTTCCTTGAAGAGACCACCCGTGCCGGTCTCCTCTTGGAGGATGTTGCGAATTGCCTCGCGCGATTCGTTGTCGGCCAAATTGAGTTTGGCAGCCACTTGCTTATAATTCATCGCCTTATTGCCCGATTTCTCGATGAGGTCGGAAATCAGTTGGGTAAGTACGTGTTTGAATGCGTTGTTTTTTTTTGCCATATTATAATTTGAGTTTGGAGGCACCAGATATCAGACCACCTGGAGGGGGGTATTATTGTCCCACTTATGCTTTTTGATATTCTTTGTCTCTGATGCCTGTCTTCTATCGTCTGTCTTCTGAATGTCTGTTTTCAATTGCATAGCTAACAGCTTCGAGCGCGATTGGCGACTCGTTGCGCAAGCGCCGCAAGATTTGTGCCGTGGTGAGTACATCCTTTTCGCAATAAATACGGATGCGTTCCAGATCATTTTCTTCGTAGTACACTCGACACACGTCGGCGCCGCTGATATCGTCTTTGGACGACGGGATGCCTAAAACTGCCGCCAGGAGGTTGAGTGAAACGTAGCTGCGGAAATCGCCGAACCTCCAAAGCTCCATCGTGTCGAGGTGGTTGACTTCCCAGGGCTTCTTGCCTGTTACGTCCAGTTGGGTGGGAAGCGGAAGACCATTGATAATCATTCGCCTGCACAGGTAGGGGAAATCGAAGGCTTTGCTGTTGTGACCGCAGAGTACCAAATTGGCCGGCTGTGTATGCAGCAAGTTGGAAAAATCGGCCAACAGTTCTCGTTCAGTGTGATGGGCGAACGATTTCAGTCGAAAGCCCATCTGTCCTTGCTGGAGGTGGAACACACCCACGGATATGCAGATGACTTTGCCAAACTCGGCATGCAGGCCAGCATTGGAATACACATCCGCAGCCGTTTGGTCCGCTTCAAGCGTGTTGCGCACCTTATGGGCCCACAGTACCTTGAAGTTGTCATTTAGCTCATCGAAAGTAGCCATTTGGCTTACTGTTTCGATGTCCAGTACCATCACTTGTTGTAGGTCGACCGTTTCGAGCATCGTTATTTACTGTTATTTCGCTAAGATTTCAAACCACTGGCTGATGCGCGTACCGCCATCGTCTACCAGCGTGATGCGATGTTCTCCTGGCGGTATTTCCAGTGCCAATTGATGGAACGTCTCTGTTTCGCCGACAAACGAATTATCGAGGTGCCAGAATATTTTGCTGCCACGCCTGCGGTGGGCGGCATTGAAAATTACTTCCCCGCGCTTTCCATCAATTTCTAAAGGTATATAAATTCTCGCATTATTTTTCGGATAAATCATTTCCATCACCAATCCTTGTGGGCCGTCGATGCATTCCGGTGCATAAGGGGGAAGCTCACGGTAATTGCTGTGCCGCGGCTTATAATAGTATTCCATGGCGGGCGGGAGGATGAACCATTTGGAAGCCACGATGTTTTCGGATGTCGCGCAATCGGCCGTTACGCGGAGGGTGCCTTCCGGGTTAGTGTGTATGGTTTGGTGGTAGGGGCAAACGGGAGAGCGGTGACCCGGTGCAGGAATATAGAGCGTGTCCGGATCGGGGCAATCTGGCCCTGCGAGGTGGCCGCTTTGCGTGCAAACTGCGGTCTGTACCATGCGGTCTAAGGGCGGGACGAACCAGCCCGGTGATGGCATCAGATCAAAAATATCGAATAGTATTGGAGCAGCGGTATTGATGCCAGTCAGACCCGGCCGTCCTTCACCATCGGCATTGCCCACCCATACACATACTACGTGAGACGGCGTGAGACCGATAGCCCATCCATCCCTGAAACCGAAACTTGTGCCGGTCTTCCATGCGATTTTCTTAGATGACGCGAACTGTTCCCACAGGGCTTCTTCACCCGGGCGCATCACTTCATTCATAGCTTGGAACGTGAAGTAGAGCGAGGCATGATCGATAATCGAGGCGTGTTCGATGGCCTTACGGACGGGGTCGCGGCCATTTGTCAGATAAAACGGCTCGTGATAATCAGCTGGGTTGTAAGCAGCACTATACCTGTCGTAATGGTTTAGCGTGCGAGCCATACTGGCATAAGCACCAGCCAGTTGCCATGGCGTTACCTCGCAGCCCCCGAGAACCATCGATAGCCCATAGAAATCGGCTGGGCGGCTGAGCGTATGGATGCCCACAGCCTTGAGGAACGGGTGGAAGCGTTGGTATTTATATTGCTGCAACATCTTCACGGCGGGGATATTGAGCGAGCGGCTCAGCGCCTGTGCGGCCGGTATGGCGCCGTCGTATCCAAGGTCGTAATTCTGCGGGGCATAGCCGCCTATCTGTGTAGGTACATCGGCGATGAGCGTATTCGGCAGAATGAGCCCGTCGGTAAGCATCGCTGCGTAGAGCATGGGCTTCAGCGTGCTGCCCGGGCTCCGCAGCGAGGTAATCATATCCACTTGGCTTTCGGCTTCACTGTTCTGCGGCGTATGCACATTGCCAATGTATGCGAGGGCTTTACCTGTTTCTACCTCTAGTACCAATGCAGCCGCGTTCTGGATGTCACTAGCGCTTAGATTACGGTGGTAGCGGTCGAGGATATCGGCCACCTGCTGTTGGAGTGTAGCGTTGATGGTGGTAGCCACGCGGGTGGTATGTAGGTTGAGCGACGGGTATTCCTGTTTGAAGCGCTCCAGGAGGTGGGGGGCAAGCCGCGGCAGCGCATGGGGCTTGTCTGGCAGGGGTTCCAACTTGGCCAGGTCGGCCGTTTGCTGGTCGATGGTACCGGTAGTTGCCAGTTTATCTAGTAGATTATTGCGTTTGTTGAGTAGCTGCCCACGGTTGCGGCCAGGATGGATGAGTGCGGGTGCGTTGGGTAGCACAGCTAATACGGCTGTTTCTGCCCAAGACAGCTGCTCTGGAGCGCGACCGAAGTACCGCCACGCAGCCGCATCAAGCCCCACTACATTGCTTCCGAACGGGGCATTCGCTGCATACAATTTTAAGATATCGGCTTTGCTATACCCGATTTCCAGCCGAACGGCGAGGATAGCTTCGATCAGTTTCTGCCATACGGTACGGTTCTGGCTCCGGCTCATGCGGATAACCTGCATGCTGATGGTGCTCCCGCCGCTAACCACGCGCCCACCGGAGATATTCTGCCTGATGGCCCGCGCTAGCGCGATGGGGTCGATACCGGGATGAAAGAGGAAGCGTTTATCTTCGAAAGTGATGATGCACTTTTTGAATTTTTCCGGAACTTCTTCTGGAGCTGGGAAGCGCCACTGGCCATCGGTCGCAATGGAAGCGGCAAGCAGTTTGCCCGAAGCGTCTTCGATGACGAAGGAGGTAGGGGAACGGAACAAGGGTTTGGGCAGCGAAAGGTAAAAGACGGTTAACGAGATTACGAAAATGAGGAGAATGATGACGCCATTTCTGGTTTTGCAGAAGCTGATAAAACGTTGTCCTTGTCTTGAAGCCCAGATAGTCACTTCGCTAAATTACGAAAATATCGCCTTCTCAAGAAAAGACAATTGCACAAGTGGTAGCTAAATTTCAAGTGTTTATGATTTGTTGATATAATTCATATAATTATTTGATATTTAATAAATTGAATTTATTTTTGCTTTAATTTAGCAAGTATATTCATGTTATTTTTTAGCTGAAAGGAACTTAAGAGCCCTTTGGACCGTTGTATAGGTTTTTATGTATATATGATATCATTTTGCTAAAAATAGTAACTTAACAAATAGTGTTGTAATTGTCAATTAAAATATTCTTTGTTAGTGTAATGCATTTTCTAATTTTATTTTTAGCACGATTTCAAGAAGCCTTTTTAGCTTCTCGCTATAAGGTTATTTCTCCTAAGATCTTCCCTGCTGGTGCATTCCGTTGTGCGGTAGCCTCTGGGTCGTAGATGCTGTGGCGGGTCTAGCAGAAAAAGTGCACGTGTTTGAGTGCTGGTGTTCGTTGCAATCGATTTAACAGTGTGCATACAATGCCGCGGGCGTCGTGTAGCTATGTAAAATAGTTTTCCTTTCGGAGGCGGTTAATACGCGGTAAAGCGTCAGGCGGCCGACACGTCATCCAACCGGCCCAGGAACGGGGATACGTAGGAAGCCCCTGTCTTGGCCTCCCGGTTGAATTTAACGCCTCTGCCTTTACCGGATTTTCCTTACATTAGTGATTAATAACTGTGTTTTTTGAATCCGATAGAAATCGCATGAGATACACTACCTGTTTCTTCTTGATATTATTGCTGCTATCCGGTGGCACATTTTGCCAAGCGCAAGATACGTTGGCCGATACGACGTCAGGGATTTTGGAGCAGTCGCAAGCGCTCATGACCATGTTGGAGCAACAGCGCCAGGACTCAGCCAAACGCAGGGCGCTTGAGGAGCGTCTGTTGACACTAGAGCTGGGGGATCGCCGCGGGAACCAGCAGCTGTTGGCCGAGATTGCCACGCTGAAAAGTCGCGACTCGATCAATCTCGCGCGACGGAAGGAGAAGGTGGATTCGCTCCGTGCATTGAATTCCGGCATTCCGGTCGTCCCATTCCGGGATACCTTGTTCACCATCTATACGAGCTTGGGTAGCTATGCTGCCGCCGACCGCGCAGCGG
>Ga0079224_100012022_pt1 | contig 11962 bp, 12 predicted proteins | sample Stecom2015_FD_80414 | JGI IMG/M metagenome (GOLD analysis project Ga0079224, IMG submission 80414) | Agricultural soil microbial communities from Utah to study Nitrogen management - Steer compost 2015 | ecosystem: Environmental > Terrestrial > Soil > Agricultural land | place: USA: Utah... | reverse complement strand
TGAGCGAGCTGCACAGCACGGCTGTGTCACTTGGGGCTGACACCGATGCCCAGGAGATTTCCCGGCTCATGACCAACGTCGGAGGCGGGAGCTAAGACGCCGCGCGGCGAGGGCCATCCCCCTCGACTACGTGGTGAATCCGGCGTCTGGGTGAGTCTGCATAAAACAGCATTGTCACAAGTGACTCCCAGGCTGCCAATTCCTCTATTTGGCATGTCCAAATGACAGTTGCAGCACGAACATAATTGTCACCTCTGGGCTATATGCCAATGAGGAGAAAAAAGTGAGACTAAAAGTCCCCTATCTGAAGGAGGTTGGCATGGAGGCCAACGCCACCGCTGTTCCGACGACCACCGACACCGCCGCGCTCACCGCGGTCATGACGCGGACGCTGCCCGAGGCCGGCGTGGACCGGATGACCGACCCGCGCATGGAGGAGACCCTGGCGGCTCCGGCCCTGTGCGCCCACCTGTAGGTCGGCAACGCACACCGTAGAGGGATAACGAGGGTCAGGGAAAAGGGAGTTCTTGTGGGTGCTGAAAACTGGGATCGCGTGACGCTTCTCTTCTCGGCGGGAGCACGGCCGCTGAAAACCGCGAGGCAGTTGACGATCGCGGACCTGCTCCTGGCGAACAGGTTCCCGCCGTCGCTGTTCCAGGCGTACGAAGTTCCCGGGGACGGCACGCTCAAGCCGATTCCCCACTCCCTGACCCTTGGTGAGATCACCCCGGGGCGCAACGTCATCGTGCAGTGCATGCGCAATACCGACATCGAGGCGTTGCGCCCCACCGAAGTCGAATCCATCCGCCACAGCGACCATCCGGTCACAGCCATGGCGGATTACGAGTACTCCCACGAGACCAAGGAGCCTGAACACCGGCTGCACCTGGTGGACTCGGCGACCATGCGGGAGATCGTCTTCGGCAAGATCGCTGACTTCCTGACCAAGCACGACGCCCCGGCGAAGATGGTGGCGGGCATCTCCGGCGGGGGTGACAGCTCCAGCATCGTCCAAGGCGTGAGCCGGTACGTCACAGCTCAAGGGATCGATCCCTCCGGTGTCACCTGCTTCACCCTGGTCATGGACCCGCTGTGGCCCGAATCGGCGGCCGACCGTGCTCGATCTCTCTGTGAGGAGGCTGGGTTCACTCATCAGGTTCTCTACCCAGACGACATTGCCGGTCTCCTGGAGATGAACGCTTCCCCGTCCGAGTTGTGGGAGGAGTTCTCCCGAAGCTACGGCCCCGACTCCAGCCACTTCTTCGGGACCTTCTTCGTCAACCTCGCTGGCCGCGCAGTGTGCTCGACCACCGGTGCCCGTCATCTCCTGGTCGGCTACAACCGCGAAGACCTCATGGCAGAACTGCTCTTCTGCCTCATCAACGGGCGCAGGCCCATGCCCTACCCCGTCCGCCGTACCGGCGAAGTCGACGTCATGATGCCCGTGTGGGATGTACCCAAGCACCTGCTGGACTCCTGCTACCCCAAATTCTCCGAGATCAACTACTCGGAGCGCGTGGACTCGACCTCGATGCGGCGGTCCTCGATCTACTACCTCGCGCACTGCCTTGATGCGTTGGTGCCGCAGATGTCGCTCTCCCTGATGGCGGGGGTACGTACCCTGATGGATGACCTTGACGGTTGGCAGCGGCTCTCCAGCATCCCTGGCACCCCGCTGGTTCACACGGGACATGGCGACCCCGACACCCAGGCCGAGATGATCGGGCTGTTGAACAGGTACTTCCCTCAGTGGAAACCGGGATCTGACCAGGCAGAGTAGGATACGCGCTGACCGTAGACGCACCACGACGCCACGTAGCAGGAAGGCCGCCTCATGGCCCAAGCCGCCCAAGCACCGTCGGGAACACGGGACTTCCTCGCCGACGAACTTCGCCGCCGCAAGGCTGCATTCGCTGCCGTCTCCGAGGTCTTCGAACGGTACGGGTTCGACCCGTTGGAGACCCCCGCCTTTGAGCGTCTGGAGGTGGTTACCGGCAAGTATGGGGAAGAGGCCAGCCAGCTCCTCTTCAAGATCCTGCGCCGGGGCGTCCATGAAAGCACGGGGAAGCCCGATCTCGCGCTTCGGTACGACCACACAGTTCCTCTGGCGCGCGTGATCGGCACCCACGGGTCCAAGCTGCCCAAGCCCTTCAAGAGGTTCGTGATCGGCCCGGTGTGGCGGGCCGATCGTCCTCAAGAGGGACGCTTCCGCGAGTTCACCCAGTGCGACATCGATACCGTGGGCTCCACTTCGCCGCTGGCCGACGCCGAGGTCGTCCTGGCCCTGGCCGAGGGGCTTGAAGTACTCGGCGTCGACCGGTTCCGCTTCCTCGTGAACAGCCGCGAAGCCTTGCGCGGTCTGCTAGAGGTCTACGAGATCGCCGCAGACAAGGGCGACGGAGTCCTGGCGACCCTGGACAAGCTCGACAAGATCGGCGGCGCGGCTGTCGCCAAGGAACTTGTGGACGAGCGCGGCTTGGAGCTGGGCGTTGCTGAGAAGCTGTCCAGTGACCTGGCGACCGACGACCCTTCCTTGATCCGCTCGAAGTTGGCCGCCAGCGAACGGGGACAGGCCGGACTCGCCCAGATCGACAAGCTCCTGGAGCTGACAAGCGATCTGGGCGACCGGATCACATTCGCTCCCCGCATGGTCCGCGGCCTGGACTACTACACCGGAGCGATCTACGAAGTCGAAGCCGAAGGGTACCCGGGCGCGATTGCGGCGGGTGGTCGCTATGACGGTCTGGTTGCCTCGCTCGGCGGGCCGGACATGCCCGCCTGCGGAGGGTCCATCGGCATCGAGCGCATCCTTGCCATGCAGGACAGCGAGGACACTTCTGTTCGGGGACTTGATGTCGCCCTGACCGTCCTGGGAGGCGAGGCCGAGCTTATGAGGCTGGGCAGCGAACTGCGTTCGCGAGGGCTCCGTGTGGGAACCTACCTCGGCTCCTCCCGGAAGCTGGGCAAGCAACTCCAGTGGGCCAACACGCAGCACGCGAAAGTATCCGTGATCTTCGGCCCTGACGAACAGGAGGCCGGCGAGGTAACCATCCGGAACATGGTCTCGGGAGACCAGACCCGCGTGCCGGTCTCCCAGGCTGCCGAGCAGATCCAAGGAGCTGTCGAAGGGTGATCGATTGACCGTACCTACCCCCCACTTCTCACGGTCTTCACCCCTAAACCAACCTGAACCGCCGCCTCGCCGCAGTCTCCTTGAGGAGGCCGCGGCGAGGCTCGGCACCCGGCTTGTCGAAGAGAGGCAAGCCCCCAAAGCAGCCGACCGTCCATGGGCATGCCGACGGTTCGCGGCACCTGAGCGCGAATCAGTTGGCACCAGCCCGGCGATATCTTCGCGCGGGAATTTAGCGGGCTTGAGTCCACCATCTCCATATCCGGCGTCCCGAAGCCAGATTTCATTCAATCAGCACACTGGGAAGACTCGGGTTTTATCTGCCGCGCCGAGGAGATGACTTTCGTTGACGAGCTAGCGATATCAGATACCTACACCCCGAGCGAGAAGCCGCCTCTCGCAGATGATTGGTGGAGTTCTCTGTCCACTGCGCTGAGGAATCTTAGTCTCACTGAGACCGGCCGCGTTTCACTTGTTCAGGAGGACATCGACCGTCCCATCCTCGAAGCGTTCTCCACTCCGGTCGACACGACAATCTCAGACTGGACCATAGGGCACGGTGACCTGCACTGGGCCAACCTCACGTCCTCTCGACTTTTCCTCCTGGACTGGGATAGCTGGGGACGGATGCCGAAGGGCCTGGACGCAGCGAAGCTGTGGGAATCCTCCTACCGGATTCCTTCACTCGCGGACGAGGTAGAGAAAAGGTTCGCACCGGACCTTCAGACCCGAGATGGAATGATCATCAGGTTGTGGGTGTGTGCAAACCGAGTCTTGGGCGCTCGAAGACGTGGCAGGCTCTCGGATCAAAGTGAGCATGCCCGCAGCACAGGATGGCGCCTACTCCGCGAACTGTCCGCATGATCCTCTAGGCACCAATCAGCATCGACACCTGGCCCTAGTTCCTACCCAGCAGCAATCATTCATTCGTTCAGTCTGGGCGTTATCAGATATCCGACTACTGCACTCTCTATACAGAAGACCGAAGTGCGTGTAGAGTGGCGCGCACAACCAAAGCGGCCCCGGCAGGTGCGCGAACACCATCGCCGGGGCCTAGCAGGCAAGTCCTCCGTCTCTCACAACCAAGGACAAACCCATGCGGCATGCTATCAGCATCGTTGCTGCCCTCCTTCTGGGCGGCCTCTCCCTCCTTGCCCCCCCCCGAGTGGCCCTCAAGCTGGTGGAACCCGCCTCCGAGACATCTCGGATGACGGAACCGGCCTCCCCCCTCTCGGTCGACCCTGAACCTTCGCTGAACGCCACTGCCTCCCCCTCGCGGAGGACACTCCCCGCGTCACCGAAGAGCCCCCGGCGGACGTCCGCGCCTACGTCCTTCACTCCGCTGAGGAACTGGCGGAGATCAACCGAGCGAGGGCCGTAGCACTGCCACGACCGCGAGTCCCCCACGACGTGTTGGTGAGGACCCTGGAAGGACTGGAACGGATGTTCTGACCCGCGACACTGGCGAGGCCCCGGGAGCGTGCTCCCGGGGCCTCGTTGCGTCTCTGGGGTGGAGTCGGGGTGCCGTCCTGCCGCCCCACCGTTGCCGGGCTGATGGTGGCTCGCCAAGCCATCAACATCCGCGTCTGCGCACGTCAGCAGCCACCCATCATTCGCCGGTCTCCGCAGTCGGGAGCCATCATTGCCCCATCACTTCCCGTACTCGGCCGTGCTCTGATGTACTCTCGGCCACCCGTCCGTGTCCGGAGAGAAGGACGCTATGACCAGGCACGGCAGCCCGTGACCAGGGGATTCACGAGAGTCCGCAGAACCTACCCAATCCGGACATGAGGAACACGCCGTTGCTGATGATCTCGTAGTCGGAGCCGACCCGCCGCAGCACCAGTTCCCCGCCGCTCACCCCCGGGGCGCGGTCGACGACCACGGGCGCGTCGGAATCGGTGGGAGACAGCATTCCTCCTGCGGACCTTTCCGGCCGCCCGTCACAGGCGGCAGGCGTAGATGTCGGTGACCAGGATGGCACGCGCCCCGATCTCCCAGAGGTCGTCCATGATCCGCTGGGCCTCGCGGCGCGGCACCATGGCGCGCACCGCCACCCAGCCCTCCCGGTGCAGCGGGGAGACCGTGGGACCCTCCATGCCGGGAGTGAGCGCGACGGCGGCGTCCAGGCGCTCGGCGTGCACGTCGTAGTCCATCATCACGTAGTCACGGGCGACGAGCACGCCGCGCAGCCGCCGCAGCAGCTGTTCGACCTTCGGGTCGTCGGGCGCCCCCTGGCGGCGGATGACCACGGCCTCGGACTCCAGGATGGGCTCGCCGAACGGCTCCAGCCCCGCCTGGCGCAGGGTGGTGCCGGTCGACACCACGTCGGCCACCGCGTCGGCCACGCCCAACTGGATCGAGCTCTCCACCGCGCCGTCCAGGTGGATCACCCGGGCGTCGATGCCGCGCTCGGTCAGGTAGGCGGTGAGCAGCCCCTCGTAGGAGGTGGCGATGCGCTTCCCGGCGAGGTCCTCGACGGTCATCGAGGAGCCGTTGCGCGCGGCGAAGCGGAACGTGGAGCCGCCGAAGCCCAGCGGCAGCAGCTCCTCGACCGGGGCGCCGGAGTCGAGCAGCATGTCGCGGCCGGTAATGCCGACGTTGAGGATGCCCTCGCCGACGTAGACGGCGATGTCCTTGGGACGCAGGAAGAAGAACTCGGCCCCGTTGTCGGGGTCGAGCATGACCAGGTCGCGGGAGTCCTTGCGCTGGCGGTACCCGGCCTCGCGCAGCATGGCGACGGCGGGCTCGGAGAGTTGGCCCTTGTTGGGCACGGCGATGCGCAGCAGGTCGTTCATGGGTGCTTCCTCAGCTCACAGGGGGTTCCGGACAGGGGACGCCAGGGCGGGCCGGTCGCGCACGGGAGGGCGGGACCGACCTAGAGATGCCGGTAGACGTCCTCCAGGCGCAGGCCGCGCGCCAGCATCAGAACCTGGAGGTGGTAGAGGAGCTGGGAGATCTCTTCGGCGGTCGCTTCGTCGCTCTCGTACTCGGCGGCCATCCAGACTTCGGCCGCCTCCTCGACGACCTTCTTGCCGATCGCGTGCACACCGGCGTCCAACTGGGCGACCGTCCCCGACCCGGCAGGCCTGGTCCGCGCCTTCTCGGACAGTTCGGCGAACAGCTCTTCGAAGGTCTTCATGGTCTCTTTCCTTGACTGCGTGCCCTCCTAGGGTAGGCGCAGCCGGACACGGACGGGAACCGGAGGAGGCCGAAGCGGAGGTGAACAGTCTTCGCACGGCGGCGTGCGCCGAACCGGGCGGTCATCGGCCGATCCGTCTGGCCACCGTGTTGAACAGCCCGGCCGGAAGGGCGTGCAGCAGGGCGTTGACCGCCTTGTACTGCGGTCCGGGCACCACCCGGGCGCGTCCCGCGGCCCAGGCGCGCAGCGAGTCGGCCACCACACGCTCCCGCGGGACGAACGCGATGTCGGGCAGGCCCATCTCCTGGACGTAGCGGGTCATGTCGGTGCGGACGTAACCGGGGACCACGGCGGTCACCCGCACGCCGCTGCCGGCCGTCTCGACCGCGAGCGTGTCGGTGAAGGACAGCACGTAGGACTTGGAGGCGGCGTAGACCGCGCCGCCCGGGGAGGACGGGAGCAGGCCGGCCACCGAGGCGACGTTGATCACGCCGATCGGCCGGAGGCGTCCGGCGGAGCGCAGCCGTTCGGCACGCTCGATCTGGGGCGGCAGCACGGCGCGCGCCAGTCGGGTGAGCGCCCGGATGTTCAGCGCGATCGTGCTGTCGACCGCCTCGACGGGCTGGGTGGCGAACGTGCCGCCGTGCCCCTGGCCGGCGTTGTTGACCAGCAGGTCGACGGGGGCGTCGGCGGTGTCGCCGGCGGCCCGCAGCCGCTCCTCCACCGCGGCCAGGTCCGCGTCGGCGGTGAGGTCGGCGGGCAGGGGCTGCACCCCCACCCCGTAGCGGTCGGCCAGGTCGGCGGCGAGTGCGGTGAGCCGGTCGGCGCTGCGAGCCACCAGCACCAGGGAGTAGCCGCGTTCGGCCAGCTGCCGGGCGTACTCCTCGCCGATTCCGGCGGAGGCCCCGGTGATCAGCGCGGTACGGGGGTGTGCGCGGTGGTCGCTCATGGCCTCGGATGCTATCGCCGCTCCCCGTCCGATGCGAGACGGTTGCCCGAAAGGTCCGGGAAGCGGGGACCCGCCTCCCGCGGGTCACCCTCCGGCCGTGGCGGCGGCCAGTCGGAGTTCGGCCGCGGGCAGCAGGCACAGCCGCTTGGCCAGCAGCACCGTGGTCCGTCCGTCGGGCTCGACGTCGAAGGCGACCTCGTCCATGAGGGAGTGCATCAGGAAGATGCCCCGCCCCGACTCGGCGTCCGCGGTGGGACGGGACGGCACGGCCGCCGGGGTGAAGTGACGGCCGGTGTGCGTGATCCTCAGGGTGCAGAAACTCCGCTCGATACGGACCGAAACCTGGTAGTTGGGGGCCGGTTCGCCGTGGTCGACGACATTCGCGCACGCCTCGGAGGCCGCCACCAGGATGTCGCGCCGACACTCGGGACAGACGCCGTGGATCTGCAGGGTGCTCCCCAGGAAGCTGCGCAGTACCGGGACGGTGTACGCCGCCCTGGGCAGTGCGACCAGGAATCGCTCATCCATCCGAGTCAGCCCCCAAACCCGTTGGCACGGTTAGAGACTTTCCCGAGGCGATTCCTGTGAAACCGCTTAATTCCGGACAGATGGCGAAGAAAGTCTGATAACTCTGCGTTACTCCACGCGGAGCGAGAAGTCCTCGATGACGGGGTTGGCGAGCAGCGTTTCGGCGAGTTTACGGACCTCGGCGAGACGCTCCTCGTCGGCCTCCCCCTCGATCTCGATCTCGAAGCGCTTGCCCTGGCGGACCTGGGTCACCCCGGAGAAGCCGAGTCGTCCGCAGGCGCCCATGATGGCCTGTCCCTGCGGGTCCAGGATCTCGGGCTTGAGCATGACATCGACGATGACGCGGGCCACGGGTCCTCCAGGGTTGTGCCGCACCGGTGGTGGAGGCGCCGCTCGTGTCAGCGGGACACGGGGCGCGGGGCCGGTCGCCGAGCGGGGACCGGCAGGTCCCGGTTGCGGCTCGGGTACGGCCCGGACAACCAGAGCGTACGGCACCGTCGGCACGGGAGGAAACCGGCTGTTCGGCGGCGGCATGTGTGCGACGCCCTCTCCCGGGAAGCGGATCCGTGGTGCCGGACGGGCGGACCGCGGGAGAGGAGATCCGCGGATGCCGCGCCCGGTGCCGACGGCGTGAGTCCGCCCCTGGGGCAGCGTCAACGTCCCTTTTTACCGGACTCCTGACGTGAGCAGCCCCTGACGTGGGGTGTTCGTGACCTTAATCACCCGGGGTCCGAGCATCGCCGATCGGTTCGGAGCGCGTCTCACCAAGTAACAGCATCCTCGGTCGTCGTGAGGGGGAAACTTTGGCGACCATTGAACTCGACCGCCCAGCGGATGCCGCCGCCGCGGAGGCTCCCGACTTCATCGAGGCCGTCAGGCCCTACGCGGACCAGCTCTACCCGGCGGCCCTGCGGATGACCAGGAACTCGGCCGACGCCGAGGACCTCGTGCAGGAGACCTTCACCAAGGCGTTCGCCAACTTCCACCAGTTCCGGGCGGGCACCAATCTGCGTGCCTGGCTCTACCGGATCCTCACCAACACGTTCATCAACGGCTACCGCAAGAAGCAGCGCGAGCCCCGCCAGGAGATCACCGACGAGATCAAGGACTGGCAGCTCGCCGCGGCCGACACGCACGCGTCCACCGGTTCCCGCTCGGCGGAGGCCGAGGTCCTCGACCGGCTGCCCGACTCCGCGGTGCGCACGGCGCTGGCCCGCCTGCCCGAGGAGTTCCGACTGGTCGTCTACCTGATCGACGTCGAGGGCTTCTCCTACAAGGAGGTGGCCGAGCGGATGGACACCCCGCTGGGAACGGTCATGTCCCGGCTGCACCGGGCGCGCCGGCAGCTGCGCGTCCTCCTCGCCGACTACGCCAGGGAGCGCGGTCTGCGCGCGGAGTGACCCCGCGTCGCCTCCCTCCGGAGTGCGGCGACCGTGCCGCTCCCTTCCCCCGACTCCTCACGAGACGGCCGCAAGCCGCGGTGCCCGCACCGGTCCGCTCCCGCCGTCGGCGCCTCCCGAAACGTCCCGCGATCCGGAAATGCTAGGAAGGCCGAATTTTTATTCGGATTCCCTTGTATTTTCTAGGAAGACCTGATAGTTGGGCTTTTTCTCGTTCTGCGGGATCATGAGCCGGACGATGCGAGGTGGCGCTGAGGTCTTGCGCTGTCCATGGTGATATCTGTCACGATGGCGGTAGGGCTGCCCGACCGCACCCGTTACCCCGGGCGGATCGGGCGGACAGCAGGCCGACCAGCGGTACCCCGTCAGTCGGCCACGAGACCGAGGAGCGACAGGTGTCCGACAGCACCGCTCGTGAAGAGCCAGAGCTCATCCAGCTCTTGACCCCCGGCGGAGAGTACGTCCCGCACCCCGACTACCCGTTCGACCCCGACGCCGGACAGGTCCGCGACCTGTACCGCGACCTCGTCCTGGTCCGCCGCGTCGACGCGGAGGCCGTCGCACTGCAGCGGCAGGGCGAACTGGGCCTGTGGGCCTCCCTGCTGGGACAGGAGGCCGCCCAGATCGGTTCGGGCCGCGCCCTGCGACCGCAGGACATGGTCTTCCCGTCCTACCGGGACCACGGAGTGGCCTGGTGCCGGGGAGTCGGCTTCCGGGACCTGCTGGCCATGTTCCGGGGCGTCACCAACGGCGGCTGGGACCCGTACGAGCACAACTTCCACCTCTACACGATCGTCATCGGCAGCCAGACGCTGCACGCCACCGGATACGCGATGGGCGTCCAGCGGGACGGCGCGCTCGGCCCGGACGGCACCGCCGTCATCACCTACTTCGGCGACGGCGCCACCAGTCAGGGCGACACCAACGAGGCGTTCAACTACGCCGCGGTCAACAACGCGCCGGTCGTCTTCTTCTGCCAGAACAACCAGTGGGCCATCTCCGAGCCGTCGGAGCGCCAGAGCCGGGTGCCGCTCTACCGCCGGGCCGCCGGATTCGGCTTCCCCGGGCTGCGCGTGGACGGCAACGACGTGTTCGCCTGCCTGGCGGTCACCCGGGAGGCGCTGCGGTGCGCCCGCGAGGGACAGGGGCCCACGCTGATCGAGGCGTTCACCTACCGGATGGGCGCGCACACCACCTCCGACGACCCCACCCGCTACCGCACGTCGGCGGAGGACGAGGAGTGGCGGCGCAAGGACCCGATCACCCGGGTGCGGGCCTACCTGGTCCGCGAGGGCCTGGCCGACGACGACTTCTTCGCCGCGGTCGACGCCGAGGCGGAGGAGCTGGGGGAGCGGGTGCGCGCCGAGTGCCGCGCCCTGCCGGACCCCGCGCCGCTGGACATCTTCCGCGAGGTCTACGCCGAACCGCACAGCGAGCTGGACCGGCAGCGCGCCGAGTTCGCGGACTACCTGGCCTCCTTCGAGGACGCGGAAGGAGCGGCCCGATGAGCGGAACCGAACTCACCCTGGGCAGGGCGATCAACGCGGGGCTGCGCCGCGCCATGGAGGACGACCCCAAGGTCCTCGTCATGGGCGAGGACGTCGGCCGGCTCGGCGGGGTCTTCCGGATCACCGACGGCCTGCACAAGGACTTCGGCGCGGACCGGGTGATCGACACCCCGCTGGCCGAGTCCGGCATCATCGGCACCGCGATCGGCTTGGCGATGCGCGGCTACCGCCCGGTCTGCGAGATCCAGTTCGACGGCTTCTTCTTCCCGGCCACCAACCAGACCTTCACCCAGCTCGCCAAGCTCCGGGCACGCTCCGAGGGGCGGCTGCGCCTCCCCGTCGTCATCCGCATCCCCTACGGGGGCGGCATCGGCGCGGTGGAACACCACAGCGAGTCGCCCGAGGCCTACTTCACCCACACCGCCGGGCTCCGGGTGGTCACCGTCGCCACCCCCGAGGACGCCTACTGGACGATCCAGCAGGCCATCGCCTGCGACGACCCGGTGGTCTTCCTGGAACCGAAACGCCGCTACTGGGACAAGGCCACGGTGCGCACCGAGGGCACCCCGGGCACGGCCACCCCGATGGGCGCCGCCCGCATCGCCCGCCGGGGCAGCGACGTCACCCTGGTGGCCTACGGGCCGATGGTCAAGGTCGCGCTCCAGGCCGCCGAGGCCGACACCGAGCGTTCCATCGAGGTCATCGACCTGCGGTCGCTCTCCCCGGTGGACTACGGCACCGTCTTCGAGTCGGTCCGCCGCACCGGACGGCTCGTCGTCGCCCACGAGGCCCCGGTGACCAGCGGCCTGGGCGCGGAGATCGCCGCCCGGGTCACCGAGTCCTGCTTCTACCACCTGGAAGCCCCGGTCATCCGGGTCGGCGGGTTCGACACCCCCTATCCGCCGTCGCGGTTGGAGGAGCACTACCTGCCGGACCTGGACCGGGTCCTGGACGGCGTCGACCGCTCGTTCGCGTTCTGAGGGGCTGGGCATGACTCAACAGGGAATCCGTCAGTTCACGCTGCCCGACGTGGGCGAGGGCCTGACCGAGGCCGAGATCCTGTCGTGGAACGTGCAACCGGGTGACGAGGTCAAGGTCAACCAGGTCATCTGCGAGATCGAGACGGCCAAGGCCGTGGTGGAGCTGCCCAGCCCGTTCGCGGGCCGGGTGAGCGAACTGCTGGTGGAGGCCGGGACCACGGTGGCGGTGGGCACCCCGATCATCGCGGTGGACACCGGCGGCGCGGACGGGGCTCCCCCGCCGGCCCCGCCCCGCACCGCCGCGGAAACCCCCGACCAGCCGGCG
>Ga0079224_100012020_pt1 | contig 11962 bp, 4 predicted proteins | sample Stecom2015_FD_80414 | JGI IMG/M metagenome (GOLD analysis project Ga0079224, IMG submission 80414) | Agricultural soil microbial communities from Utah to study Nitrogen management - Steer compost 2015 | ecosystem: Environmental > Terrestrial > Soil > Agricultural land | place: USA: Utah... | reverse complement strand
GCGGCCGGCACCGTCTCGGCGGGCTCCGCGGCCGGCACCGTCTCGGCGGGCTCCGCGGGCGGCTCCGTCTCGGTGGTGTCCGGTGGCTCGTCGGGCGATTCGTCCTCGGGCTCCTCGCCCGCCTGAGCGGCTCGAACGCTGGCGCGCTTCGCGCGCTCCTCGTCGTCCCGCTCGGCGATCGCCACGTAGTCCTTCAAGGCGGTGGTGACCGACGGATCGGCGCCCAGCTCGAGCAGTGTCCGCACCGCCGTGGTCGCATTGCCCGACGCGGCGAAGACGAGCGGCGTGCGGCTCTGGAAGCCGTCCGGCGCGTCGATGTCCGCGCCGTGCGTCACGAGCGCACGAATCGCCTCGGCGTCGTTGGCCTGCGCGGCGAAGTGCAAGGCCGTGACGCCGGTCGACGTCCATCGGTCGACGCCCGCCCCACGCTCGAGGAGCGATCGGACGATGGAGGCGTGTCCCGACCGAGCAGCGAGATGCAGCGGCGTGTATCCGCCAACCCGGGTGAGCGGCTCCAGGGTGGCTCCCGCATAGAGCAGGACGTCCACCATTTCCTGGCTGCCGTTGAACGCGGCCCAATGGAGCGCCGTCAGGCCGTCCGGCTGCGGAGCGTTGACGTCCGCGCCCTCCTGCAGCAGCGCCCGGACCCGTGCTACGTCGTTGGCCTGAGCCGCGTCCGCGACCGGCGTCTCGACGGGCGTCGCGGGGAGTCCCTCGAGGGCCGCTGCGACGGGCGCCGCCCCGATGAGCAGCGTGCTCAGGCCGAGGATCGAGGCTGCCCGAAGGCCCGCGCGCGTCCTAGCCATGGAGCCTCCTCGAGAAGTCGAACGTGCCGTTGCTGTTCCCGAACGACTCGAGGTCGTCGACGCCGAGCTCGTGGAGCAGGGTGAGCATGACGTTGGCCATGGGGGTTCCCGGCGCTGCCCGCACGTGGTTCTCGCCCTCGAGCAGGCCATTCGCTCCGCCGACCAGGAAGAGGGGGCAGCGGATGTGGTTGTGCAGGTTCGAGTCGGCCATCGCCGATCCGTACATGACCATGGTCTTGTCGAGCAACGTCCCGTCGCCGTCCTCGGCCGCCGCCAGCTTGTCGAGGAAATACGGGACCATCGAAACGTGATACGTGTTGATCTTCGCGAAGTCGAGGATGCGCTCCTCTCGGCCGCCGTGGTGCGACGAAGCGTGGAACGGCGAGTCCGATCCGCTTTCCGGATACACCCTGGCCGAAGCGTCACGGGCCACCTTCAGCGAGAAGACCCGGGTCGTGTCCGCCATGAACGCGAGCACCTGGAGATCGAACATCAGGTGCATGTGCTCGGCGAAATCATCCGGCACGCCGACCGGTGCCTCGGGGATCTCCCGTTCCTCACCGCTGCTGTTCTGGGCCTCGATGCGCTGAATGCGCTGCTCGAGCTCCCGGATGTTCGTCGTGTACCGGTCCAGCCGCTGCTGGTCGGCCGGGCCGAGGTCGCGCCGCAGCCCCGACATCTCGCTCCGGACCCAGTCGAGGATGCTGCGGTCCGTCGCCATGCGCTCGGCCCGCTGCTCCGGCGTGCCCCCCGCCCCGAAGAGCTGCTCGAAGATCGCGCGCGGATCGCGGATCATGGGCAGCGGCTCGGTCGGTGAGGCCCAGCTGATGGTGTCGGTGTAGACACACGAATAGCCGTAGGCGCAGCCGCCGGCCTGGTCGACGTGCTCGATGGTGAGCTGCATGGACGGAATCGGGGTCTCGCCGCCGACGCGCTTCGCGTAGACCTGATCGAACGAGGTGCCGGCGAACACGTCGGAGCCCTGCGTCTGCTTCGGGTGCGCCTGCGTGAGGAAGACCGCCGCCGTGCGGAAGTGATCCCCCCCGATCTCGGCCGGCGAGAACGCGTCGGCCATGCGCGAGTCGGTATCGCTGACGATCGTCAGGTACTTCCGGTACTTCTCGAGGGGCTGCATGCTGCTGGGGGACAGGTTGAAGTCCTTGCCCTCCTCGTGCGGGGACCACAGCCCGAGCGTCGCACCGACGTCGTTGGACCCGGCGCTGCCGTGGGGGTTCTCGATGCACACCAGGCGCGTGCTGTCCGACGCCCTGCCGGCTTCCGTCGCCGCGAAGGGTCGTGCGGCGGGCACCATGGCATCGAGAAGCGGCAAGCCAACGGTCGCGCCCATGCCTTTGAGCATCGCCCTACGCGAGATGTGCTTTCCGACGAATTCCATGGTTCTGCCTCGTCCTGGGGTGTCGTATCCTGCCGGTCAGTCGTTCCCCTTCTCCATGGCCGGCTCCGCCGTGACCGCCGGCCGGCCGGCGCGGCTCGTCCGGAACGCGGGGGTCCTCACCACGCCCAGGACGTAGGCCGAAAGACGGTGGTCCTGCTCCGCGGCCTCCCGGGTGATCTCACGGATGGCCGGTTGGTCGAAGTATTCGACTCGCCGACCGAGCGCATACGCCATCATGTTCTCGGTGAAGACGCGGTGGAACACTTCGGGCCGGCGGAGGAGCGCGGAGCGGAGCCCGTCCACGCCCTGGATCGGCGTGCCGTCGTACAGCTCCGCCCTCGGGTCCACGGGATTGCCCCCGTCGCGGGCCCGCCAGGCGCCGGTGACGTCGAAGTGCTCGAACGCGAGCCCGATCGGATCGATCACGTTGTGGCAGGAGGAGCACGCCGGGTTCGCCCGGTGCTGCTCCATCCGCTCGCGAACCGTCAGGAACCGTCCGTCCTCGGCGGCGTCCGTCTCCTCGAGCTCGGGCACGTTCGGGGGAGGCGGCGGAGGCGGCGAGCCGAGAAGCACCTCCATGACCCACTTTCCGCGCAGCACCGGCGACGTGCGGTTCGCGTGCGACGTCAGCGTGAGGATGCTGCCGTGGCCGAGGATGCCGCGGCGCCTCTCGCCGGGGTACTGCACACGCCGGAAGTCGGGGCCGACCACACCGGGAATCCCATAGTGACGGGCCAGCCGTTCGTTGACGAACGTGTAGTCCGCCGTCAGCAGCTCGGTGACGCGACGGTCGGCCACGCGGATGTGGTCGAACAGGAGCTCGGTTTCCCGATGCATCGCGTCGGCGAGGGTCTGGTCGTAGTACGGGTAGCTCAGGGCGTCCGGGCGGATCTTGTCCAGGTCCTGCAGCCGCAGCCACTGCGCCGCGAAGCGCGTCGCGAGCGCTTCGGCCCGTGGGTCCTCGAGCATGCGGCGGACCTGGCGCTCGAGCTCGTCGTCGTCCGACAGCTCGCCCTCGCCGGCCAGGCGGATCAGCTCCTCGTCCGGCGGGGCGCCCCAGAGGAAGAACGACAGCCGCGAGGCGAGGTCCGCGTCGCCGATCTCGTAGATCTCTCCCGGCTCGACGCCCCTCGGCGCCTCCTCCATACGGAACACGAAATGCGGGCTCGCCAGGATCGCCTGGAGCGCCGTGCGGATGCCTCCCTCGAAGCCGCGCGCGGCAGCGCCCTCGTCATAGAAGTACATGAGCGCTTCGATGTCGGTGTCCCGTGCTTCGCGACGGTACGCGCCGGTCGCGAGGCGGCGCACGATGCGCTCGGCGCATGGGCGCTCTTCCTCGGGCGCGGTGGGTCGGCAGCTGAACACCCGGCGACGCGTGGGCGTGTCCGACACCCCGGTCACGCCGAACGGGCCGAGAATCGTCACGCGCTGCAGATGCTGCTGCGAGCTGACGCCGTACCCGATCCCGATCTGGCCGTCGGCCATGGTATGCTCGATCGGGCGGATGAGGTCGTCCAACTCCCCCTCGAACTGCTTGACGAAGGCCGCGGTCACCCGGTGGGGGCCCGCGGAGACCTGGATGGAGTCGGTCCGGATGTTCAGCCCGGTCGGCTCGGACTCGTGCATCCAGCGGTCGATCGGCAGAAGCGCCACACGCACGCCGTCGATGGAGATCTCGAGCTCGTCCTGCCCCCAGGTGCGGCCGAAGACCTCGCCCTCGACGGCGTTGTAGGGCATTACGTGGAACACGTACTTGCCGTCGGCCGGGAAGGTGTGCACGACCGAGACGCCTCCACGAGTCCCGAGCGGCGCGCCTTCCACCCGGTCCTTCTGCGAGGCGATGCGCGGCATCTCGTACATCGTGTTGCCGACCTCCGCCGCGGGATCGCCGAGCGCGAGGCGCGCGATCTGGCCGGCGGCCCTCAGATATCCCTCGATGACCGTGGTCGAAGGCATCTGGACGTCGGCGATGTTGTCGAAGTTGGCGCTCTTCGTGTCTTCGGGCAGGTAGGTGGAGACGTCGACCTCGATCCCGAGCAGTTGCTCGACCGCGGCCTTGTATTCGGCTCGATTGAGTCGCTGGAAGACGCGCGTGCCGGGCTCCGGGTTGCGCCGCCACGCGTCGTCGAGCCGCTCCTCGAGCGAAAGGACGAGGTCGTCCAGCACCGTCTCTTCCGGGCGTCGCGCGCCCGAGGGAGGCATCATGCCGGCACGCAGCTTCTTGATCATGCGCTCGGCGACGTCGGCTCGGGCCGCCGCGTCCACCACGTCGAAGCCCTCGAGAGACAGCCCCCCGGTCAGGCGCCGTTCGCTGTGGCACCGCGTGCAGTACTGCTCGATGACCTCGTTGGTGGCGGCCGCGTCGGGCTTTTCGGACGGAGGTCCGGCGAGCGTCGCGTCATGGGAGGCGAGCAGAGGGTCGGGCGCATCGGTGCCGACGTCGCCGGCGAGACCCACCAGGAGGAGCGCGGTAACGAGCATCGCCGATGCGGACGTGTGCATACCAGCCCCCGGGCTCGAGCCACCTCGTGATCGACGGTGGTATCCAGATGGCGGAGCGAGGCCACCATCCACGCGACGATCTGGATAGTGTCAGCATAGGGGTCGGCCGGCCCGCGGGCCAGTAGGGTGTGCGCGACTACCCCGTCGGCCAGCTAGCGCAGCGAAGCCAGTTCGATCCAGGCGACAGCCTGCACGCCCAACGAATCCTGGAGCGTTCCCCAGATCCGGTCACGCCCGATGCGGAACGCGTTGAAGGCCGGCGGCACCAGCACCTCCGTCCGCGCACCGTCCGCAGAGACACGTAGCCAGTCCGGCCCATGGCGCCGAGCCTGGCCACCTCCGCACGAAGGCCCGGGACGAGGGCCGTCCTGTCGACGTTCACGCGGCCGGCCACCACCAGCGAGAGCACCCCGGCCGGATGCCTCATGCGTCAGCTCCTGTCGAAGGACGCGCTCACCATACGCGCTCCGAGGTGCCGTGCGCACCATGGGTCGACGTGCCGGTGGGGACGCCTTCGTTCGAGACTCGCTCAGTCCGATACGAGGAGCGCGATCGGGAGCTTCTCGAACAGGGAAGCCACGTGGATCGATGGGCCAGGCTCGATCGTCGGGCTTCCGAGGAGCGCATCGGCGAGCTCCACATTCGCGAGATGCGGAGGCACTCGCACAGCCGTGTTCTCCCACAGGCTGCGCGGGGGCAGGAGATCCTCCCGGCCGTCGAGAAGGCGCAGGGTCAGCCGCGGCGCGACGACGATCGCGGCGCGGCCCTGGCCATCCACCCGCGCGAACGCGACGACGTGCTCGGCTCTGGTGCCCTCCACCGCGAGCCGGACGTAGTCCCCTCGCGTGAAAAGATGCGGGGCCGCGCCGCGCGCCTTCAGCGCTGCGAGGGTGAGCTTGGCCTTGACGCGACCATCCCGCCAGGAGGCCAGCGCAGCAACGAGGTCCAATCCGTCGGTCGTCGTGTCCGCCCGCGCCTCGAAGTCGACGGGGCGGCGGTTGTCCGGATCGACGAGGCTGTAGTCGTAGAACTCCGTGCCCTGGTAGATATCCGGAACGCCAGGGGCGGTCATCTTCAAGAGGGTCTGCGACAGGGAGTTCAGCGCGCCGGCCGCCACAAAGGGCTGGCAACGCTCCCAGAACTCCTCGAGGAAATCTCCCGACCGCTCGCGTGACATGGCCGCGCTCGCGAAGTCCTTCAGCGCGCGCTCATAGGCTTCGGACGGCGCGGTCCAGGAGGTGAAGCGCTTGGCCTCGCGCGCGGCCTTCTCCATGAAGATCGTGAGGCGCTCGGCGATACCCGTGCGCCGTCGCTCGTCGGCGGCATCGAAATCGGTCGGCAGCACGCCGAGCAGCGACTGGTAGAAGCCCCATTCCGTCGCCGGATCGGGTGACACAAGCCCCGGCTCGATCTCCTTGCGGAACGGCTCGAGAGCCGCGGCCGCCCTCGCGACGATCTCCACCCATGTCTCCGGGGCCTCGCTCAAGGTGTAGAGCCTCGCGCGGGCGTCCTCGCCCCGCTTGGTGTCGTGGGTCGACGTGGCCAGCAATCCATGCGGTTGATCCTCGAGACGGATCTGCATCGCACGATGGAACGCATCGACGCAGGCGCCATACCGGCCCGGCTCGCCCCCGACCTCGTTCAGGGCGATGAGGCGGTTGTAGCGGTAGTACACGGTGTCCTCGACGGCCTTGGCCATCACGGCTCCCGTGGTCTGCTGAAAGCGGCGCGCGAAGCTCAACGCGCCGGCGAGGTCGTGGCGATCCTCGAAATCGAGCTTCAGGAGCCGGCCGATGAACGCCACCGGCTCCTCGGCCTCCACCTCGCGCCCTGCCCGGGTGCGCGTGACGGCGCTGTCGATGATCTCCACGTCCTTCTCCGGCACGCCTCCGATGCCGACATAGGTCCTGTACACGGGGAGCGCCGTCGCGACCTCGACGATCGAGCGCCTGATCGCGTCGCGGCCGAAATCGCGGGTCTCCAGCCCACCGGCGGCGACCTCGAGCGCCTCATCGGTCAGGAACGCCAGCTCGCCGGCGAGATTGTGGCTGAAGATGAAGCGCTTCTGCGCCGCAATCATCGCCGCGAGATCCTCCTCCTCGCCGACGAAGTCGGTATAGGCGCGGGTCATCGCCTCTTCCCGGGAGGCGTCCACGTAGAGCCCGGACAGGGCGGTGATGAACTCGTAGCCGGTCGTCCCCGCGATCTCCCACGAGGTGCGCAGACGCTCGTCACCCGTCAGGATCTTCTCGACGTGGATGACCGGCTCGCACCGCACCGACTCGAGCGACTGCCGCAGGTCGGACAGATACGCCTTCGGGTCGGCGATGCCGTCGACATGGTCGATGCGGAGGCCGTCGAGGCGCCGTTCCCGCGCGAGGCGCACGACCGTCCGGTGACTTTCGCGAAAGACGCGGCGCGTCTCCTGGCGTACACCGACGAGGCCGGTGATCTCGAAGAATCGACGGTACGACAGCTTCTCTCGCGCGAGACGCCACCAGGCCAGCCGCCAGGATTGTGCCTCGTGCAGCTCGTGCAGCGCGGTCCGGTCGCCGTTGATCGCCTCGACCGCGAGGTGAAGGGCGCGGACGAAGGCCGGCTGGGATGCGTGCTCGACGAAGATCTCGTCCAGCTCGTCCCCGTCGGTCGGAGCGGCCGTCAGGAAGCGGCGGATGAGGTGATCGCGATCTTCATGATCGAGAAAGGCGAAGAGGTGGCTCAGGGTCCGGGGATCCAGCGGGAGCTGGTAACCGGACGCATCGAACCGGAGTTGATGGCGGGATTCGTCGAACACCACCGACAGATCGCCCTCCCGCAAGGCGGTGCCATAGGGCTTCCCCAGGATGGGAACGAGGATCTTCTCGGCTTCCCAGGAGATATCGAACGTTCGGGCGTAGCGGCTCTCGGAGCCCCAACGGAGCACGTCCTCCCACCACCGGTTCTCCAGAGAGACGCCCATGTGGTTCGGCACGAAGTCGAGGATCAGCCCGAGGTCGTGGCCGATCAGGGCTTCGCTCATGGCTTGAAAGCCCGCTTCGCCGCCCAGCTCATCCTCGAAACGGTTGTAGTCGACGACGTCGTAGCCGTGCGTGGATCCGGGCGCCGCCGCGAAGATCGGCGAGGCGTAGAGATGGCTGACTCCGAGCGTCCGCAGGTAGGGGGCGAGGTTCTCCGCCTGCTTGAAGCCGGTGCCCTCCCGGAACTGCAGGCGATAGGTCGCGACCAGCGGCTTGCTCACGAGACCTCCGGCCTCTCCTCGCCTACGGCGCGGGTGATCCGCGGGAAGCGGACATCGGCGGCGACCTCTTCGACCGTCACGTCGGAGCGGATGCGCCAGCTCGGGTATTCGTCGATGATCCCGGGGAGGTTCGGCTGCCGGGCAGAGAGAACCGCGTCCTCCAGCTGCACGGATCGACGTCGGGAACCCTCAAGAGCGCGCGCTTGGCCTCATCCAAGATCACCGTCGGCTCGTTCTGCTCGGAGGTGTAGCGGGTCTGGATGCCGTGGCTCGTCGTCAACGCGTCGAGGCGGTCGGGCCTCTCGACGCCTTCGGCAGCGGGCGAGCGGGCCAGCAGGAACGCCGCCGTCCAGGCCGGCACCGTCCTGTCCCGCACCTCCTCGAGAGCGACCGCGTGGTTCGCGTAGACGACCTCGGCCTGCTCGATCTCGGCCGACAGCCGATCGTCTCCGATCCGCCAGTTCTTGTCATCGAGATTGGCGAGCAGGTAGTAGATCGTTCCCTTCTGGAGCTCCCACCTGACGGCGAAGGCGCGTCCGTCCGCGATCGCGGAGCCGCTATCGCCCTTGGCCCCTCCGAGCAGCGGCATCAGGACGTCGTGGCGTCTACGGAGCAGCTCCGTCGTGACCTGCAACCGGCGCCGCTGGATCGGACGCGACAGCTGTGACCAGTCCAGCTTCGAGGCGAGGAAGGTCTCTTCCGTGTTGGGGTCGGGAAAGACCTCGGCGGCACGCTCGTCCTCGAAGGCGGAGAAGCCCCTGAACTCCTCCTTCCGTCCCTTCGACACCGCCTCGGCGAGCTCGCCGAAGAAGTCGGTCAAGAAGCAGAAGGAATTGGCGTCGCCGAACTCGTCACCCTGGAACATGAGCGGGATCTGCGGCGACAGAAGCAGGATCGCCTGCATGCAGTCATAGGCGCGTGCGGAGCTCAAGGAGCGGAGCCGTTCCCCGAAGGCGCGATTGCCGATCTGGTCGTGGTTCTGGATGAACTGGACGAAGGCCGTCGGCGGCAGGTGACCGGAGCGGTCTCCGGCCTCTCGCCCGCGATACGAGGAATACTGCCCCTGAAACACGAAGCCCGTGGCCAGGGCCCGCGCCATCTGCTGGGCGGTGTCGATCTCGAAATCCTGGTAGTAGCCCTCCTGCTCGTTCGTCGCGATCACATGGGCGGCATGGTGGAAGTCGTCGTTCCATTCGCCGGAGACGAGCGGGATGGAGCCGTCGTGACCGCGCTCGAGGTGCCAGGTGATGTTCCGGTCGTCTTCGGTGGTGAGGTGGACGTGGCGGTCGGTGACGAGTTCACGCACGCGGGCGGCGAGCTCCCTCACGAGCGGCACGTCGGTCGTGTCCTGGATCGTGTTGATGGCGTCGAGCCTGAGGCCGTCCATCTGAAACTCCGTCAGCCAATAGAGCGCATTCTCGATCATGAATCGGCGCACCGGCTCCTCGTCGTAGGCGATCGCCGCGCCCCACGGCGTCCGGAGGTCGGCGTGGAAGAACTCCGGCAGGTAGGACGGGATGTAGTTCCCATCCGGGCCGAAGTGATTGTAGACGACGTCGAGGAAGACCATGATGCCTTTCTCGTGCGCGGCATCGACGAGACACTTCAGCCCTTCCACGCCTCCGTAGGCTGCGTGCGGGCAATAGAGCAGCACGCCGTCGTAGCCCCACCCGCGCCGACCGCCGAACTGTGCGACGGGCATGATCTCGATGGCGGTGATGCCGGTCTTCCGTAGATGGTCGAGCTTGTCGATGACCCCGTCGAAGGTGCCCTCGGGCGTGACGGTGCCGACGTGCAGCTCATAGAGTACGACCTCGTGCCAGGGACGACCTTTCCAGTCCGTAGCCCGCCACTGGTAGGCGCAGGGGTCGACCAGCTTCGACAGCCCGTGGACGTCGTCCATCTGGGCGCGCGCCGCGGGGTCGGGCACGGGGTCTCCGCCATCGATTCTGAAGCCGTAGGCCGAGCCGAGCCGGGTTGCATCGGTCCTGATCTCCCACCAGCCGCCTTCGTCCTTCTGCATGGGCGTGAGCCGGCTGCCGCGATTCGGGCCCGATACCAACTCGACCGTCTCGGCGCCGGGCGACCACAGCCGGAAGCGTGTCCCCTCCGTGGAGTAGCTCGCGCCCCAGCTCGTCTCGAAGGAATGGGTCCGATGCTTCGTCATGCCTGCTTCTGACGCGTCCGCTTCCGGGGCCGTGTCCGCGCCGGCTTCGTGGGCTCGTAATCCGCCTCGACGTCCTGTGACTCGGGACCCAGGTGAACGCGGTTGATCGAGGCCTCGATGAAGGCTTCCGAAACGTCGGCGAAGGCGCGTCGCGCCGCTCCCGTCGACGCGTCGCCCTCCGACGGCTCCAACAGAAAGGCCAGGAACGACCGACCCGTCGCCATGTACCCGGAGCCGAATTCGAAGGGCACGAGCTCGTGACGCACGGGCAGGTTCGTGTCGATGATGCAATGCCATCGCTGACCCCCCGGCACCTGGGGCAGCGTGACGTTCACGACATCGTCGTGGGCGTTGAGGACGAGCAGCATCGTCGCGTCCGCACCCCTGCGGGGGATGCCTCCGGATTCCGCTCGTCCGTCGAGAAGCATGCCGAAGCAGCGTGCGGCCGGGTCGTTCCAATGCTCGTCCGAGAACTCCGTGCCGGCGGGCGTCATCCAGGTGACGTCCTTGACACCCAGATCCTCATCCGAGACGCCGCGCAGAAAGCGCCCGCGTCGGAGTATGGGCAAGGCCTGGCGCAGCCTGATGAGCTTCTGGACGAACTCGGCGAGCCCGACGCCCTTCCGGGAGACGTTCCAGTCGATCCAACCGATCTCGTTGTCCTGAGCATACGCGTTGTTGTTCCCCCCTTGCGTGCGGGCGAACTCGTCGCCGGCCAGGATCATCGGCGTGCCGCCGGAGAAGAGGAGGGTCGTGAAGAAGTTGCGGAGCTGCCGGAACCGGAGGTCGTTCAGCTCCGGATCGTCGCTCGGACCCTCGACGCCGTAGTTGCTGGAGAGATTGTGCGAATGGCCGTCCCGGTTCCCCTCGCCGTTCGCCTCGTTGTGCTTGTCGTTGTAGCTGACGAGGTCGTGCAGCGTGAAACCGTCATGCGCCGTCAGGAAGTTGACCGATGCCCAGGGCTTGCGGCCGCGCTTGTCGAACAGGTCGGCCGAGGCGCTGATCTTGCGGGCAACGGCCGGGACCTGGCCGTCGTCGCCTCGCCAGAATGCACGGATCGTGTCGCGATAGCCGTCGTTCCATTCCGCCCATCCCGGAGGGAAACGACCGACCTGATAGCCGCCCGGCCCGCAGTCCCAGGGCTCGGCGATCAGCTTGACCTGGGAGAGGAGCGGGTCCTGCATGCACGCGTGGAGGAAGGAGGATTCCTCGGAGAAGCCCGGCTCGCGCGCCAGGATCGTCGCGAGATCGAAGCGGAACCCGTCGACGCGCATCTCTCCCGCCCAGTACCGAAGCGAGTCCATCACCAGCTGCATCACGCGTGGGTGCGAGGTGTTGACCGTGTTCCCCGTCCCCGTGTCGTTGATGTAGTACCGCTGCCGGTCCGGCTGCAGCCGGTAATACGTGGCATTGTCGATGCCCTTGAAGGACAACGTCGGCCCCAGCTCGTTGCCCTCGGCCGTGTGATTGTAGACCACGTCCAGGATCACCTCGAGCTCGGCATGATGGAATGCCGCGACCAGCTCCTTGAACTCGTTGACGAAGGGACTGGCGAGATAGCGCGGCGCCGGCGCGAAGAAGCCGATCGTGTTGTAGCCCCAGTAGTTCCTGAGCCCCTTCTCCACGAGGTAGCTGTCGTCCACGAAGGAGTGGATCGGCAGGAGCTCCACCGACGTGACGCCGAGGCTTCGGAGGTAGGCGATGATGTCGGGGTTCATCAGGCAGGCGAACTTGCCGCGCTCGGCGTCGCCGACCCCCGGGTGGCGCTGGGTGAAGCCCTTTACGTGGGCCTCGTAGAGGATGGTCCGCTCCCAGGGGATCCTGGGCCGCCGCTCGTCTCCCCAGGTGAAGGC
>Ga0079224_100012019_pt1 | contig 11962 bp, 6 predicted proteins | sample Stecom2015_FD_80414 | JGI IMG/M metagenome (GOLD analysis project Ga0079224, IMG submission 80414) | Agricultural soil microbial communities from Utah to study Nitrogen management - Steer compost 2015 | ecosystem: Environmental > Terrestrial > Soil > Agricultural land | place: USA: Utah... | reverse complement strand
TGACGCGCTCGGGAGCGCCGGCGTCCTCGCCGGCATCAGGCTCGAGCGGGGGAGTTGGCGGAAAAGGACTCGGGAACGGAGACAGGGACCGTCGAACTTCTTCCCCGCCTCCTCCGCGGTCTCATTCCCTCCCCTCTTCTCTGCGTCCTCTGCGTCCTCTGAGGTGAGATCTTCTTCTTCTTCTTCTTCTCCTCCGTGTCCTCCGCGGTGCGTCCCCCCGCGGATCAGAACGGAATGAAATAGAAGAGCGTCCGCTTCGTCTCGCCGCGGCGATTCGTCTCTTGGCGGTAGAGCGAGAAGAGGACGGAGAACGAGCGCACGCCCTCGATGTCGTCGCGGTAGTACTGGAAGAGCGGGTTAATCTCGAACTGGCGAGCGGACTCCGAGTGGTAGTCGAAGACGAAGCGGTGGAGGATGCGGAACTCTGAATACTCCGGGCGTCGCTCGTTCCACGTGTAGTCGAAGAGATTGGCGAAGAAGCCGAAACGTCGCTCGCCCGTCTCGCTCGAGAGGCGGCTGGTGAGGAAGAAGAAGCGGGGCCAGTGCCAGAAGTCGATCTCGTGCTCGCCGAAATCGTGGTTGTAGTGGAACGGGATCACCGCCGTCGTCGCGGACAGTTTCGAGGCGTGGCCGAAGACGAAAGGGATGATCCGGAAGGAGGTGCGATCGGGGGAGCGATCGTACGCGAGCGCCTCGAAGAGACCGCCGATCCCGAAGGACTCCTCGTCTCGGTGATAGCGGAAGAGGAAGGGGTCGAGGCGGTACTCGCGCTCGTTGTGTCGTTTGAACCACTTCGAGAGGAAGAGATAGCGCGACACCCAAAAGTCTCCCGCGGCCTCGCCGGTCTCGTGCGCGTGGAGGGGCCAGAGGCGAAGCGCGTTGAGAGCCGGGCGCTCGCGGTAGAAGACGATCGGCCAGAGATCGATGTCGAAGCGCTCCGGAGCGATCTGGAGCTGGAAGAGGGGATAGAGGATCGAGTAGTCCGTGCGGCGCTCCTCGCGCTGATATCCCCAGAGAGGGAAGAGATAGAAGTAGCGCCGCTGCGAGACCCATTCGCCCTCGTCGAGGCGTTCGTGGTCCCCGGCCCAGAAGATCGGAAAGATCCGGTAGGCACGTCGCCTGACGCCGCCGTCGAGCGTCGACTCTCCCGCGATCAAGGGCGTGAACTGATACCGCGTCTCCATCTCGCTTCGCGACATCTCGAAGAGAGGATAGAGCAGCCGCAGTCGGTGCTCGTTGCCGTTGTCCGATGTCCTCCAGTCGAAGAGGAGCTGCCCGACCGTCGTGCGGCTTCCGCCGGCGTAGCTCTCGCGATTGAAGAGATAGAAGTAGCGGAAGTAGCTCGGATCGTAGCTCGCGTTGCTCCGCGATCCGTAGAAGAGAGGGAAGACCCCGGTGCGCGACTCGACCGGGTTCTCGACCTGGAACCAGAACGGGAGGATCCAACGTCCGCTCGATCCACGGTCGTCCCGGTACCATCGCGTGAGAGGCCAGAGGACGCCGCGATCGATCGATCGCACGACGCGCGATGGCGGAGCGTCGGGAATGCGGGGGCCCTCGTCGAGCGGCGCGACCGTCGGGTCGCTCGGTCCGTCCGAGGGCTTCGCTCCCTCGCCGTCGCTTTCCCCGAGCGCGCGCTCGTCCCCGGGAGCGGTGAGCTCGCTCGATTCCACCGCGGCGGAGTCGAGCGGCTTCCTCTCGGGCGCGATCTCCTCGACGACCTTCGAGAGAAAGAGATTGCCGAGGAAGAGATCGAGGTGATGGACGGAGTCGTGCTCCGGGATGCTGTGCGAATACCAGAACGGGCCAAGGACGGTGCGGTGACGCGAAGGCGTTTCCGTGTGCCAGTAGCCAAGCGGGAGGATGCGGCGGTGGATGAGCGACTCCCTGCGGTCGTCCTCGAACGTCGCAAGCCACCAGAGCCAGTGCGTCGTGCGGCTCGCGAGCGCGCCTGACTCGGTTTTGACGTCGTGGCGGACCCAGGCCCCGAGCGCGCGGTAATCGATCACCTCGCGCGGAGACGTGAAGACGGCGCGAATCGGAAAGAGATAGCTGAACGTGCCCGACGGCCCGCTTTCGCGATACCAGAACGGAGTGATGAGCGCGCCGGACCGATCCTCGTGACGGAACGTCCAGAAGAACGGCAAGAAGCGCCAGTCGTGGCCATCCCGCAGGAAGCTCGCCTTGAAGATCGGCCAGAGGAAATGGTGCGCCGTGCCGCGAAGGGACTCGTCCGCGTCGTAGAAACGCTGATAGGCGTAGAGCGGTCCGAGGAACGCGCGCGTCGATCCGTGCGGTGCGACGCGATAGCTGTAGAGCGGGATCAGGTCGAAGCTATCCGTCGCCTGGCTACGGAAGCGCCAGTACAACGGGAACGCGACCGCCCACGAGCGCTGGCCTTTCGTGCTCGCCCAATAGAGCGGGAAGCCGAACGCGAACGAGTCCTCCGGCGTTCCCCAGGAGAAATAGGTCGGAGCGGTCCAGGTGAAATACCAGTCATCCTTTCCATCGACGATGTCGCGCCAGTGATAGTGGACGGGCGCGACCATGCGATAACGGCGCTCGCGGTTCCAGTCCTCGTAGTAGGGGAAGAGCCAGTTGCGGCCGACCGCGCCATCTTCCGCGGAACGGAAGGAGGAGAGAGGGAAGAGGATGTTGTGGCTTCGGGTGCCCGCCTCCTCGTCGACGTATCGCCGATAGAGCCAGAAGAGAACGCCGAGGCGACTCTTCGCGCCTGACTCGTGCCAGTCGAAGAAGGGGTAGGACGCGATGGAAAAGGACTCCTCATCGCGCGCGTAGTGAAAGAGGGGGAAGAGGACGTCGAGCCTTCGCGCGGGTCCCGGACCGTAGCCGTAGCGCGAAAGAAGCGGGATGAGCGTCCAGTCGCGGCTGTCCCCATCCGCCGAGTATCCGAAGAGCGGCACGAGCCAGAGATAGCCGGATGACGCGGCCGTTCCCTGCCAGAGGAACGGGAAGAGATAGCGGCTGCCGTGCTCGCCCCAGTCCTCCCGCACCCAGCGCGAGCGATAGAGCGCGAGACCGCTCTCCGTCTCCTGGCCCCAATTGAGGAGGTTGATCGCGGTGCGATCGATCGTGTTCGGCGTCTCGCGGCTTTCCCAAAGCTCGAGGATGCGCCACAGCCCGAGCCGATGGCTGACGACGGGCCGGTCGGCGATCGTGCCATCGAAGCGGGTTCGATAGAGAGGCGGAACGACCCAGAGGTCGCGGGTGCGCTTGACCTCGTCCGAGCGTCTCAGCCAGAGCGGCACGAGGAGATCGAACGACGTGTTCGGCGTCTCGTGGTGCCAATAGAAGGGAAAGAGGTAGAGGCTCGACGCTTCGGGGCTCGTCCTCGAATACCAGAACGGGAAGACGAAGAGCCGATCGTCGGGAGGCTCGACCTGATGGACGCGCCAGAAGAAGGGCAGGATGCGGAGCGAGCTCGATCCGTCGGGACGCGACGTGCTTCCGTAGAGCCAGAGGACCTCGGTGATCTCGGTCTGATCGGAGGTCCTGAGCTCGTGGACGTAGAAGGGAAAGAGGTTCGGGCCGAGGGGGCGGTAGAGATCGGCCGTCTCGCCTGCCGCGACGCCGTTGGCGTTGGGCGACGGCGCATCCGGCGTCGAGTCGGACGTCGCGCTCGGGACGTCGGGATCGACGCTGTCGCGGGAGGGAGGCGATGGCGTCGTCCCCGGGGCAGAGGCATCCGACGCGCCTGCGTCCCCGCTCGCGTCCGCCGCGCGCTCGGAATCGGGAGTCTCGGCTTCGCTCGAGGCCGCGGGCGAACGTGGACTCTCCGGCTCCTCCGCACCCGTTCGGGCGGGTGGAGGACGGTCCGTGCCCTCGGCGTCTTGCGCGAAGCCTCGTTCGGGCGCCATCGCGAGGACCACCGACAGCGCGATGAGGACAAGCGCTCGACGTGCCATGGCCCGCATACTAAAGCGATCCATCCGACCGAAATCAAGCGCGGTCGTTCGGGCATGTTTCGTCGCGATCGGCGGTCCGGCGCACGCGGCTTCAACGCGCCCGCCCATCGAAAGGCCGAGAGACGCAGCGCTCCGACCGAGCTCTTGCAACCCGAGCACGGTCCTCCAGAATGCTTCGCATGCCGCCCTCCGCCCCGAAACGCGACGCGTCGGATTCCGACCGGAGCACACGGCCTACGCTTCGACGCATCCTCCTCGCGGCGATGACGGGAGCGCTCATGGTGCTTTCGTTCCCGCGCTACGGATCGGAGCTCGGCATCGAGCATCTCATCTGGATCACGCCCTTGCCGCTCCTCTTCGCGGCGACGGGGGTCGGAGCACGGCAAGGCTTCTTCCTTGGCTGGATCGCCGGGCTCACTCTCGAGGCGGCGGGATTCTCGTGGATCCTCCTCGCGATCCGCACCTTCAGCTCGCTGCCGCCGATCTTCGCGAGCCTTCTCTTCGCGGTGTGGCTCTGGATGTCCGCGCTACCGTGGGGGCTCCTTGGATGCGTCCTCGGCAAGATCCGGCGTCCGGCCGCGGTGCTCTGGGTGATTCCCTTCTGGGTCGCCCTCGAGCACTACTTCCCGCGGCTCTTTCCGTGGCACGTCGGCGGCGCGCTCTGGAACACGTCGCTCGCCCACTGCGTCGACCTCCTCGGCGCGAGCGGCCTCACCGCTCTCGTCTTCCTCGTCTCGGCAGCGCTCTATCTTTCGATCGAGAGCTGGCGCGGTCGAAGGCTCCTTCCTTGGGGGACGCTCCTTGCGACCATAGCGCTCGTCATCGCCGCCTTCGTCTACGCGGGCTTGCGGAGATCGTCCCTCGAGGAGCGCCTCGCCGCGAGCGATGCACGGCTTCGGGTCGGCTTCGTGCAAGGCGCGATCGATCCCCGCACGTCGACGTCGGGTATCGACGAGGTGCGATGGTATCTCGATGCGACCGAGGACCTGATCCGCCGCGAGCCCGGGCTCGACCTCATCGTCTGGCCGGAGGGAGCCTTCGGGATCGGTGTCCCCTTCCTCGTCGATCATCCCAAGCTCTCTCCTTGGACGATCCTCGCGCAGGAGTCCGCTCGCGATCCGGAGAAGCGCGAGGCTCTCGCTCGGCTTCGAGGGCTCGGCGTGCCGATCGTCGTCGGCGCCGCCGCCGTGGCCGTCGATGCTTCGGGCCGTCCGACCGATCGCTACAACGTCTCGGTCTACTTGCGCCCCGACGGCGCGACCTCGATCTATCGCAAGAACTGGCGCATGCCCTTCGGCGAGAACCTCTCCTGGATCCCCGACTGGGTCCGCAGCCAGTTCGGGCTCACGCACGTCGGAGGGCTCACGGCCGGTCGCGAGAACCCCGTCTTCCACCTCGGCGAGCGCCCCTTCCGCAATCTCATCTGCTACGAGGCCGTGCTCCCGTACTACGTGCGGCCTTCGGCGGACGGCGCGGAGCTCCTCGTCAACATCACCGAGGACATTTGGTATGGCGATACCGCGCACGTGCCTCAACATCTCTCCGTGCTCGTCTTGCGCTCGATCGAGTCTCGCGTGCCCATCGTTCGAGTGACGAACGTCGGCCCCTCGGGGATCGTCGATGCGACGGGGGAGTTTCGGGCGGGCAGCGGGACGTTCGAACCGGCGGCGTTCGCGCTCGATCTCGTGCCGTACGAAACTCGGACGCTCTACGAGATCGGCGGCTTCGCTTTCCCCGCTCTCGCCGGGCTGATCGCTGTCGGCCGATTTGCCATCTTTCTCATCCGCCGTACGGATTCGCGGCACGCGACGTGAAGGGATCCGCTCGGTCCGACCTTGTGCGACGCGCGCCCGCGGTGGCGTGCGAACGGGTCGTGCTTTTTTTGTAAGTCTTTGATTGAGAAATGCTTGGCTGGCCTCGGGCTACTTGACAAGCCCTCTCGTCAGCCCTATACTCCCGGCAGTTTCCAAGAAATCGGGGCGCGCGGCACGGATTCTGCGGCGGTAGGGAACTGCCTGGGTCGTAAAGGAAAGTCCCCATGGAACTCGGCCTCTCGCAACAGCAGACGCTCAAGCAGATCCAGACCCTGTCTCCACAGATGTACATGTCTATGGAGATCCTCTGCTTGAACGCCCTCGACTTGGAGCAGCGGGTCGCCGAGGAGCTCGAGAACAACGAGACCCTCGAACGAGTCGAGCCGACCTCCGAGGAGACCACCGATCGCGAGAGCGAGGGGCGTGACGAATCCGCGGAGGGCGACGGCTACGACGAATCCTTCGACGCCCGCTTCGAGCGCTGGGAGCAGTACTCGCAGGAGGAGTACGCGAGCCCGCGGAGCTCCCGGACCTCGCACGGCGACGGCGACGAGAAGTACGAAGCGCTGTCGAACACGGAAGGTCGGCCGGAATCGCTCCAGGAGCACCTCGAAGGCCAGGTGAGCCTCATGAGCGACCAGGAGATCGCCGAGCTCCACCGCCGGCTTCTCGAAGGCTCGCTCCCCTCGATCGAGGTCTCCTCGGGCCTCCGGGAGGCGCAGCCCGCCTATCAGCGCGCCGTCGAGTCGGGGCGGCTCGGCCCCGTACTCACCCCGAAGCAGCTCGAGCTCGTGCGCGGCCTCGCCGCCGAGATCATCTACAACCTCGACAACCGCGGCTACCTCCTCTACTCGCTCGCGGACATCTTCGAGAACCTCACCCAGAAGGACGGCAAGGAGGAGGACGACGTTCGCGACTCGGCGATCGATGCTCACGTCCTCGCCGAGGAGGACCGCTGGGCGCTGGGACTCGCCCTCGCCATCGTCCAGAGCCTCGAGCCGCCGGGCGTTGGCGGACGAACGCTCCAGGAGTGTCTGCTCCTCCAACTACGCCGCGATCCGCAGGACTACCCGCTCGAGGAGAAGATCATCGCTCAGCACCTCGACGATCTCGGCCACAATCGCCTGCCGAAGATCGCGCGAGCCCTCGGAGTGACGATCGAGGACGTGAAGCTCGCCGGCGAGACGATCGCGAGCCTCGACCCGCTCCCCGGGAAGCTCTATGGCAGCGAGCTCCCTCGATACGTCAAGCCCGACGTCGTCGTCGACGAGATCGATGGCCGCTACGAGGTCCGGGTCGACTCCGATTACCTGCCGCGCATCCAGATCAGCGATCACTACCGGTCGCTCTACCAGCAGTCGAAGAAGGATCCGGCGATCAAGAAGTACCTCAAGAAGAAGATCGACAACGCCGAATGGCTCCTCACGGCGATTCGGCAGCGCCAGTCGACGCTTCTTCGGATCGCCCAGGCGATCGTCGAGGTCCAGTCGGGCTTCCTCGACCACGGCATCTCCCACCTCAAGCCCCTCAAGATGGCGGACCTCGCCGAAAAGCTCGGCGTCCACGTCTCGACGATCAGCCGCGCGATCAGCGGCAAGTACATCCAGACGCCTCGGGGCATCTTCGAGATGAAGTTCTTCTTTACGGGCGGGGCGACGAAGGATGACGGCAACGTCGAGGCGCGCGGGAGCGTCATTCAGAGGATCAAGGACCTGATCGCGAACGAGGACAAGACGAACCCTCTGAGCGACATCAGCATCGTCCGCAAGCTCGCCGAGTCGGGCATCAAGATCTCCCGCCGCACCGTCACGAAGTACCGCGAAGCGGAGGCGATCCCCTCCTCGCGCGAGCGCCGCAGCTACTAGGCGACAACGTCGACGAGCGGCTCCGGGTCGTTCGAGCCGAGGGGGCGCGTCGTCTCGCCGGCTCCGGTCACGCTCCGGGCGAGGAAGAGGCTCGTCCCCGGTCTTGCGGCAGGTCCGTGCTCGGCGGTGAAAGGTCCCTCGCTCGCGCGGGAGGCCTCGCGCCTCGAGGTCCCTGGAACAAATCCCGATCTTGGGCGGCGAGCATCGAGCCGTCGCGTGCTATCCTTGGGTCGGTCCCCGACCCTTCGCGATGGGCCGCGGCCGAGAACGGCGCCGCGCGGCGGCAATCCCGTTCGGCGCGTCCGCGCGCCGGGTTTCGAAAGGATCGGAAGGGCTCGCGCGAGATCGTCCGCGCGCGCTGATCGTCTCGAACCCCGGTCGGCCGCCCGGCGCACGGAGAGGTTCGAGCCCTCCGCTCTCTCCCGTGCGCTTGGCGCAGCTCGCGCGCAAGCGACGCTCGAGAGCGCGACGGAGCCCGAGGCTCGGGGCTGAGCCCGGGGCTCCTCGACCCAAAGCGAGCTTTCGGCCCCTTCGAGCGGCGGCGTCCCGGCCGCTCGGCCCGATCGTTCCGGTCTCCTTCTCCGCATGGATGTGGCTTCGAGACGTGAGGCGACTTTGAAGCAAGCGATGTCTCTCGAAGGGGCGGATCCTCGAGCGATTCCTCCTCGCCCCTCGCAAGGCCTCGAAACCGCGGCGCCGGTCGTCGAGGTCATCGAGCTTTCGAAGAGCTACGGCCCGGTGCGCGCGCTCGATCGCGTCACGTTCGACGTGCGCGAAGGCCAGATCGTCGGCTTCCTCGGACCGAACGGCGCCGGCAAATCGACGACGCTCCGCATCCTCGCTGGATTCCTTCCCGGCGACAGCGGCATCGTGCGCGTCGCGGGGCACGACGTCCGCGAGGACTCGCTCGCCGTGCGGAGCGAGATCGGCTATCTCCCGGAGGGCGTGCCCCTCTATCCCGACATGCGCGTGATCGAGTACCTGCGCTATCGGGCGCGTCTCAAGGGGATCCCGCGCTCGAAGCGCAAGCGCCAGATCGACGCGAGCCTCGAGGCAGCCGACGTCACGGACGTTCGCCGCCGCATCATCGGCACCCTCTCGCGCGGCTATCGCCAACGAATCGGGCTCGCCGATGCGCTCCTCAGCGAGCCGAAGGTCCTCATCCTCGACGAGCCCACCGTCGGCCTCGACCCCGAGCAAGTCCGACACTTCCGAGAAGTGCTCCGAGCGGTCGGTCAGGAGCGCACGGTCTTCCTCTCGACCCACATCCTCCAGGAGGTCGAGATCGTCTGCTCGCACGTCGTGATCATCCATCGCGGGCGCATCGCCGCGCGCGGCTCTCGCGATGAGCTCCGCTCGGTGGTCGGGTCCCGCGCGAAGATCACCGTCGAGATCGCGGGCTCTCGAAGCGCGATCGAGCGCGAGCTCCAGCGGATCGATGGCGTGACCCGCGTCGAGGTCGGCCCCTCGAGCGACGATGGGGGCGGAAGCGAAGGCTACAAGCCCTACTTCGTCTACGCGGCGGCCGATACGGACCCGCGCGAGGAGATGTTCCGTTTGGTCGCGGCATCGGGGTGGCGGTTGCGCCGGCTCGAACGCGAGGCGCTTCCTCTCGAGGACGTGTTTCTCGATATCGTCGGAGGCGAGAATTGAGATCCACCTTGCGATTTCTTTCGAAGGTCCACGCGATCTTCCTGCGCGAGCTGTCGGCGTTCTTCCTCTCGCCCGTCGCCTACATCGTCATCTTCCTCTTCGTGTTCGCGAACGGGCTTCTCTTCTTCCTCGATTGCCTCGGCCTTTCGGACCACCCGCAGCAGATCACGCGCATTCTCCAGTCGAGATTCAGCTTCGCGATCTTCCTCGCCATCCCGGTCTCGCCGCTCCTCACCATGCGCCTCTTCGCGGAGGAGAAGCGCAGCGGCTCGATCGAGCTCCTGATGACCACGCCGGTCACGGAGGCCCAGGTGGTGACCGGCAAGTTCCTCGCGACGCAGCTTTTCTACATGCTCATCTGGTCGACGCTCCTCCTCTTCGTCCTCGTCCTCGAGGTGCTCGGAGGCTCGTCGGCGGAGGGCTTCGTCTCGGCGGGCCCCGACTGGGGAACGGTCTGGTCGTTCTACATCGGGCTCTTCTTCCTTGGCCTCCTCACGAACTCGCTCGGCATCCTCGCCTCGACGCTGAGCAACAACCAGCTCGTCGCGGCGGTCCTCGCGCTTTGCGGAACCCTCGCGTTCTTCGTCGTCCACCTCGGAGTCTGGATCTTCTACGACTCGGTCGAGTTCCAGCGCCTCTTCGAGTACATGAGCATCAATGCGCATTTCACCCATGACTACTCCCGAGGGATCGTCGATCTTCGCTACCTCGCGTACTGCACGAGCTTGATGCTCCTCTTCCTCTTCTTCTCGATTCGCGTCGTGGAGGCCCGCAAGCACCGATGAGCGAGAAGGCGATCGTGTCGAAACCTTCCGATCTCTCGAGCGGCATGCCCCCGGGCGGCAAACAGGAGCGCCGTTCGTTCAGCCGTGGACGCCGGTGGTCGTCGCGGGCGCACGTCGTCCTCGCATCCTTTCTCGTCGTCTACTGCGTCCTCGTCTTCAATATCATCGTCTACCGCCATCCCGCGCGTTTCGACCTGACCGAGGAGGCGCTCTTCTCCTTGAGCGATGACACGCTCGCGAAGCTTCGGCTCGTCAAGGAGGAGATCCGTGTGCTCGTCCCGTACCACTATCAGCCGGACAACCCGCAGCACGTGACCGACGCTCGCGTCCTCCAGCGAACGCTCGACCTCCTCAAGGAGATCAACGCTCGCCAGCCGCTCGTCCAGCTCGTCGAGAAGGTGAACGTCTTCAGCGAGCCGGATCGGTGGAAGTCGATCTGCCAGGAGTACGGGCTCGCGGAGAGCCAGTGGAACCGGGTGATCTTCGTCGCCGGCCGCGGCAACGCCCACAAGCGCGCGCTCACGACCAACGAGCTCGCCGACATCGAGGCCCCTCGCGACGTCTCGATCCCGGGAACGATCCGCACGTTCCGCGGTGAGCAGGCGGTGATCGGGGCGATCGTGCAGCTCACCCAGCGCGAGCGAAAGCGCGTCTACTTCACCCAAGGTCACGGTGAGCCCGCGCTGCGCGGCTCGGGCGCGATGCTGAGCGCGGTCGCGAGCGACCTCGAGTCCTCCGGCTACGAGCCGCGCGAGCTCGAGCTCCTTCGCGAGGGCGGCGTGCCGCGCGACGCGTCGGTGGTCATCATCGCGGGGCCGTCCCATCCTTTCTCGCAGAAGGAGATCGAGCTCCTCGAGAAGTATCTCCTCGACGATGGACGTCTGCTCGTGACGCTCGGTCCCGAGCGCACGGGAATCGAGGAGCTTCTCGAAGGTTGGGGCGTTCGCGTGCTCGAAGGCCGGCTCGCCGAAGGCCATCACCTTCCCGGGCAGGAGATCACGCGCGACTGGGTGCGCATCTCGGACTTGAATCCGGGACAGGCGATCACGAGCCCGTTCCGCGACTCCGCGACGTTCGGCATGCTCTTTCGCAATCCGCGCCCGCTTCGCGCGGTGCCGGGACAGCGCACGCATCTGAGCGAGCCGCTGCTCGCGACGACGAAGAGCACGGAGTCCTCGAGGATCCTCCTGCGGGGAGGAAACGAGCGAGACCTCGTGAGCGAGGAGCGCGAGGGCTCGTTCGCGGTCGCCGTCGCGGTCTTCGCGAGCAAGCTCGACCGTCCGCCGCCTGGCTGGGTCGATCGCAAGTCGAGGCTCGTCGTCGTCGGCGCCGCGAACTTCCTCCACGACTACAGCGCCCAATCCGCCGTGCTCGGAGGGTACCGGCAGATCGCCTCGCACCGGCCGTTCCTCATGAACTCGATCCATTGGCTCGCCGACCAGGAGGACCTGCTCTCCCGTGGCGGCGAAGAGTCGTTGCGGCGCTCTCTTCCGCCGCTCGACGCCTCCCTCAAACGCTTCCTCTTCATCACCTCCGTGCTGATCTTCCCCGGCGTCTTCGCCTGCCTGGGCATCGGGATCTATTTCTGGAGGCGAACCTGATGCGCCGTCGAACGACGTTTCTCCTCGCCGCGCTCGCGCTCGGACTCACGCTCTGGACCATCTTCATCGAGGCGCAGCACCATGCGATCTGGGAAGGCGCCGGAAAGCTTTTCCCGACTCTCGAGCCGTCCGACATCGTCGCGCTCGAAGTGAAGATCGCGGAGCCGGGCGGCACCGAGCGCCAGATCCGCCTCGAGCGCGAGGGCGAGTACGACTGGAATCTTCGCCATCCGATCGACTTCCCCGCGTTCCTCCCTCGGGTTCAGGGGCTGACGTGGACCCTCGCCGATCTCATGGAGGTCGACCGGGTGGACTCGG
>Ga0079224_100012018_pt1 | contig 11962 bp, 9 predicted proteins | sample Stecom2015_FD_80414 | JGI IMG/M metagenome (GOLD analysis project Ga0079224, IMG submission 80414) | Agricultural soil microbial communities from Utah to study Nitrogen management - Steer compost 2015 | ecosystem: Environmental > Terrestrial > Soil > Agricultural land | place: USA: Utah... | reverse complement strand
GGCATGGGCCCGGTGCGGGTCGGCAATGCCGCCTATTTCCAGGTGCAGAACGACACCTATGGCAGCATCGTGCTGGCCAGCGCGCAGATGTTCTTCGACCGCCGCCTGCCGCATCGCGGCGACGTCGCCCTGTTCCGCCAGCTCGAGGGCCTGGGCGAGAAGGCCGCCGAACTGGCGCTGACGCCCGATGCCGGCCTGTGGGAATTCCGCGGCCGCGCCCGGGTGCATACCCATTCGGCGGCGATGTGCTGGGCCGCCTGCCGGCGGCTGGCCAGGATCGCCGGCGTGCTGGACCTGCCCGACCGCGCCGGCTACTGGCGCGATCACGCCGACCGCATCCGCAAGGCGATCCTCGAGCAGGCCTGGAATCCGAAGCTGAACAGCTTCGTCGAGAGCTTCGGCGGCGAGGATCTCGATGCCTCCCTGCTGCTGCTGCAGGAGATCGGCTTCGTCGCCGCCGACGATCCGCGCTTCCACGGTACGCTGGAGGCGATCGGCCGCGAACTCAAGCGCGGCAACCACCTGATGCGCTATGTCGCGCCGGACGATTTCGGCAAGCCGCATACCGCCTTCACCATCTGCACCTTCTGGTATGTCGATGCGCTGGCTGCCGTCGGCCGCCGCGAGGAGGCGCGGGAAATTTTCGAAACGCTGCTGGCCGCGCGCAACCATCTCGGCCTGCTGTCGGAGGATGTCGACCCGAAGACCGGCGAATTGTGGGGCAACTTCCCCCAGACCTATTCCATGGTCGGCCTCATCGTCTGCGCGATGCGGCTGTCCAAAAGCTGGGAGGAATCCTTTTGGCGCGGCTCGTAATCGTCTCCAACCGCGTCTCCATGCCGCGCGAACGTCTCAGCCGCGCCGGCGGTCTCGCCGTCGCGCTGCGCGAGGCGCTGAACCAGTATGGCGGATTGTGGTTCGGCTGGAGCGGGGAGATCACCGAAACGCCCTCCTCAGCCCCGCGCCGCGCAAGCGCGGGGAAATGCGAGTTCGCCGTTCACGACCTCACGCCTGACGAACATCACCGCTTCTACGTCGATTTCGCCAATTCCACCCTCTGGCCGCTCTGCCATTACCGTCTCGGCCTGATCGACTTCCACCGCGCCGCCTTCGAGGGCTATTACGCCGTCAACGAACGCTTCGCCGCCTCGCTGGCCGAGATGCTGCGGCCGGACGACATCGTCTGGGTGCATGACTACCATTTCATTCCGATGGCGGCGGCCCTGCGGCGTCGCGGCGTGGAGAACCGCATCGGCTTCTTCCTGCACATCCCGTTTCCGGCGCCGGAAGTGCTGGCGGCCCTGCCCGGCCATGACCGGCTGGTGCGCGACCTCTGCGACTACGACCTGATCGGCTTCCAGACCAAGGGCGACGTGCGGGCGCTGACCGAGTACATCATCCATGAAGCCAATGGCGATGTCTCGGGCGACGGCGTGATCAACTGCTATGGCCGCCATGCCCGCGTCGCCGCCTTTCCCATCGGCATCGAGACGGAAGGCTTCGCCAAGCTGGCCGCGGCCGAGGCCAACAGTCCGGAAACCCGGCGCCTGCATGACAGCCTCGGCCAGCGCAGCCTGGTGATCGGCGTCGACCGGCTGGATTACTCGAAGGGCATCCCGCAGCGCTTCGATGCCTTCCAGATCATGCTCGGCGCGCGGCCCGACCTGCGCGGCAAGGTCACCTTCATGCAGATCGCGCCGATCTCGCGCGGCGAGGTGACCCAGTACCGCAAGCTGCGCACCGAGCTGGATGCGCTGACCGGCCGCATCAACGGCCGCTTTGCCGAATTCGACTGGATGCCGCTGCGCTATCTCAACAAGTCGTTCCCGCGCAACCAGCTTGCCGGCTTCTACCGCGTCGCCAAGGTCGGCCTTGTCACGCCGCTGCGCGACGGCATGAATCTGGTGGCCAAGGAATATGTCGCGGCCCAGGATCCGGTCGATCCCGGCGTGCTGGTGCTGTCGCGCTTTGCCGGCGCCTCGCACGAGATGGGCGGCGCCGTGATCGTCAATCCCTACGACCCCGAACAGGTCGCCGAGGCGCTGGCGCGCGCCATCACCATGCCGCCGGAGGAACGCCGGCAGCGCTGGCAGTACAACATGGACGTGCTGCGCAACAATACGGTGACCGACTGGCGCGAACGCTTCCTCGGCGCGCTCAGCGAGGGTATCGCCAGCGCGCCCTTCCGCCGCCCGTCCCTGAAGGTGTCCGGCGGAGATTAGTTGACAAAGTCAAGTAACGGGCGGAATCTGCCATCCCGGAACAGCCGTTCGGGGGCACCATGGCAGCTGCGCGAAAAACCGTATCCGGGAAGTCCGATGCCGCGCTCGAGGCGCAGATCCTCGCCATGCGGCGCTTCAACCGTTTCTATACCCAGAAGATCGGCGTGCTGGAGGACGGCAGGCTCTACGCGCCCTTCTCGCTGGCCGAGACCCGCGTGTTGTGGGAGATCGCCCATCGCGACCGGGTGACGGCCAGCGACCTGGTGCGCGATCTCGGTCTCGATGCGGGCTATCTGAGCCGCATGCTGCGCGGCTTCGCGAAACAGGGCCTGGTCGCGAAGAAGCCGTCGCCGGAGGATGCCCGCCAGAGCCTGCTCAGCCTCACCGCCGCCGGCCGGAAGACCTTCGCGCCGCTGGAGGCCGCCTCCCAGCGCGTGCTGGCGCCGCTGCTGCAGCGGCTGACGGCCGCCGAGCGCGCCGAACTGATCGGCGCCATGAACCGGATCGAACGCCTGCTGGGCGGGACGCACGATGTCCGGCCCGACATCCGCCTGCGGCCGCACCGGCCCGGCGACATCGGCTGGATGATCGAGGCCCATGGCCGCCTCTATGCCGAGGAATACGGATTCGATGCCAGCTTCGAGGCGCTGGCGGCCGAGGTCGGCATGACCTTCCTGCGCCGGTTCGACCCGAAATGGGAGCGCGCCTGGATCGCCGAGGTGGACGGCGAGCGCATGGGCTGTGTCCTGCTGATCCGCAAATCGGCCAGGGTGGCCAAGCTGCGCGTGCTGATCGTCGATCCGCGCGCCAGGGGCCTGGGCATCGGCCGGATGCTGGTCGAGGAATGCATCCGCTTCGCGCGCCAGAAGGGCTACGCGAAGATCACGCTGTGGACCAATTCGGTGCTGACGGCGGCGCGCGCCATCTACGAGAAGACCGGCTTCCGGCTGGTGGCGAGCGAGAAGCACCGCAGCTTCGGCCGGTCGCTGACCGGCGAGACCTGGGAACTGACCTTGTGACGCCGGCGGCGATCGCACCCTGGGCCGCCGCCAGCGTCGGCGTCCAGGTCGGCGCCGCGATGGTGGCGACGCGCTTCGTGGTGGACGAGAGCGGGCCGGCGACGCTCGCCATGTTCCGCTACGCCATCGGCGCGCTCTGCCTGCTGCCGGTGCTGCGCTGGCAGCGGCAGCCGATGCGCTTCGCCCGCGGCGACATCCTGCCGATCGCCGGCCTCGGCATCGTGCAGTTCGGCCTGCTGATCGCGCTGCTGAATTACGGCCTAAGCTTCATTCCGGCGGCGCGCGCGGCGCTGATCTTCGCCAGCTTTCCCCTGCTCACCATGGTGGTGGCCGCACTGCTCGGCCGCGAGAGGCTGACGCTGGCCAAGACCAGCGGCGTGCTGCTCACCATGGCTGGCGTCGCGCTGGCGCTGGGCGACAAGCTGCTCGAGCCCGGCCGGACCGACGGCTTCATCGGCGAGGGCGCGGTGCTGCTGGCCGCGCTCTGCGGCGCGGTCTGCTCGGTGCTCTACCGGCCCTACCTGCAGCGCTATCCAACCCTGCCGGTCGGCGCCTTCGCGATGCTGGCCAGCGTCGGCTTCCTCGCCCTGCTCGCGGCCGGCGAGGGTGCCTTCTCCGGCTGGGCGGGCTACAGCGCCGGCGGCTGGGCGGCGGTCCTGTTCATCGGCGTCAGCAGCGGCATCTTCTACTTCGTCTGGCTCTGGTGCCTGCGGCACACCTCGCCGACCCGGGTGACGATCTTCCTCGGCCTCAGCCCCGTCACGGCGGCGCTGTTCGGCGTCCTGCTGCTGGACGAGCCGCTGACCCTGCCGCTGCTGGCGGGCATCGCGGCCCTGATCGCCGGATTGTGGCTGGCCCACCGTCCGGAAGGCCGGACGGAATAGGGGCGCGTCAGCGCCCCGCGCCGGCGTCTGCCATCTCGCGGTGGAACGAGGCCGCGGAGGCATCGCCGGCGGCAAGGCTGATCCGCACCGGCTCGGGGCTGCTGTTGCGGAAGATCAGTTCATCGCCCGGCTGCGGATCGCGCAGCACGGCATAATGGGTGCGGGCGCCGCCGATGCGATCCTGCTGCGGTTCCTCGCCGCGGCGGCGGTGTTCGACCGCCAGATCGACCGGGGCTGTCCCGGCGACCCGGAGGTGGAAGGGGTCGGCCGAGGCGGAATGGATGGTCAGCCGGGCGGAATGTCCCGCCAGGATTTCGTGTTCATGGCTCCATTCGGCCAGGTCCGCCTTGTGCTCGAAGGCGATCGCGAAGACGTCTAGGCGATCCGGGTCCTGGTCCGGCACATACAGTCCGAGATAGGCGGCGAACAGCAGCGATGCCGCCAGGGCGCCGCTGATCAGCCCGGCCGGAAAGCTGAAGCGGCGGGGCAGCCGGATCACCGGCGCGGAGCCGGGCAGCGGACGATCCGTCGGCTGCGCCGCCGCGTCGGCCGCCTCCTCGTAGGCCGCCCCGAGCGCGGCGAGGTCGTTCTCCAGCGCGATCACCTCCGCCACGGTGCCGCAGGCCGCTGGATCGCTGCCCAGCTGGGTGAACAATGCCCGCCGTTCGGGCCGCGTCAGGTCGCCGTCCAGCGCCCGCGCGATCATCTCCCGCAACTCGCTCTGACTGCCCTTCATGACGCACTCCGCTGTGCCGGCGTCATCGCCGTCATGTTGCCATAGCCCTGGCTGGTCAGCGCCTCGCGCAGCAGCGCGCGGGCGCGCGACAGCCGGCTGCGGATGGTGCCGACGGGCACCTTCAGCGCGGCGGCCGCTTCCTCATAGGACAGCTCCTCGATCGAGACCAGCAGGATCGCTTCGCGGAATTCGTCGGGCAGGTCGTCGATGGCGCGGCGCAGCATGCGCTGTTCCCGGCTGCGCAACAGCTGCGCGGCAGGGTCGTCGCCGCCCGGCAGCTCGGCCATGGCGGGATCGTTCACCTCCAGCCGGTGCCGGGCGAGCCGGCTGTGGTTGCGCGCGAGATTGAGGCCGATGCCGAACAGCCAGGTCGACAGGCGGCATTCGCCGCGAAAGCCGGGCAGCGCCTTCAGCGCATGGGCGAGCGTGTCCTGGGTGAGGTCTTCGGCTTCGGCCCGATTGCCGACGGCCTTGAGAAGGAAGCGGTAGACGGACGGACGGAGAGCCGCGATCGCAGCCTGCGTCGGCGCTCCTTCCAGATGCATGCAGCCCCCCTGCCGCCTTCCCGCCCGTTGCTTAGAAGACGGCACAGGTCCGAGGCAAGCGAAAACCGCGCGAAGGATCGGGAACTTTCCGGGCGGAAACGACACCCATGCAGAATGGAGAGTGTCAGCCCTTGGCAACGCAGGCGAAGCGGACAGCGATCTGGTTGCCCGTCCTCAGCAGCCTGGTCGCTTGCGTGCCGGCGCGTTCGCTGGCGGGGTATGGAGGGCGAAAGCCGCCAGAAGAAGTACGTGGATCATTCAATCTCTCCTTTCATGGATGGATCGCAGACGGATATTTTCTTGTGAATTCATAATCGACTGGGTTAATACGCGACGAGGGGTACGCAGAAGCGTGGGGGGCAATAGGGGGATGGCATGTCTGCCGTACGGGCGCGGACCCGGACCTGTTCACGGAATCCGGATCCCACCATCCGCTGCAGGCATTCGCCGCTGCGGGCTTGCGGCAGTTCTGGCAACCCTGCTGGCGGGCTGCGCCGGCAGCGCCCTTCTGCCTTCCGGCGCCGAGGATCACGGTAATCCGGGGTTGCGCCTCACTGCCATCGAGCTGCTGAACCGCCAGACACCGATCACGGAGCCGACCCGGCGCGCGCTGGAGGCGCTGAGCCGCGGCCAGTTCAGCAGCGCCAACCAGCATTTCAGCCTGGCGCTCGGCCGCGATTCCCGCAACGCGGCGCTGCATGCGATGAACGCGCTGACCTATCACCTGCGGGTGCGCCAGGGTGAGCGCGACCTCCTCGAACTCGCCGAAACCGGCTATCTGGTGTCGCTGGAACAGCGGCGCGATTTCCTGCCCTCCGCCCTGCAGCTCACGCGCCTCTATCTCGAGAATGGCCGCTTCGAGGAGGCCAAGCGCGCGGCGATTTATGCGCTGGATCTCGAGCCGGACAGCGACGAGGCGCTGCAGCTGCTGGCAGCGGCGGCCTATTACGACGGCGATGTCGAACTCTCGCTCTGGGCAATCGAGGAGGCGCGCAGCCTGAAGCCGGCCGATCGCCGGCTCGCGACCATGCGGCCGCTGATCTACGGTGCGGCCGGCCTGGACGACGAGGCGCGGCGCGCGCTGCAGGATACGGCTGCGGCCGGCCTGCTCGACGACCGCCGCCAGGCCCGGCTGCAGCGCCGCCTCGATCAGTGGCGCGGACTGTATCAGGAAGCCCAGGCGACGGATCAGGCGCCCGCGTCGTCCTCCGGAGTTCCGGCGGCCGCGCCGCGCGGCGATGTCACGTCCACGCCGGCCGCCCCGGTGAATCCGCTGCAGCAATACCTGACTCCCGCAAACAGCGCCGCGTCCCGGGGGGCAGACGGGCAGTCCAGGCCGGACGGGCCCTACGACTATGCCTGGTGGGATTGCCAGCAGCAGCTCAATACCTCGGTGACGGGCAGCAGCTTCAGCAGTGGCAGCAGCTACAGCAGTTATGGCTACGGCTCCAGCTCGGCCGACGAAACCACGGCGCTGCCGGCGCTGCCGGCGCCCTGCCGCGGCCGTCCGCTGCCCCGCATGGCGATGTTCGATGCCGTGATGCTGCGCACCGACGATGTGCGCAGTTCGGGCTACGGCGTCAATCTGCTCGACAACCTGACCGGCTTTCTCTCGCTTTCGGTAAGCAAGGAGAAGAACTGGGGGACATCGCCGACCACGATCGAGAATACGCTCAACCGCGGCCTCGGCCTCGGCACGGGACCGAGCGGCGTGCTGGCCTATTCGCTCAACATCGCCAATGCGGCGGACGAGCGCGCCGAGATCCTCGCGCGGCCGAGCCTGCTGGCGCTGGACCGCCAGGCAGCGCAGTTCTTCTCCGGCTCCACCGTGTCGGTGGCGCTGGTCAGCAACGAGGGCGGCGGCAATCTGCAGGACAAGCCCGTCGGCGTCAGCCTCTCGGTGACGCCGACCTTCATCGACGACGACAGCATGCTGGTCAGCGTCAAGGCGGTGCGCTCCTTCTTCGAGGAAACCGCGGCGACCGCCACTTTCCAGGAATCGGTGCAGACCTCGCGCAACATGGTGACCGCCAATGTGCGGCTGCGCTTCAACGAGACCCTGATCCTGTCGGGCCTGAGCGAGCGCGAGATCACCAGCATGAATTCCCGCACGCCCTTTCTCGGCGAGCTACCCGGACTGCAATACCTGTTCTCGCGCCGGGACAGCCAGGATTTCACCCGGTCGGTGATCATCATGCTCACGCCGCGCCGGGTCGCCAGCCTGAACGAAACGCTGGCCGGGCTCGACACAGCGGCGGCATCGGAAGCCGGCAGGAATCCCGCTCTGGTGCGCGAGATGCGCCGCAAGGCCCTCGCGGAACTGGGCGGGATCTGGCCGAACCTGAGCGTGACCCTGCGTCACATGGACCGCAATCGTCTCTTCCGCGCCGTGCGCAGCGGCGATCTGGAGATGGAGGACTGGGAACGGCCCGACCGGATCGAGAGCCTGCTCACCGACCTTGTCGGACTGCTCTATCACTGAGAGGCGAAGGCCCGAAAGAAAAATTCGGCCGTGGGGGAACTAATCCGCAGCTGGCCACACCAACCGGAACCAGACCTGCAGACATCAATCACCATGACATCTGCACGGTCCCGGTCCCGGGCTCTGAATACAGGCCGCTGTCCTCCTGCTGGGGCAACGACCTGACAGCTTGAAGCAGGGCAACCGAATGGCCGCTTCGGGGACTCAGGCGGCAGTCACAACGCCCGGTCGGGCATGGAGGGGTGTGATGCGTAAGCGTAATCTGATGTTGGGTGGCGCGGCCTTCCTTCTGGCGCTGCCAGCGCTGCCGCAGCTGGCGCTGGCACAGGACAACACGGTGCGGAAGCCGATCGAGTATCCGCAGACCGGTCCCGGCGTACAGGTCGGGCAGGGCTGGAACAGCCAGACGGCGACGCCGACGCCCGCAGTCTGTATCACGAATTTCCAGGTTGTTCCCTCGCAGGGCGGCTCGCAGACGATCCGGGCCCAGATGACGACGGTCACGGACCAGACCACGATGAGCAACGCGCTCGAAATCGGCGCGGACGTGCAGGTCAAATCGGTGGCCGGCTATGAAGCGGGCGTGAAGACCAATTTCACCAAGAACCAGAAGACCGACAACAATTTCGTTTCCGTGGCACAGCTCGTGCAGGTCGATAACGGGTCGCAGTATGCGGCACCGGTGCCGCCCACCCATGCCGCGGCCGTTGCCAACGCGCTGCGGTCCCTGCCGCCCGGCCAGCAGAACTCCGCCGAGGTGGCCCGCCGCCTGAACGTGCCGCACCAGGACATTCAGAAGGCCCATGCGCCGTTTTTCGAGATCGTGCGTCATGCGCGCACGCCCGCGGAACGCAACCACGCCCAGGCGCTGGCCCTGGCCTATATCCATCATGCGCATCTGACCAACACGCCGCTGGCTTCGGCGCCGAAGCCGACGAGCCTGAAATCGCCCTTCCCGCCACCGGTGCGGGCGCCGCTGCAGGCCGCCAAGGGCGGCAATCTGAAAGATGCCGTGCCGCCGACCAGCATCAGCATCGCGGACTACTACGCCAGCCTCACCCCTGACGATTTCCTCAAGCAGTGCGGCGACAGCTACATCACGTCGATCAACCAGGGCGGCGAGCTGGTGATCAGTTACACCTTCATGACCCATTCCGTGGAGGAGCAGGAAGCGCTCAGCGTCGCGGTTTCCGGCAGCGCCAGCTATGCCGGCGTCAACGTGAGCGCGAACGCCGATTTCCAGCAGCAGGCCAAAAGCTTCGGCAGCAGCAACCGGCTGCGCATCGACTCCGCCATCATCGGCGGCTCCGGCCTCCAGGCGCCGACCGATCTTGACGGCGTCAATGCGCTGGTGAGCAGCTTCGCCGGCAAAATCGCGCAGACGCCGCACAACTACTCCTACACGGTCGGCTCCTATGTCGGTCTGCCCGGTGCGCCGAACCGGGGAATGACGCCGGTGACGAATTTCGAGAAGCTGGCCTGGGAGTTCGGCAAGACGTCGTCGTTGATCCAGACGGTGACGCCGATCCTGGCCGACATCAACGCGCAGAGCAGCGGCCAGAACGGCGTCTATCTCCTGACGCGCTGGAACGGCAGCCTGAGCACGCTGCAGCAGCTTCAGGGCGCCCTGCAGCAGCGGCTGGGGAACCTGAAGCTTCAGGCCCAGCAGTGCCTCGCCGCCGGCGACAAGAATGCGCAGGTCTGCATACCGGCGGACATACTGGACGATCTCGGACCGCGGGTGGATTTCCCGCTGCCGATCCAGCCCGGCCGGGCCACGGACATGATCAACGCGGTGCTCGCGGATGCGAAGACCGGCTATCCCGGCTTGGTCTTCCAGTACTGGATCGACCGCGTGAACCAGCAGCGCTGCCTGCTCCAGCCTGATCCGACCTACTGTGCGCTGGAGGCGAATCTGACCAAGTACAGGAGCGCGATCACCGGCAAGGTGCAGCCGGCCTTCACGCTGCAGCTGGATGGCCAGAACAACCGCTGCTGGGCCGGTCTCAACGATTATGGCCGCATGTACCTGCAGCCCTGCCCCAACAATGCGGCGCAGGTTGCCGCAAACATCACCTTCACCGCGCTGCCGACAAGGGACGGCATCAAGCTGCAGACGACGGTGCAGGGTGTCGGGCCGCAATGCGTGACGGGGCTGACCGATGCGCCGGGCAGCCGCTGGGCGGCGGTGCATAACTGCGGCGACCCCAACCAGGAATGGGCGTTCACGCCGTCGCCGGACGGGCGCACCTTCCAGATCGCATCGATCAACGCCCCGGCGTTCAGCGGGATGTGCATCGCGGTTTCGATCGAGGGCAATTCGACCGGCATCGTCGACTGCGCCAGCCCGGCCGCCACGCGCTTCGTCTTCGGCCAGACCCTGGCGGCGAAATAGCATCGGGGCAGGACGGCGGCGCTGCCGCCGTCCTGATCTGCCGAATCCGGGTCCGGGGCGCCGCGCCCATAAAAAAACCGGCCGGGAAACCGGCCGGTCATTTTTTTGCCTGACGGCGAGGGCTCAGGCCGTCAGCTGCTTTTTGGCGGTTTCCATGAATTCCGCCAGCTTGGTCTGGATGCGGTGTTCGGAAATGTCGTGGCCCTTGGCCTTGAGGTCGGCGGAAACCTTGCGGATCACGTCGGCGTCGCCGGCTTCCTCCAGATCGGCCGCGACCACTTCCCTGGCATAGGCCTCGGCAGCGTCGCCGGTCATGCCGAGCTGCTCGGCCACCCACAGGCCCAGCAGCTTGTTGCGCCGCGCGACGGTTTTGAAGGCGAGCTCCTCGTCGTGGGCGTGCTTCTTCTCGAAGGCATCTTTGCGGTCATCAAAGGTGGTCATCTGGGCCTCGCCAAAACGGAAGGTGGGGTGCCCGTTATATAGGGGGCGGGCCGTGGCACCCGCAAGGGTTACGGCGAACCGCCCCGGCGCGGCGATGCGCCGCGGAAATCCGCGTTTTAGGCCCGGCCGCCGGGGCGGGATTTTGCCCCGCCGGCGGTCCCCCGCGGATTGCGGCCACCTCCCCCTTGCGCTATTGAAGGGCCGAGCAATTCCGCGCTTCCCCCAACAGATCACGGGTGTGCCATGACGCGCCGCAGACAGGTCTATGAGGGCAAGGCCAAGGTCCTGTTCGAGGGACCCGAGCCGGGCACTCTGGTTCAGTATTTCAAGGACGACGCGACCGCGTTCAACAACAAGAAGAAAGGCACCATCACCGGCAAGGGGGTGCTGAACAACCGGATTTCCGAATACCTGATGACCCGGCTGGGCGAGGTCGGGATTCCGACCCATTTCGTGCGCCGCCTCAACATGCGCGAGCAGCTGATCAAGGAAGTCGAGATCATCCCGCTCGAGGTCGTGGTGCGCAACGTCGCCGCCGGCTCGCTGGCGACCCGGCTCGGCGTCGCCGAGGGCACCACCCTGCCGCGCTCCATCGTCGAGTTCTACTACAAGAATGACGAGCTGGGCGATCCGCTGGTCTCGGAAGAGCACATCACCTGCTTCGGCTGGGCCACGCCGCAGGAAATCGACGAGATCATGCATCTCGCGCTGCGTATCAACGACTTCCTCTCCGGCCTGTTCCTCGGCATCGGCATCCGCCTGGTCGATTTCAAGCTGGAATTCGGCCGCTGGTGGCAGAACGAGGAGATGCGCATCATCCTGGCCGACGAGATCAGCCCGGACAGCGCGCGCCTGTGGGATCTCAAGACCAACGAGAAGATGGACAAGGACCGCTTCCGCCGCGATCTCGGCAATGTCGCCGAGGCCTACCAGGAGGTGGCCCGCCGGCTGGGCATCCTGATGGAGGGCGGCCCGCGGGACATCAAGGGTCCGGACACGTTGCAGTGAGGGCGCGCCAGCAGCGCCGTGAACATGACGCGGCGGCCCGATGCAAACGGCCGCCGCAGCTTTTTTGACAAGGTGGTGGTGACGATGAAAGCGCGTGTGCATGTGTCGTTGAAGAACGGCGTCCTCGACCCCCAGGGCAAGGCGATCGGCCAGGCGCTGCACAGCCTGGGCTTCACCGATGTCGGCGAGGTGCGCCAGGGCAAGCTGATCGAGCTGGAACTGACCGGCGC
>Ga0079224_100012017_pt1 | contig 11962 bp, 7 predicted proteins | sample Stecom2015_FD_80414 | JGI IMG/M metagenome (GOLD analysis project Ga0079224, IMG submission 80414) | Agricultural soil microbial communities from Utah to study Nitrogen management - Steer compost 2015 | ecosystem: Environmental > Terrestrial > Soil > Agricultural land | place: USA: Utah... | reverse complement strand
ATGATATTGTTGATGATTTATTATAATCTAATATTAAAAATCAATGACAACATTTATTATTATAGTTGTAGTATTTTTCCTTATCGGTGCCTCCAATTCTAAAAAGGGTAAACCCCAAAAACAAAGGAATACGTATAAGTCAAAACCATCTAAAGTTCCACTGAGGAATAGTACTTCAAATCGCTCAGTAGTAAAAGTAACAATATTAAATTCAACCCTTATGGACAATTCGATTATTGACGTAACAGGTGAATCATATAATTTGCCAAATAGTCAATCAAGTTGTTCAAATGTACCATATTGGAGGCATCAGTATGTTTATTCATATTCTGAAATTAATACTGCTACTAATGAACAGCGTGCTTTTTATAAAACATTTAAGGCTAACTTTTTAAATGGCATATATGTTGATCTTGAGGGGAATAATAACTATGCTTTTATTTTGCTTTTTGATTTTTTGAATGAATTTGATAACCATAGAGATGGCTTGCTTTTAGAAAGGCAGTTAAAAGAGTTAGGAGATAATTATTCTAAAACAAAATCGTACTGTATTTCATTCTTAATTAAAAAATTAGAGGAAAAGGGTGAAAACTTGATAGTAGATAGAATTAGAAAAGAAGAAAATTATTACAATAACTACTATGATTATGATTATTGGAAATTAGGAACTCAATATAAAGCTAAACTTAATCTAAGCGATGAAGATGTTACCATATTAAACAAGCTTTGGAATCCTAGTAACAACTTTTTTAGTATAGAGTTTTGTGCTGTTGAAATCCTGAAACTCTATTTAGCTGTTATCAAAAAAACTGAAGAGAAATATCAAAAAGAATCAACATCGCTACACGATGAACTTCGAAAAGTTGCTGATTTAATTGCCCGAAAACACTTTAACTACAGAAAAGGAAGTGGAAATTATAAGTATTCCTTAGAGACAATTGTTAATGAGCTCAATTCTAATATTTTTAAGCACTGTGAAAATACCGTCAGAGAAAATTTCGGTCACAAAAGGAAACTTAATGTAGAATTGAATTATAACTCTGTTGATGTGAAAGCAGAATATAACGATAAAATAATTGTACTTATAAGAAAGGAACTTGATGCTCACATATCGACAATTTCTCAACCAGATGATAAAACTGAGCTTGAGCTTAATACTCAAAATACGACTCGCTGGAAAATCAAATTTGATGAGTTAATTAGTAATTATAATAGTAATTCTAAACAATTCATAGGTGATATCATTTACTTAGGTAATTTAAATAAGAATAATCCTTCTGTTGAAAATATTTTTTATGAAGCTTCTAAATTTATGGCTAGCCACGACAAAGAAGCTTCTCTTACATTATATATTTATTACTTACATTTCGACCTTAAATCTGCAAAATTTGACAATAAGGAACTAAACAAAACAATACAAAAAAGTTTGTTTATAACTAATGAACAATTACACGATTTTCAAATTATCATTGGTCAGTTAATACAAGATAAGGATTTAGAAAGGGCTTTAAAAGCTGTCCCATCTGTTTATGCAGTTAAGAGAAAAAAAATAAAGTTAAATACAAATATAATACGGGAGGTTCGTGAAAAACACTCAGGAACTGTCGATCTGCTGAATGAATATTTAAAAGATGAGTATGAAGATGAATCAAACATTTTTAAAACTCGAGAAATAAACAGTGAAGAAGTTGTAATGGAAATTACTTCTAAATCTGAAAATATTGAGCTTTCGCCTTTTGATGATTCAATAAGTTTTACAAAAATCCAACACGAAATTCTTGAAATCTTTTCGAAAGAAAATCTATCTGTTCTTCAGACTGATCTCGAAACATTTGCCAAATCTAAAGGGATGTTTAAAAATCAATTAATTGATAGTATTAATGAAAACTGCTATGAATTATTAGATGATATTTTGATTGAAGAAGATGATGAGTTTTACACAATAAATGAAAGTTACTATAACCAAATTTTAGCAAAATGATAGACAATATAAAACCAAAAGAAGCAACAGCGATTATAAATTCATTAATTGGTGGCGTAGTCCCTAAAATTGGAGTACAACATATTACAGTTGGGCGCTCTGAAGAGATATATGCACTTGTGGCTGCATTGGAAGATGTTAAAAATGGCCACAGTATGGTCAAATTTTGGATTGGCGATTTTGGATCCGGAAAATCATTTATGCTTCATCTGTTGAACACTGTAGCCTTAAAGCAAAAATTCGTTGTGACCAACGCGGATTTTACACCTGACAATAGACTTTATTCGAATGATGGTAAAGGTGTGGCTTTATATTCTACTATTATGGATAATGTCGCAATACAGACCAAACCAGAAGGGGGTGCATTACCAACGTTAATGGAGAAATGGATTGAACAAGTAGTTATGAAAACTGCTCAGGAAAATAATATAGAATTAGAAAATATTCGAAATGAACAGTATTTAATGCTAATCCAAAACAATATAATGAAAACCATTAATGAAATCACTGAAGTTGGTGGCTTTGATTTTGGAACAGTTGTTATGAAGTATTACGAAGGCTATATAAAAGATGATGAGCAGTTAAGAAGAAACGCTTTAAAATGGCTAAAAGGAGAGTATCGTACTAAAACTGAGGCAAAGCAAGACTTAGGTGTAAGGGAAATTATAAATGATCTCAACTATTATGATATGCTTAAAAATTTCTGCAAGTTGTTTGTAAGCATGGGATATAGTGGTTTTATGATTAATCTTGACGAGGCAATCAATTTGTATAAGATTTCAACGTCAGTAATGAGAGAGAAAAACTATGAAAAGATTTTAAGTATTTATAATGATTGTTTCCAGGGAAAAGTAAACAATTTATTTTTCAACTTTGCCGGAACTAAAGAAGTATTAGAAAATGAAAGGCGAGGCCTATTCAGTTATCATGCTTTAAAATCTCGTTTGGAAACAAATAAATTTGAAACTGCCGAAATAAGAGATTTTGCACAGCCGGTAATTAAATTATTACCACTCAATCACAATGAGATTTTCGTTTTGCTAAAAAAACTTAAAGCAATTTTTGATTACAATTATAAAATCTCTACAAACATTTCAGATGATGAAATACAGAGTTTTATGGAAGAAATGTTCAACAAGCCAGGAGCATCTGAATTTTTAACTCCGAGAGAAGTTATCAGAGACTTTTTAAATATTCTAAATATAATCAGGCAAAATCCTGATTTAGACAAAGGAAAACTATTTGGAGATATCGAGATTTCAGACGAAAGGCCTGATACAGTTTTAATAGACAGTATAGAAGAACTATAATGTCGTTCGAGTTACTTTCTGAACCGATCCGAAAATACATTCGTGATAGACGATGGGAACAATTACGTCCTATACAAATCGCTGCCATTTCAAGGATCCTAACCACAAACGATAATTACATCTTAGCATCAAGAACCGCTTCAGGAAAGACTGAAGCGGCCTTTTTACCTATCCTCTCCAAAGTAGACTTCAATGAAAGAGGTGTTCAGGTTTTATACATCTCCCCACTTATAGCATTGATAAATGATCAATTCTATCGTGTTGAAGAACTTTGCAAAAATTTAGAGGTTAATGTTGTCAAATGGCATGGAGAAGCTAATAAAACTTTAAAAGAAAAATTAATTAAAGCTCCATCGGGCGTTGTATTAATCACTCCTGAATCATTAGAAGCGATGTTTGTAAATAAGCCTTACAATGTAAAGCAACTCTTTTCAAATCTCAAATTTGTAGTTATAGATGAAATTCACTCTTTTATTGGAACTGATCGCGGAATACAACTAAAATCGCTACTATCAAGACTCCAAGATGTCAATGCCAACTCTTTTAATGTTATTGGCCTCTCAGCTACAATTGGCGATTATGATGAAGCAAAGAAGTTTACCGGTAATGAATTAAATACAAAAGTTTTATTGGATAAGACATCCAAAGAGATAAATGCGGTTTTTAGGTATTTTAAGAATGATGGTAATGAACTTCCTTTGGATTTATTGAAGAATTTATACATAGAGACTAAAGATAATAAAGTTTTAATATTCCCAAATAGTCGTGGGCGTGCCGAGGAAGTAGCTGTAAAGCTTAAAAAGATTTCTGAAAGGGTTAAAGGCCACCCTTATTATTTCTCGCACCATTCATCTGTTGATCGAGAAGTTAGAGAATATGTCGAATATTTTGCCAAAAATAATGACCGTAAAAACTTTTGTATTGCATGTACCTCAACATTAGAGTTAGGTATTGATATCGGAAATGTTGATGAAGTAGTTCAAATAGATGCAACACATAGCATTTCTTCACTAATACAAAGGGTAGGTCGAAGTGGAAGAAAAGACGGTGCGACAAGTAACCTTTTTTTATATGCAACTAATAAGTGGAGTTTATTACAATCTTTAGCCTGTTGGCTTCTTTATAAAGAAGGATATATTGAACCACCTGCAATATGTAATAAACCTTATGATTTGCTGTTACATCAAACCCTATCAATTGTAAAAGGGCGTTCAGGTATAATAGTAGCAGAGTTGATATCAAGCCTAAAAAGGAATTTTGCCTTTAAAGAGATTGAAGAAAATGAAATCATTGAAATTATAAATCACTTGATAGAAACTGATTTATTAGAAAAAATCCAAAATGAAGTTATTATAGGCGTTGAAGGAGAAAAGGTTGTAAGCGGAAGAGATTTTTATAGCGTATTTAAATCTGAAGAAAACTTCAAAATAAGTCATACCGGAAATACCATCGGAGAAATACCCATTTCTCCACAGATAGCAGAAGATGAAAACATTTTGTTAGCTGCAAAAATATGGAAAATTACATTCATAGATTTTTCTGCTAAAAAAATAGAAGTTATTCCTGCAAAAGATGGCAAAGCACCTTCATTTTCAGGTAATGGAGGAATTGTCGACCCTAAGATTCGGGAAAAGATGTTAGAAATATTATACAGCGATTATGAATATGACATTTTAGAGGATTCTTCATCAGAAGAATTAAGAATCATAAGAGATGAATTCTCAGTTTTTGATATCAAGGATCTGCAAAACGAAAGACCATTACTTGTCTCTGAAAAACATTTAGAATTATATACGTTTACCGGCACGAAGATTAACCGCGCTATTAGCTTGCTTTTAAAGCTATCTGGCATTGATAATCACTTTGACGATCAAAGTGTCTGCTTTAAGATCAATATATCACCAGGAACGCTTAAAACAAGTTTTACAAGCATTAACAACATAACTAATGGTATCAATGATTCTATAAAAGGAATTATAGAAACCGGTTCAATAGATTTAGATTCTAAATGGGGGTATTTGCTACCTATCGAATATCAAATCAATCTGGTTAAGCAGAAATATTATGATTTCACAGGTGCATTGAGATTTCTAAAACAAATAGAGGTTGTAAATAGTTAGTATATGAAACATGAATCAAAAGGTGATGCCGGAGAAGACTATGTCAACAACTTAGCTTATAAGTCATACCTTAAATATTGGTGCTATCCCAATCCTAAAGACATTACAGGAGACAAGAAGGAAATTTGTGATTTACTAATAATATTCAGAGATGTACTTTTAATTATTTCTGTAAAAAACCATACGTTTGACGGCAACTATGAACGATATAAAAAACGTGTAATTGAAAAATCTTCCAATCAATTAAATGGTGCTGAACGCAAATTATTCAATTCTTCGAGGGATATTTTTATAAAACACCCCGATAGAGAACAAGAACTTTTTAATCCCAAGATTTATACGAAAATATTTAAAATTACAATTAATGTAGGAGAACAATTTGAATTTTACGATTTAGGAGATAAAAAAGAATATAAGGGTATAATAAATATACTGAACAAAGAATCTTTTGAAAGAATAATCCAAGAGTTAAACACTATTCATGACTTCACAGATTATTTGCAAGAACGCGAAAAACTTTTACAAAGTTATAAGCATATAGCCTTTAATTGCTCAGAAAGTGATCTTTTAGCAATTTATCTAAGGAACGTACGCAAGTTCCCTACCGAATTTTATAACGCCGGTACGGAAAAAATATCACTAAATCTAAAAGGAGAATGGCAAAAATATAATTCCGACGATAGAGTAAAATTAAAAAGGGATGAAGACAAGTATAGTTATTTCATCGATAATCTTGTACAGACAGATGTATTACCATTACCTAATGGAGAAATGCTTGCAAAAGAACTAATGGCATTAAGAAGAACAGAAAGAAGGTTTATTTCTAAAGCACTTTTAACCTTAATTGCAAAATATCATAAAGACCCGGAGACAGAGTTTGCGAGAAGGTATCTTGAATATAATGGCTTTGGCTATCTTATGATTTACTATAGTAAGACGGTTACTAATCAAAAAGATTTAGATTTATTAATTTTTGAAATTGCCCCTGCACTCTATGCATACATGAGAAACTGTCAAGAAAAACAAATCATAGTCTTGGCGGGTAATGATTATTTAAAACAGTGGAAATTTGGCTTTTTCGTAGCTCCTGAATTACCATATACTCCGGAGGCCATCAGACATCTTGAAAACCTTAAAGCATCATTAGGATGGTTCACTAATATGAAAGGTTTTGTTTATAAAGAAAATGAGTATCCCGAAAAATAACTTATATCAGTTTCTTAATATAAATTTATGCAATTATTAGAACCTACACCATACGTTAAAATTGAAGATCAAGATTATTCACAAGATCTAACTATAAAAATTACAAAGCAAGCATTTACAGGTATAACGTTTACAGACGGCAGAACAACGTTTAGCTTTTGGAATTGCAAGTTTAAAAGACTTATAATTGAAAATGATGAAGATATCGAATTCGAAAATATAAGTCTTAGCTTTTCAGACTGTTATATTGAAGAACTTGAGATGAAGAATATCCAAACTAAAAATATATCTATTTTATTTTATTCAACTTTATTTTCAGGCATCATAGAAAATGACAATATAAAATCAGTACACTCTAACAATTGTATAATTTTAGATAATTTATTTTTAATTAAAATAAAATCAGTACATATCTCTTATACAGAAGAAAACATTTTCCCTATAAGATGGCGCAAATTATTTAAAAGCTTAAAAGTCGATTCCAAAGAAATTTTAAAAAGGAAGCAAACTTATAGAATCAATGACTGTTTAAATTTAAATTTTTCGTCAAATGAAAACCGCTTAGAAAGACGAGGGTTGTACAGAAGGAATTATGAAAACCTTAATGATTACAAAGTTGGTTTTTTCCTTACTGAGGATCAAAAAGAACTATTAAACATAAACTTACATATAAAATATTCGCCTGAAATAGATCATAAGGAAACAAAGATTATAAACTCAAAATTAAATTCTCTAAGTTTAACCGGATATGTAAACGGAAACTTATCGATTGAAAGCACAAAAGTAAATAATTGGTATATCAGGGATTTTACGACAGAATTTGGCGCATCATTTTATAACATTTCACCATCTAAATCTATTGAAAGCAAAATAGAAATTCACAAATCAAACCTTGATAAAAGTTGGTTTGACAATATTGCATTTTCTTCTTATAAACTTATCTCATTTTACAGAACCAAGTTTGGGAAAACGACCTTTACTTCATGTGATTTCCCATCGAACTCAACAAGTTTTGAAAGTTTTACAGCATTGGAAAATGTACACTATCCGGAAAATAAACCTGATAAATATTACAAAGATCAATATGAAATCTTCTTACAATTAAAATGGCAATTAGAAGGAACAGGTAATTTTTATGAATCTCAAAAATTACAAGCTATATCTAACGACGCTTTAATGAAAATTGAAGATATATCATGTTGGGATAAATTTATTCTCCAAACAAATAGTTTATCCAACAATCATGGACTATCTATAGCACGTCCTTTAAAATGGTTTGTTCTGTTTTCATTTGTATTATATTTATTATACTTAATTAGTGTGAGACGAATACTTCTTGATACAGATTTTGACCCAACTTTAATAGGCTACTATTTTTCGTTTATTGACTTAACACATCGGAATGATTTTTTAGTAGAAAAAGAACATTTTAGCGCCTGGACATTATCGATTGATTATATAAATAAAGTTTTGACAGGTTACTTTATATATCAGTTTATTTCTGCCTTTAGAAAATACGGCAAAAAATAAAGAACGAAAACTATTAATCTAACTAAATCCTAAATGAATTACATTAAAAACATACAAGGTGAAACAATTAAACAAAGTTATAAAAAAGCTGATTTAAAGACCTCAAAATACCTATTTGGAACTGAGAAAAACATTGAAATTTTCTACGCCCCCTTTGAATATGTCAATGCAGATGCAAAAATTATTATTGTCGGAATAACACCGGGATGGTCACAAATGGAGAAATCATATAGATCAGCCATTACTACTTTCAATATAAGCCAAAATTGGGAAGAAGCCATCAAAGAAGTTAAAAAACAAGCAAGTTTCGCCGGTTCCATGAGAAACAATCTGATAGCAATGCTTGATGAATTAGAACTAAATAAAAAACTAAATATTCGAAGTACTTCACAACTCTTTGACAAATATAATTCGATTGTGCATACAACTTCACTAATTAAATATCCTACGTTTAATAAAAGTAAAAATTACACAGGTAGAACTCCACTACCTTTGCGCACAGAAATATTAAAAAACTTTATCAGAGCGAATTTTATACCCGAAATAAATAATTTCGAAAACAAATTGATTATACCTTTAGGAACATGTGTAAGTAAAGTTTTAACACAGTTAGGTGAAGAAAAACTTCTCAATAACAATATCTATTTAAATCATTTTCCCCATCCATCGGGAAGTAATGGACATAGACATAAACAATTTAAAGAATACAAAGCACAAATGTTTAATCAGATCAAAAATTGGAAAATAGACGATTGAATAGTATTACATAAATCATATTATTTTATACCGAGGTAATTCTATAAAAAGACCATATTGTGTTGCTTAGCAAATCTCATAAGAAAATTAATTTAATCTAGAATTAGTATATGCATGAATCTTTAAAATATTTGTTCTGTGCCGAAAAATTTTAGATAATCTGTGATAAACGCTCTAAATCTTCCAGTAAAAAGTTGGATTTAAATTCAGAGGGGGCTCCTTTACTATTTTAAATTGGATGTAGCCTTGTGAAGAATCGAACTTTACTCACAATTTATAAAAGGTAAAACTATAACAGCAATCGCTGTTACAATAACATTAAAAGATAATACCTTTATTTATCTGTTATTGATCTATTAATTAAGTAAGCGATAAATGACTCATCTCGCAAGTGTATTCCTAACCGATTATTCGACATATGTATAAGGCTGTCGTAGATATAGTTTAAAATTTTAATGTCAGTATTAGATTCTGAAAAAAAATCATTAATCATTCCACATTGTTTTTTCCAATCATATATCCAAGTGTTTTTAATGTAATCATCGCTTTCCAAAAGGCGTATTATATTTTTAAGATTGCCTTTCTGTTTCATGAAAGAATCTTCGAAAAATTGTTGCACTTTGGTAATCTCTTCAACTGAAGCATTTCCGGATTCATCAACTTTCAATGAATAGTAAAACCAGTTGATGTACACTTGTTGAAAAAACTGGGCTATTAAAAGGGAGTCATTATTACAAAATTCTCGGATTAATATCACATGCATCTGAATAGCAGTAGCAATTGATAGACTATAGTCCCAGGTAGTGCTGTTTTCTGAAATGAGTGAAATAATAGTACTTGACGATAAACAGAACTGCTTTTCTGCCGAAATAATGTTTTGATAACCGCCATAACGTTCAATTTCGGGGGTATATATTTGAAAACTAATAAATAATTCTATTAATGGATTTTGCTTAATATAAGCAGCTGTATATGATTGTATATTAGTTTTAATAGTATCTTCTACACCTTCATTGGCAAGAAGCCGAAGTCTTATATGTTGTTTGGGTTCCCAGTACCTTACAAAGAAGAAATCTTTAATTTGTCTTTTTTCTGTTAGTTCCTCAATAAGGACCTTAACATACGAAATTAGTATGCTATCAATAGGGGATTCAGTATATATGTGAAATGAAATCCATTCTCTTTCTTTCATTGCTGCTAGCTAAAATTTAATACATACTCTTTTACGTACTCACTTTTTTCTGCTAATTTTTTTAAATCAGGATTTAAATCAATCAGTTCAATACTATCATCAGCCTTTTCTATCAGGTGGATAAAAAGAGGTACAAAAATGGGAGATTCCATGTCAATATATTGTGGTTTATAATTATCATTAGATAAATTTTTACCACTCGATATTTTAATATAGAATACCATTGGAAGATTATAACTCGTCAGAAAGTCTAACATTTCTAAGTATACAAGATGAATTTTATAAGATACCTTTTTGAATAAGGTAATAAGAATTTCTCTTTTAATTAACCACTGTCTTCTTTTGATGATTATATCATTTCCGTACTTAATTTCTGGAATAAATACACAATTTTCTTTTTGAAGTCTGGATTCATATATCTGCTTGATAGATTCTAAGTACATTGTAAAACCCGTATTATCTGTTGGATTAAAAAGATCCAGAAACTGAGCCATTTTCGATTTTCTGTTAATCCCTTCCAAAGAAAATTTAATAGGGAGTATTTCCACATTATTTTTATCGGTCAGGATTAGACCACGTGATGAATCATGTTGAATATAAAGATCTTTAAGGCTTATTTTTTTTTCAAAATAATTTTTCCCTTCCCCATTAACCTTAATTACAGTAGTACAAAGAGGGGGAAAATTATTTACATTATGTATTGAAGAGTCCTTAACGTCAGCTATAATCGTATTATTGAAAAGGTTATCATTATACTTTCTTATCGAATGACTATATGAGGGTGACAGGCCATAAAAAAATCTGGATACATTTGAACCATAACCATCTGAAAAGTTATTAAGAATGATAGTTTTCCAGGAGGAGTCTTGGGTTTGTATAAATGCGCCTATTGGTGTTATAATATCTTCAGAATTTTCTTCAGGAGTTACAAACTGGGAAAGATCTAGTATCGGACTATTTGGATATTCATTGATAAATTTGTGTAAGCGTAATATACCACTTTCATATGCCTGCAACGAACAAGATGTTAGGGGAAAATTATCAATATTTTCCAGATATACTCCTTTATAAAAATCTAATAGCTGCATTTCTGAAAAGGGCATTAAGTCACTCAGATGCTTCTTTAAATGAATTTTATAGTGAACATTGTTTAAAGTAAGAAAAACCATGCGTAGATTCTTGGTAACCCGCAGATAATCGTTAGAATTAACGGTATCCCCGGAATCGCAGTAAACCGTTTCATAAAACAGGTCTTGTGGCATTATTTTTTGCCAGAAGGGTTTTCCTCGCTGTGCAAAATATTCCTTAATAGCAGAATTGATCATTGTGCTACAAGATAATTTTTTACCAACATCTTTTAGTACCTCCAAGAGTTTTATCACTTCCAGGATGCCAGCAAGTAAATTTATTAGAGTCGTATATTGGGCTTGTAAATTTTCTGAATTATTTAAATGAAGAAGTAATTTGTCTATCCAATTTTCGTCTTCACTATAAAAAGGATATTCAATTTGTAAAAAACCTTCATCTACAAGAGATGAAAGATAGTCTATTAACTCTTCTTGTGTTGCATCAGTTTTAGCTGCCAGGTTTTTTGTTAATTCTGCCAAGGTAAGATCCTGATCGTCTAACGTTTCTCTTATGTAATGTAAAATTGGATTTTCTCCAATCATTTTGAAAGATTCATCATTTTTATCGTTGAAAAAAAAATGGTAAGCGTTCTGCTGCTGTTCTTGCCACATTACTTCGTTAGCTGAAATTCTGAGGCTTAATATAAAATCAACTTCATTTAGTAAGTCTTCTTTTAAGAAATGATGGAATAGATTTGTAATTTGGATCTTAGAGCAGTCTGATAAATCAATACTTTCAT
>Ga0079224_100012016_pt1 | contig 11963 bp, 13 predicted proteins | sample Stecom2015_FD_80414 | JGI IMG/M metagenome (GOLD analysis project Ga0079224, IMG submission 80414) | Agricultural soil microbial communities from Utah to study Nitrogen management - Steer compost 2015 | ecosystem: Environmental > Terrestrial > Soil > Agricultural land | place: USA: Utah... | reverse complement strand
GCCGGCGGCCGGCCGGGCGGTGGTCTGCTGCACGGCCATCACGCGGCCTCCTTCTTGAACGTGCCGCTCGCGGTGAGGTAGGTGATGTTGATCGCCATGACCAGCACCAGCAGCACCACGCCGACGGCGGACGCGAAGCCCAGGTCGTTCTCCTCGATGCCCTTGCGGTAGAGGTAGCCGACGACCGTCAGGCCCTGGTTGTTGGGGGAGTTGTTGCCGGCGTAGAGCATGAAGCTCTCCAGGAACATCGCCAGGCCGCCGTACACGCTGATGGTGACGACGTAGACGATCGTCGGCCGCAGGTTCGGCAGCGTGATGTGGAAGAACTGGCGGACCTTGCCCGCCCCGTCGATCGACGCCGCCTCGTAGTACTCCGACGGGATGGCCTGCATGCCGGCCAGGAAGTACATCATGTTGACGCCGGTCCACCGCCACAGCGCGATGGCCAGCAGCGCGACCAGGCCGGTGATGTCACCGCGCAGCCAGCGCACCGGGCCGAACCCGAAGAACTCGGCGACCTGGTTCATCATCGCGGAGTCCGACTCCGCGAAGATGAGCCGGAACACGATGCCCGCCACGACGACGGACGTCAGCGCGGGCACGAACATCGACGCCTTGAAGAAGCCCTTGATCCGGGCGCTGCCGATGCTGGAGTTGACCAGCGCCGCCAGCACGAGCGGGATCGGGACGAGCAGCACGAGCGTGAGCACCATGTAGCGGACGCTGTTGAACAGCGCCTGCCAGAAGATGCGGTCACCCCACAGGCGCTCGTAGTTGGCGAGACCGATGAAGGTCCCCTGCCCGTAGAGCACCTCCTGGGTACTCATGACGAACGAGCGGCTCAGCGGCACGACCCAGAAGACCGCGAGGGTCACCAGGAAGGGCAGGATGAACAGATAGGGCGCGAGCCTCTTGGAGTAGAGCAGCTGTCTCACGGCGGTCCGGATCCTCCTCGATCAGAGCCTGGGGCCCGCCCCGACGAGACCGGGGGAGCCCGGCCCGCGCGGGGTGGAATGATGGTCGGCGTGGTGAAGATGAGCGACGTGGCCCTCGAAGCCGGCGTCTCGACGATGACGGTCTCGAACGTCATCAACGGACGACCGGGTGCCAGCGAGGACACGCGAGCCCGCGTGCTCGAGGCGGTGGCCCGGCTGGGCTACCGCGTGAACCCGACGGCGCGCCAGCTCCGGGCCGGCCGCAGCGGTGCGATCGGCCTGCTGGTACCGCACCTGGACGGGCCGTACTACGCGCACCTGGCGGCGCGCCTCGACACCCTGGCGCTCGCCCACGGGTACCACGTGATCATCGAGCGCACGGGCGCCAGCAGGGAGGGCGAGCTCGCAGCGGTCGCGCCCGAGCGCGTGCGGCCCTACGCCGGGCTCGTCTTCAGCCCGGTCCAGATCGGCATCAAGGAGCTGCACCGCGCACGGCTCGAGGTGCCGGCCGTCCTGCTCGGCGAGCGGCGCCTGGCCGGCGAGTTCGACCACGTCATGATGGACAACGTGGGCGGCGCGTCGCTGGCCACCACGCACCTGATCGAGCACGGCGCCCGGCGCATCGCCCTCATCGGCGGCCGCCCGGACGGCGGGGTCGACAGCATGGCCACCCTGCGCACCCGTGGGTACCGCGCAGCCCACGCCGCGGCGGGCGTCCCGGTCGACGAGCGCCTCGTCGTCGACGCCGCGAGCTTTACCACGAAGGACGGCTACGAGGCCGTCATGCGCCTGCACCGCAGCGGCGTCACGTTCGACGGCGCCTTCGCCCTGACCGACGCCGCCGCCATGGGCGCGCTGCGGGCGCTCGCGGACATCGGGCTGCGCGTGCCGCAGGACGTGCAGGTGATCGGCTTCGACAACGACGCCGAGGGCGAGTACCTCGTGCCGCGCCTGACGACGGTCGACCCCGACAACGAGACGATGGCCGAGCGCATCATGGAGCTGCTGCTCCGGCGCGTCGAGGCGCACGACACGGGCACGCCCGGCGGCGACCCCGTGGAGTCGGTGATGTCGGCGCGCGTCGTGGTGCGCGAGTCGACGCTCGCGCACGCGCCCGGCCAGTAGTCGGTCGATCACAGCTGCTCTTCCTCGAGTGCCCTGTCGGTGCGTACTTTATCGATAAAGTATGGATCGTTAAGGTAGGCGCCGATGGGGTCGCTGTCAACGATGCAGGTGGGCGAGGCGCTCCGGCGGACCGGGTGATTCGTGCCGCGCGCGGTCGCGCTGCGAGTGCCCGCCGACCCCGCGATGCTGGACGGGCCGCACGACGCCGAGAGGGGAGTGGCCCATGTCCGACCAGACCACACCGCAGGACCAGACCACGCAGCAGGACCCCACCACCCAGCACCCGACGCCCGGGCAGCCTGCCGACGACCTGCGACCGCCGGGCCGCACGGGTGAGATGTCGCAGGAGCCGGACCACGGCGAGGAGACCTACGAGGGCTCCGGGCGCCTCGCGGGCAAGCGGGCGCTCATCACCGGGGGCGACTCCGGCATCGGCCGCGCCGTCGCGATCGCTTTCGCGCGCGAGGGCGCCGACGTCGCCATCTCCTACCTGCCGGAGGAGGAGGCCGACGCCCGCACGACGGCGGGCTGGGTCGAGCAGGCGGGCCGCACGGCCGTGCTCCTGCCGGGCGACATCCGCGAGGAGGACTTCTGCCGCCGGCTCGTGGCCGACGCCGTGGAGGGGCTCGGCGGCCTCGACGTCCTCGTCAACAACGCCGCCTACCAGATGTCGCAGGACGACGGCCTGCGCGGCATCACCACCGACCAGCTCGACCGCGTGCTGAAGACCACCGTGTACGCGCTGTTCTGGATCACGAAGGCCGCGCTCGAGCACCTGCCCGAGGGCGGCGCGATCATCAACACCACCTCGGTCCAGGCGTTCGAGCCCAGCCCCCAGCTGCTCGACTACGCGACGACGAAGGCCGCGATCCTCAACTTCACCAAGGGCCTGGCGCAGCAGCTCGCGCCCGAGGGGATCCGCGTCAACGCGGTGGCGCCCGGGCCGATCTGGACGCCGCTCATCCCGTCGACCATGCCCGACGAGAAGGTCGAGCAGTTCGGCGGCGACACGCCGCTGGGCCGCGCCGGGCAGCCCGCTGAGCTCGCGCCCGCGTACGTGTTCTTCGCGTCGCAGGAGTCGAGCTACATCACCGGCGACCGCATCGGCGTCACGGGCGGCCGGGTGCTGTAGGTGACGCGAGCGCGTCGCGGCACGCGGCCAGCAGCGTGCGCAGGCGAGCGACGTCGTCCCCGGTGAGGGGGGCGGTCATCGTGCCCGCGACGTCGGCGACGGCGTCGCGGGCGCTGTCGAGCAGGCCCTCGGCGTCCGCCGTCAGCGCGGTGGCTCGTTCGCGGCGCGGTCCGGGCCGGTCGGAGCGCTCGACCAGCCCGCGTCCGGCCAGGCCCTGGAGCAGCACGTTCATCGACTGCCGGGACACGAACACGCGTCGCGCGAGCTCCGACCCGGTGATGCCGGGGGAGTCGCGCAGGGCCTGGAGGCAGGCGTACTGCGGCACGCTCAGGCCGAGCGGTCGCAGGCGCTCGTCCATGCGCTGGTGCAGGAGCGACTGGGCTTCCTTGAGGAGCACGCCGACCTCTTCCGCCGGGCTGCGTGCGTCGTCGTTCATGTCAAGAGTTTGACACAGGGTCGCAGTGAGTGTCAGTGTATTGACACTAGATCGGTGACGACGACAGGAGCGCGACCATGACCACATCAGCCACGACGACCGGACCGGACTTCGTCTCGTTCCAGGTGCGCGACCGTGCGGCGTCCGCGCGGTTCTACGAGGAGGTTGTCGGCCTGACGCGCCTGGCGGACACCAACCCCGCCGCGACGGTGTTCTCGGCCGGCGGCGCGGCGTTCGCGGTCCGGGAGCCGCTGCCCGGCGTCGACCTCGACGCCGGCCCGCTGGGCACCGGCGTCGGCGTGTGGTTCCACGCGCCGGACGTCGAGGCGCTGCACGCGCGCCTCGTGGCCGCCGGCGCCCCGGTCGTGCAGGAGCCGGTCGAGGGGCCGTTCGGCCTGCAGCTCTCGCTGCGCGACCCGGACGGCTACGTGGTGACCGTCCACTCGCGCGCCTGAGCCGTCGGCCGCCCGGCGCCGCCGGCCGCCCGGACGCGACGAGGCCGCCGTTCCCCGTTCGGGGAACGGCGGCCTCCTCGGTCGCGGTCCGGGTCAGTCCCGCTCGAGCGCGGCCCCGCCGCCCGCGCCCTGGAGCGCGTCGGCGCGCTGCTCCCAGAACGTGGCGTTCTCGATGCCCAGCTTCCGGGGGTCGAACTCGGGGTCGAGGCCCGCCTTCTTCTGGGCGCGGTAGTCCTTGAGCGCCTTGAGGGCCGGGCCCTGCAGGAACAGGATGCCGACGATGTTCAGCCACGCCATCGAGCCGACGCCGATGTCACCCAGACCCCACGCCGCACCCGCCGTCGTCACGGCGCCGTAGGCGACCGAGACGAGCACGAGCGCCTGCAGCGCGCGCCGGATGCCGCGTGCGACGAGGCGGTTCTTCATCTTGCGGGTGAGGTAGGTCAGGTTGGTCTCGGCCATGTAGTAGTAGGCGACGATCGTGGTGAACGCGAAGAACGCGAGCGCGACGGCGATGAAGGTCGGCCCCGCGCCGGGGAACACCGAGTCGAGGCCCTGCTGCACGAAGCCAGGGCCCGGCTCGACGTCGGTACCCAGGCCGCCCTCGCCGCGGAAGATGGCGTCGCCCGGCCAGGACTCGCCCGCGAACGTGTTGAACATGCCGGTCGAGATGATGATGAACGCCGTGGCCGAGCACACGAAGAGCGTGTCGATGTAGACCGCGAACGACTGCGCGAAGCCCTGCTTGGCCGGGTGCGACACCTCGGCGGCGGCCGCGGCGTGCGGGCCGGTGCCCTGGCCGGCCTCGTTGGAGTAGATGCCGCGCTGGACGCCCCACTTGACGGCGAGGCCGAGGATCGCGCCGAACACCGGCTGCGCGCCGAACGCGCTGCTGAAGATGAGCGTGAAGACCTCGGGGATCTGCGTGAAGTTGAGGAAGAGCACGACGAGCGCGATGAGGATGTAGAGCAGGGCCATCGCGGGGACGACCACGACGGCGAAGTTGGCGATGCGCTTGACGCCGCCGAGGACGATGAAGCCGAGCAGGATGACCAGGCCGATCGCGGTGACCCAGGGGGACACGCCCCACGCGTTGTCGATCGCCGAGGCCATGCCGTTGGCCTGCACGCCGGGCAGGAAGAAGCTCATCGCCAGGATGGTGACGAACGCGAAGAGGATGCCGTAGCCGAGCGACAGGCCCCTGGCCTTGTGGCGGTACGCCTTCTCGAAGTAGTACGCCGGCCCGCCGCGGTACTCGCCCGTGTCCGGGTCCTTCTCCTTGTAGATCTGGCCCAGGGTGCACTCGACGAACGACGTCGCCGCGCCGAGGAACGCCGAGGTCCACATCCAGAACACCGCGCCGGGCCCGCCGAACGCGATCGCGGTCGCGACGCCGCCGATGTTGCCCATGCCTACGCGGCCGGCGAGCGACATCATGAGCGACTGGAACGAGGACGTGCCGTCCTCGGACCTCTCGCCCTTCTTGAGCTGGGTGAGCATGTCGGGGATGTGCCGGACCTGGAGGAACCCGGTCCGGAACGAGAAGTACAGGCCTGCCAGCAGACAGAGCGCGATCAGTGGTATCGACCAGATCAGCTCGTTCGTGGCGTCGATGCGGTCGGCGAAGCTCATGGGTGCTCCTGGGTCGGTGCGGGGGCCGGTGCTCCGGGACGGAGCCGGTGACGGGCAACGGCGGAACCCTAACGGGTGAAAGGGTCGTGCAGATCACATCCGGGGCCGGGCGCGGCCAAGTCGTGACCAGAGACCCACGCGCCGGGGCCCGGGGCCCCACGCCGGGCCCCTGCCCGGACGGTGTGCCGGCCCGTCCGCCGCGACGCTATGGTGAGTTCGGTGTTGAACCAGGTTCAACTGGGAGGGGGAGGCGCGTCGATGGCTGGTCAGCGCTCGCGGATGGACGGCGAGAGCCGGCGTGAGGCCCTCCTGGACGTCGGGGCCGCGCTGTTCGCGCAACGGTCCTACGACGAGGTGGAGATCGGGGACATCGCCGCGGCGACCGGCGTCTCGCGCGGTCTGCTGTACCACTACTTCCGCGACAAGGCCGACTACTTCCTCGCGGTGATGGCCCGGCGGCTCGACGTGCTGGCCGACGCGAGCCGGGTGGCCCCGGGCGGATCGCGGCTGGCGACGCTGCGCAGCGGCCTCGACGCCTACCTCGACTTCATCGCGGCGAACCCCCAGTGGTACCGGTCGATCTACCGCAGTGCGATCTCGGCGGACGCGGCGGTGCACGACCTCCTCGAGGACGCACACGCCCGGCAGGCCGAGCAGATCCTCGCCCTCTTCCCGGAGCTGGAGCGCTCGCCGCTGCGCACCGTCGCGGTGCGCGGCTGGGTCCTGCTGCTCGCCCGGGCCGGGATGTCCTGGCTGGACGGCGCGGACGTCGACCGCGAGGCGTTGCGCGACCGCTGTCTCGACGTGCTGGCGGCAGCCCTGGGTGTACCGACGCTGGAGGACGAGGGATGAGCGAGCCGGTGGAGCACGAGATCGCGGTCTTGGTGGCCACGCTCCCGGAGCGGTTCGCCGACCGCCTGCACCCGGAGGACCTCGGCCGGGCGCGTGAGGACCACGGCGCGGGCGAGTAGATGCTCACGGTCGAGGACGTCGTGGTCGGGCTGCGGCGGGGCGGGGCGGGCGTGACCGACCGCGAGCGCTCCGACCTGCTCCGGCTCACGGACCTGTTCGCCGGGAGCGCGGCCCCGGAGGCTCGGCGGCTGGGTCGCACGGTGTCGGCGCTGCCGGGGGACCGGTCGCTGGAGGGCCTCGACCTCTCCGCGGTGGGACTCAACCAGGCGGCCGTGCGCCTCTGGGAGCGGTTCGGCCCGAGCCTCCCGGAGGACGTCCGCCCGGAGATCGAGGTCCATGCGGACGACATGCTCGGCCCGCGGGCCCTGGCGGACGTGGCCGAGGACGTGGTGCGGCTCCTCGTCGCGCACCGCGTCCCGACCCGCGCGGAGGACCGTGCGCGGATCGCGGCTCTGCTTGCCGCCGACGACAGGCCTCGGACCCGGCTGTGGGCCCTGCGGCGGCTCGGGCAGCCGGCACCGGACCCGCTCGACGAGGCCCGTGCGCGGCGTCTCGACCAGGCGCTGGCGGTCGGGGACGAGGCGTCCTGGGCGAGGTTGCTGCGCCGGGCACGCCTCTACCTGCCGGTCCAGCCGTCGACGCAGGGCCCGGCGGACCACGTCGTACCCTCCGGGAGGAGCGCCCGGCAGCGGCCACCCGGCCTTCCGGAGCCGGACGGTCAGGACACCGTCGTCGCGTTCACGAGCGCGCAGCGCTATGCCGACGCGTCGGCCGGTACGGTGCCCGCGTACGACGTGCGTCCGGCGGCCGAGCTGACGCGCAGGAGGCCGGCCCCGACGCTCGTCCTCGACCCCGGTTCCGTGGCCGCCGTCACGGTGCCTCTCGGCAGGCTGGACGACCTGGAGGCGGGCCGGGTGAGCCTTGCCGAGACCACGTCGCAGGCGCACACGGCGCCGTCCGGCGGACCGGCGGCGCAGGAGGCCTTCGACGCCGACGACCTGCTCGCCCGGGCGGACGAGGCGTTGCGGCGGTTCGCCGAGACGCCGCCCTTCCCCGCCCGGTCGGTGGACGAGGAGGGGTTCGCCACGCTCGCGGGCGACGACCCGTCCGTGCGGCCGACCGCCGGCGCCGCGGCGGCGGGCGCACCGCGTCGGGTCGTGCGGCTGGTGCGCCAGGGCCTCATGGACCACCGGCTGACGGTCGGCCTGCTCGCCGTCGCGCTCGCGGGCTGGTTCCTCGCGCCCGCACCGCTCGGCGACTACTGGGCGCCGCTGGCGTTCGTCACCGTCGCTGCCGTGCGCGGCGTGCTCGGTCGGGCGACCCGGACGGCGACGGCCGCCGTGACGACCTATCGAGCTCCGGTCTGGGTCGCGCCACCGCGCAGGTGGCCCTCGAGGCCGGGCACACCGTGGTCGGCACCGTCCGCACGTCGTTCTACCAGGGCAGCAAGTTCGCCGTCGAGGGCATCCTGGAGACGCTCGGCAAGGAGGTCGCGCACCTCGGCATTCACGTGACCGCCGTCGCGCCGGGCTCCTTCCGCACCGACTGGGCGGGCCGGTCGATGGTCCGCTCCGACCGGTCCATCCCGGACTACGACGAGGTCATGACGCCGATCCGCGAGCACCGCCTCGCCGCGTCGGGCAACCAGCTCGGCGACCCGCGCAAGGCGGGCGAGGCGATCCTCACGATCGTCGAGACCCCCGACCCGCCGGCGCACCTCGTGCTCGGCTCCGACGGGCTGCGCCTGGTCACGACCGGCCGGGCCGCCGTCGACCAGGAGATCCAGAAGTGGGCGGAGCTCTCGCGCAGCACCGACTTCCCCGACGGCGCCCAGCTCCCGGGCTGAGGGCCCGCACCCCGAGGTCGGCAGTCGCGCTGTCGGTCGGCACACGCGTGTGCCGACCGACAGCGCGACTGCCGACCTCGCGCGCGAGGGCCGACTCAGGCAGGGCCGCGCAGCAGGGGGAGCAGCTCGTCGCCCTGCCGCTCGATCTCCTGGAGGTACGGGGTGTCCGAGAGCACGAAGTGGGTCACACCCAGCGCCTCGTACCGCCGCAGCGCCTCCGCGACCTCCTGCGCGGTGCCGACCAGCCACGTGGTGCCAGCGCCCCCGCCGCCCGCCCGGCCCGGCGCCGTGTACAGGATCTCGTCGAGCACGTCGCCCCGCCCCGCCAGCTCGAGCAGCCGCTGCTGCCCGACGGCGGACGCCCGCCCCCACCGCCGCACGCCGGGGTGCTCGTGGTCCGCACGAGCGGCGAGCTGCGCGACCTTCGCCTCCGCGTCCGCCCACGCCTGCTCGGTGGTGTCGCGCACGAACGTCGTGATCCGCAGCCCGAACTCCAGCGGCGGGTGCTCCCGGCCGAGCGAGGCCTCCAGTCCGCGCAGGCGCTCGATCCGCTCCGCGATCCCGTCCAGCGGCTCGCCCCAGAAGAGCTGCACGTCCGCCTCGGTCGCCGCGACCCGTTCGGCCGCGGCCGAGGCCCCGCCGAAGTAGAGCCGCGGGTGCGGCCGCCCCGGCCGGGCGACGGGCCGCAGGTCGAGCGTCGAGTCCGTGACCCGGAAGTGCTCGCCCGCGTACGTCACCGACTCCTGCGTCCACAGCCGCCGCACGATCTGCAGGAACTCCCTGGTCCGGGCGTACCGCGCCGCCTGGTCGCCCTCGGCGTCCCCGTAGGCGGCCAGGTCGTCCTGCCCCGAGACGATGTTGACCCGTACCCGGCCGCCGGTGAGGTGGTCGAGCGTCGCCGCGGCCGACGCGAGGTGCGCAGGCCGCCAGTACCCCGGCCGGACGGCGATCAGCGGCTCGAACGTGGTCGTCCGCGCCGCCAGCGCCGTGGCGACGGTGAACGTGTCCGGCCGGCCCCAGCTCGTGCCGAGCAGCGCGCCGTCCCAGCCGTGCTTCTCGAGCCGGGCGGCGTGCTCCGTGAGCGTCGCGAGGCTGTTGTGCCCCGCCGCGGCGTCGTCCCCGCGGTGGCCCGGGTGGGTCTGGTTCGGGATGTACCAGAGGAGGTCGTCGGCCATGTCACGCCCCCACCGCTGCCGTCGCGTACCGGTTCGCCGGGCGGTCCAGCCCGTAGTGCTCGCGCAGCGTCGTGCCCGTGTACTCGGTACGGAACAGGCCCCGCTCGCGCAGGATCGGCAGCACGTGCGCGGTGAACTGCTCGAGCCCCGACGGCAGCACGGCGGGCATGATGTTGAACCCGTCGGCGGCCTCGACGTCGAACCACTCCTGGAGCGTGTCGGCGACCTGCTCGGGCGTGCCCGCGAACGTGCGGTGACCCCGTCCGCCGCCGAGCCGCCCGATGAGCTGCCGCACCGTCAGGCGCTCGCGGCGGGCGAGCTGCACGATGAGCGTGTAACGGCTCTTGGCGCCCTCGATGGCGTCCTCGTCGGGCAGGTCGGCGGGCAGCTCGCGGTCGAGCGGCAGGTCGTCCGGCTGCAGGCGCAGCGTGCGGGCGAGCTGTCGCCGGGCGTACTCGGGCAGGATGAGCTCGTCCAGCTCCCGCTCGGCGGCCCGTGCCTCGGCCTCCGTCGACCCGATGACCGGCACGATGCCCGGCAGGATCCGCACGTCGCCGGCCGACCGGCCGGCCGCCACGGTGCGGTCCTTGAGGTCGCGGTAGAACGCCTGGGCGTCGCCGAGCGTCTGGTGCGCCGTGAACACCGCCTCGGCGTAGCGGGCCGCGAGGTCCTTGCCGTCCTGCGACGACCCCGCCTGCACGATGAGCGGCCTGCCCTGCGGGGAGCGCGGCACGGTGAGCGCCCCGGCCACCGAGAAGTACCGGCCGACGTGCTCGGGCGGGTGGATCTTCGCGCTGTCCGCCCAGACGCCCGCCGCCTTGTCGGCGACGATCGCGTCGTCCTCCCACGAGTCCCACAGCTTGAACGCGACCTCGAGGAACTCGGCCGCCCGGGCGTACCGCTCCGCGTGCGCGGGCTGGGCGTCGAGCCCGAAGTTGCGTGCGATGTCCGGGCCTGCCGTCGTGACGACGTTCCAGCCCGCCCGGCCGCCCGAGACGTGGTCGATCGAGGCGAACCGGCGCGCCAGGTTGTAGGGCGAGTTGTAGGTGGTCGACGCCGTGGCGACCAGGCCGATCCGCTCGGTCGCGCCCGCGAGCGCGGTGAGCACCACGAGCGGGTCGAGCGTGCCCGACGGCCGGCGCCCGACGTCGCCCTGCAGGCCGGGTCCGTCGGCGAAGAAGACCGAGTCGAACCGGCCCGCCTCGGCGATCCGCGCGAGGCGGGTCAGGTGGGCGATGTCGTGCCCGGTGGCGTCGGGGGCGGACCCCGGCAGGCGCCAGGACGCCTCGTGGTGCCCGCTGCTCATGAGGAAGGCGTTGAGGGCGAGGTGGCCCGGGCGGTGGTTCGCGGTGGGACGGGTCACGGGGTGTCCTTCCGGTCGGCGGTGGTGGTGCCTGCGTCTGCGGTCTCGGGGTCGAGGCCCAGCGCGCCCAGCAGCTCGGCGCGGAGGGCGGTGTGCGCGCCCGTCGGCGTGCCAGGGCTCGCGCTGTCGTGCGGGGTGCGCCGCTCGAGCGCGATCCGTCCCCTGTCGAGCACGACGACGCGGTCGGCCAGGACGATCGCCTCGTCGACGTCGTGCGTGACCATGAGGACGGTCGGGTGGTGCCGGCGCAATAGGTCGCGCAGGAGGTCGTGCATGCGCAGCCGGGTCAGCGCGTCGAGCGCGCCGAACGGCTCGTCGGCGAGCAGCAGCTCGGGGCTGCGCGCCAGCGACCGGGCCAGCGACACGCGCTGCTGCTCGCCGCCGGACAGCTCGTTCGGCCACGCCCGCTCGCGCCCGGCGAGCCCGACCTCCGCGAGCGCGGCGATCCCGGCCGCGCGCGCCTGGACGGGCGGCGCCTCGTGCCCGAGCACGACGTTGTCCAGCACGCGGGCCCACGGCAGCAGCCGCGAGTCCTGGAACACGACGGACACGTTGCGCGGGACGTCGACGCGCCCGGAGCCGCGCACGTCGTGGTCGAGGCCCGCGAGGGCACGCAGCAGGGTGCTCTTGCCCGACCCGGAGCGGCCGAGGATCGCGACGAACTCGCCCCGGGCGATCTCGAGGTCGAGCCCGTCGAGCACCCCGGCGCCGGTCCCGTAGGACCGCACGAGGTCGCGCACGACGACGGCGGGCGCGCCCGTCACCCGGCCGGTCAGTCCTCGAGCGTGCGCCGCCATGTCAGCGCCCTCCTCTGCAGCAGGCGGACGGCGCGGTCGGCGGTGTACCCGAGCACGCCGTAGACGACCAGGCCGACGACGATGACCTCCGTCTGCCCGTAGGTGCGCGCGAGCTCCATCATGTAGCCGATGCCCGCGGTGCCGTTGACCTGCTC
>Ga0079224_100012015_pt1 | contig 11964 bp, 10 predicted proteins | sample Stecom2015_FD_80414 | JGI IMG/M metagenome (GOLD analysis project Ga0079224, IMG submission 80414) | Agricultural soil microbial communities from Utah to study Nitrogen management - Steer compost 2015 | ecosystem: Environmental > Terrestrial > Soil > Agricultural land | place: USA: Utah... | reverse complement strand
TTCGGCAAGGAGCCGCGCAAGGACGTCAACCCGGACGAGGCCGTGGCGCTGGGCGCCGCGATCCAGGGCGGCGTGCTGGCCGGCGACGTCAAGGACGTGCTGCTGCTGGACGTGACCCCGCTGAGCCTGGGCATCGAGACCCTGGGCGGGGTGATGACCAAGATCATCGAGAAGAACACCACCATCCCGACCAAGGCCTCGCAGGTGTTCTCCACCGCCGAGGACAACCAGTCGGCGGTGACCGTGCACGTGCTGCAGGGCGAGCGTGAACAGGCCCGCTTCAACAAGTCGCTGGCCAAGTTCGACCTGACCGGCATCGACTCGGCACCGCGCGGCATGCCGCAGGTGGAAGTGAGCTTCGACATCGACGCCAACGGCATCCTGCACGTGTCGGCCAGGGACAAGAAGACCGGCAAGGAGCAGAAGGTCGAGATCAAGGCCGGCTCGGGCCTGAGCGAGGACGAGATCGCGCGGATGGTGGCCGATGCCGAGGCCAACCGCGAGGAGGACAAGAAGTTCCACGACCTGGTCCAGGCTCGCAACCAGGCCGACGGCCTGGTCCACGCGACCCGCAGCGCGGTGGCCGAGCACGGCAGCAAGGTGCCGGGCGACGTCATCGGCCGGGTCGAGGGCGCGCTGGCCGAGCTGGAGACCGCGCTCAAGGGCGACGACAAGGCCCAGATCGAGGCCAAGGCCAAGGCGGTGGAGGAGGCCGGGCAGTCGCTGTACGCGGCTGCAGCGGCAGCCGGCGCGCAGGCGGATGCCGATGGCGCCGGTGCGGCCCCGGGCGGCGCGCAGGACGACGTGGTCGATGCCGAGTTCACCGAGGTCAAGGACGACAAGAACCGGGATGCGTGATCCGGGGTGACGCGGAAGGGCGGGGCTGCGGCTCCGCCTTTCCGTGTACGGTCCAGGCACGCCTCCCGCGCTGCGGCGCATCCCCACCCCAGAACCACGATCCGGCCAGATGAAACGCGACTACTACGAAGTGCTCGGCGTGCAACGCACCGCCAGCGACGAAGAGCTGAAGAAGGCCTATCGCCGCTGCGCGATGAAGTACCACCCCGACCGCAACCCGGGTGACGCGGCGGCCGAGGCATCCTTCAAGGAATGCAAGGAGGCCTACGAGGTGCTGTCCGACGCGGCCAAGCGCCGCGCCTACGACACCCATGGCCATGCCGCGTTCGAGCAGGGCATGGGGGGCGGCAGTGGCGGCCCGGACATGGGCGACATCTTCGGCGACATCTTCGGCACCATCTTCGGTGGCGCCGGCGGCGCGCGCGCGGCACGACGCGGTGCCGACATCGGCTACGTGATGGAGCTGGACCTGGAAGAGGCCGTCGCCGGCACCGAGAAGCGGATCGAGATCCCCACCCTTGCCGAGTGCGACGGATGCCACGGCAGCGGTTCGGAGGATGGCAAGGTCGAAGCTTGCGCGACCTGCGGCGGCCGCGGCCAGGTGCGCTTCCAGCGCGGCATCTTCACCATGCAGCAGGCGTGCCCGGAATGCGGCGGCCGCGGCCAGGTGATCCGCAATCCGTGCAAGGGCTGCCATGGGGCGGGCCGGATCGAGGACGAGAAGGTGCTGTCGGTGAAGATCCCCGCGGGGGTGGACAGCGGCGACCGCATCCGCCTGCAGGGCGAGGGCGAGGCCGGGCCTCCGGGCACGCCGCCTGGCGACCTGTACGTGGAAGTGCGGGTGCGCGAGCACGCGATCTTCCGGCGCGACGGCGATGACCTGCACTGCGAGGTGCCGATCCGCATTTCGCAGGCGGCCCTGGGCGATACGGTCAACGTGCCGACCCTCGACGGCGAGGCGGAGATCCGCGTTCCCGCCGAGACCCAGGCCGGCAAGGTATTCCGCCTGCGCGGCAAGGGCGTGCGCTCGGTGCGCAGCCGCAACCCCGGCGACCTGTACTGCAGGGTGGCGGTGGAGACGCCGGTCAACCTCACCGCCGAGCAGCGCGACCTGCTGGAGAAGTTCGAAGCCACGTTCAGCGGTGACGAAGGCCGCCGGCATTCGCCGCGCTCGGCCACCTTCCTCGATGGGGTGAAGTCCTTCTGGGGCCGGATGACCTCGTCCTGACGCCCGCGCACTGGCTACGCCAGGCCGCGATCAACCGCGCCACGCGCCGGCATCCACCATTGCACCGGTTTCTCCTGGGACAGTGGCGGCGAGGCCGATGACAGTTCCACCTGAAACGCTGCGCGCCGGCAATGGCACGACGCGCTAGCATGCTCAGCCCCGTGACTTCGCCGAACGCATGAGCCAGACCCTGGAAAGCCGCCTGGTCCACGAGCGCGGCAACCGCCCGTCGGGGCCCACGCCGGTGGACCTGGTGTCGGTGCAGTCGCAGCTGGCCTATGGCCACGCCGGCAACAGCGCCGCTGTCCCGGTGCTGCGCATGCTGGGCGTGCGCGTGGCCGAAGTGCCGACCACGCTGCTCAGCAACACCCCCTTCTATCCGAGCATGCGCGGCAAGGTGCTGCCGGCCGACTGGCTGGCCGAGCTGCTGCATGGCCTGGACGAGCGTGCCGTGAGCGCGCGCGCGCGGATGCTGGTGTCGGGCTATTTCGGCAGCGTGGCCAACGGCGAAGCCTTCGCCGACTGGCTGGAGGCCTGCCATGCCGCCGGCACCATGCCGCGCTATCTGCTCGATCCGGTGATCGGCGACACCCATACCGGCGCCTACGTGGAGCCTGGCCTGGAGGACGTGTTTGCGCGCCGGCTGCTGCCGCTGGCGTGGATGGTCACGCCCAATGCATTCGAACTGGAGCGCCTGAGCGGGCATCCGGCGCTGCGCGAGGCCGATGCCCTGGTCGCGGCGCGGATCCTGCTCCAGCGCGGGCCGGAGTGGGTGCTCGCACACAGCGTGGTCGGCGAGGGCCTGGTCGCCCTGCTGGTCGGCCACCACCAGGCATGGAGGTTGTGCTCGCCGCACCTGGACCTGGACGTGGCCGGCACCGGAGACGTGCTGGCCGCGCTGGTGGCCGCGTTCCTGCTGCGTGGCGAGGCACCGCCGCGTGCGGCCGAGCGCGCGCTGGCGGGGGTTCATGCAGCGCTGGAATCGACCCTGGCCCATGGCTGGGAAGAGCTGGACGTGCTGGCCGCTCCCGCTGCGGCGCTGGCCGACGGTCCTGCGCGTTTCCCGGCGGTGGCGCTTTGAACGCGGCCGATGCGCGCACGGCTGCCCGGCCGGTGGTCGGCATCGTCGGCAGCGCGGGGGCCTACGGCCGCTGGCTGCGCCGCTTCTTCGAGCAGCGCATGGGCCTGCAGGTGCTCGGCCATGACCCGGCCGACCCGGCCAGCGACCTGCCCGAGGCCTTGCTGGATCGCGCCCAGGTGCTGGTATTCGCCACCCCGATCCGGCACACCCCGGCGTTGATCGCCGACTATGTGGCGCGCTCGGCCGGACGCGAGCGCGGGCGCCTGTGGCTGGACATCACCTCGCTCAAGCAGATGCCGGTGGAGGCGATGCTGGCCTCGCAGGCCGAGGTCGTGGGCCTGCACCCGATGACTGCGCCGTTGAAGACGCCGACCCTGCGCGGCCGGGTGGTGGTGGTGTGCGAGGCGCGCCTGCAGCACTGGCGGCCATGGCTGCACACCTTGCTGGACGCACTGCAGGGCGAATACGTGCACGCCGCGCCGGAGCGCCACGACCGGGTGATGGCGCTGGTGCAGGCCATGGTCCATGCGTCGGCGCTCGGCCAGGCGGGGGTGCTGCGCAGCTTTGCCGACGAACTGGGCGGCCCGTCCGCACTGATGCCGTACCGCTCCATCGGCTTCGAGATGGATGCGGCGGTGATCGCGCGGATCCTCTCGCTCAACCCCGAGATCTACGAGGACATCCAGTTCTGCAATCCGCACACCGGCGAGATGCTCGCGCGCCTGGCCGCGCAGATCGGGCGCCTGCAGCGGCTGGTGGAGCGTGGCGACGAGGCGGCGCGCAGCGAGTTCCGCAGCCATTACCTGGACGACAACCGCCAGGCCTGGGGCGAGCCGGCGATGGCCGACGGCAGCTACACCTTCGAGCGGGTCGGCTACCTGCTGGCCGACCTGACCGAGACCCGGTGCCTGAGCGTGCACCTGCCGGCCGATCGCCCCGGCTCGCTGCGCAGCCTGCTGAACGTGTTCGAGCAGCACGGGATCAGCCTGACCTCGATCCACTCCTCGCGCACCCCGGCCGGCGAAGTGCACTTCCGGATCGGCTTCGAGGCCGACGCGGACGTGGAAACGCTGCGCGCGGCCGCCAGCCAGATCGACGGCGAGGGGCTGGGCAGGGTTCTCGGAAACCCGTAACCGCTACTGCGCCGCCACTCAGGCCGAGGTCAGTACCAGGGTGCCATCGGCATTGGAAAAGCGCTTGTCCTTGCGGACCAGGCGCTGGCCGTCTGCAAGCTCGTAGCGCAGCGAGACTTCGCCGTCGCGCTCGTCGTGGAACTCGATGATCACGTAGGAATTGCCGTCGTCGCCGACGGCCGGGAACTGGCGGAAGGACATGGCGGTCTCCTGGAGAGCGTGCACGGGAACCGATTGTTTCCGTTGCGCGGTAAAAGGACGTTGAATCAGTGTGAAAGTTTGGTGGCGGGCCCCGGGCGGGACCGTACAATGCGCCCCATGCCTACCCAATTCGTCCTGTCCGGGCGCGCCCGGGCGCTGAACAGCTCTGCCATTCGCGAGATCCTCAAGGTCACCGAGCGACCCGAGGTCATCTCGTTTGCCGGCGGGCTGCCGTCGCCGGCCACCTTTCCGGTGGAGCGCATGCGCCAGGCCACCGAAAAGGTGCTGCGCGACGCGCCGCACGCGGCCCTGCAGTACGGGCCCACCGAGGGCTACGGCCCATTGCGCGAGTGGATCGCCGAGCGGCTCAGCCGCCCCGGCGCGCCGATCCCGGCCTCGCGGGTGCTGGTCACCACCGGCTCCCAGCAGGGCCTGGACCTGCTGGGGAAGGTCCTGGTCGACGAGGGCAGCAAGGTGCTGGTGGAAACCCCCAGTTACCTGGGCGCGCTGCAGGCGTTCTCGCTGTTTTCGCCGCGCTTCGAGGCCCTGCCGGGCGATGCGCAGGGCATCGTCACCGATGCGCTGGACGCCGATGGCCTGGCCGGTGCGCGCTTCCTGTACTGCCTGCCCAACTTCCAGAACCCGACCGGGCGCAGGATGCCGCTGGCACGTCGCCAGGCGCTGGTGGCGCTGGCCGCCGAGGCAGGGGTGCCGCTGCTGGAGGACGACCCCTACGGCGAGCTGTCCTACGGCGGAGAAGCCCTGCCGTCGCTGCTGTCGATGAATCCCGACGGCGTGGTGTACATGGGCTCGTTTTCCAAGGTGCTGGCCCCGGGCCTGCGCCTGGGCTACGTGGTGGCACCCGAGCCGGTGTACGCCAAGCTGGTCCAGGCCAAGCAGGCCGCCGACCTGCATACCCCGTCGTTCTCGCAGTACGTGGTCCACGAAGCGGTGCAGGACGGCTTCCTCGACACCCACATCCCCACCATCCGCAGCCTCTACGCACAGCAGTGCGAGCGGATGCTGGCCGCGCTGGCGCGGGAGTTCCCCGCGCAGGCGCGCTGGAACCGTCCCGAGGGCGGCATGTTCATCTGGGTCGAGCTGCCCGAAGGCCTGGACACCGGCGCGCTGCTGGCAGAGGCGGTGGAGCGCAACGTGGCCTTCGTGCCGGGTGCGCCGTTCTATGCGATCGAGCCGCGTACCAACACCCTGCGGCTGTCGTTCGTGACCGTGCCGGGGGAGAAGATCGACGCCGGGGTCAAGGTCCTCGGCGAGCTGCTCAAGGCCGCGATCGCCGCGCTGCCCGGTTGACCCCCGGCGCACGGCGGCGCTGATGCTTGCGGGCCGGCGCGTCCCGCAGGTCGCTCAGGCGCCGGCCATGGCCTGGCCGACCTTGCTTCCGTTGGCACGGCCCAGGCGCTCGCAGAGCCATCGGCCGGTGGCTGCAAGTGCCTCCAGGTCCACGCCGGTGCCGATGCCCATGCCGTGCAGCATGTACACCAGGTCCTCGCTGGCCAGGTTGCCGCTGGCACCGCGCGCATACGGACAGCCGCCGGTGCCGGCCACCGCCGCATCGGCCACACGCACGCCCGCCTCGACGCAGGCGGCCACGTTGGCCAGTGCCTGCCCGTAGGTGTCGTGGAAATGCACCGCCAGGGCCGCGATCGGTACCTCGGCGGCCACTGCCAGCAGCATCTCCCGGGCCCGGCGCGGGGTGCCTACGCCGATGGTGTCGCCCAGCGAGATTTCGTCGCAGCCCAGCGCGTGCAGCCGGCGCGCCACCCGCACCACGTCGGCCAGCGGCACCGCGCCTTGGTAGGGGCAGCCGAGCACGGTGGAGACGTAGCCGCGCACGCGCACGCCGTCGCTGGCGGCACGCGCCATTACCGGGGCGAAGCGTTCGATCGACGCGTCGATGGTGGTGTTGATGTTGCGCTGGACGAAGGCCTCGGATGCGGCTGTGAACACCGCCACCTCGGTGGCGCCGGCGGCGCGGGCGCGCGCATAGCCCTGTTCGTTGGGGACCAGCACCGGATACGACACGCCGGGGAGGCGGGCGATGCCGGCCATCACCTCGGCGGCGTCGGCCAGTTGCGGCACCCAGCGCGGGCTGACGAAACTGGTGGCCTCGATGCTGCGCAGACCGGTGGCCGAGAGCCGGTCCACCAGCGCGATCTTGTCGGCGGTGGCCACCGGCGTGGCCTCGTTCTGCAGCCCGTCGCGGGGCGCAACCTCGACCACGCGCACGAAGCCGCTCACGGCGTGCCGTCCGCATGCGGTGCCGGTGTGACCACGGCCAGCAGCGCGTCGGCCTCGACGAAGTCGCCGACGGCGGCGTGCAGTGCCGCCACCGTGCCCGGGTGAGGCGCCTTGATCGCCAGCTCCATTTTCATGGCCTCCATCACCAGCAGCGGCTCGCCGGCCGCCACCACCTGGCCTGGCTGGACCTGGAGCATGGCAATCCTGCCCGGCATCGGTGCCAGTACCCGGCCATCGCCGGTCGCATCGGTGCCGGCGCCGGCCTGCTCCGGCGGCAGCAGGTGCATCCACACGCGCCGCTGGCCGTCGTGCAGTTCCAGCGCCTGGCCGTCGAAGCGCACTGCCAGCCGGCGCGCGCGACCATCGATGCACAGGTCCAGGCGGGTGCCGGTGAGGCGGGCGTGGGTAATGTCCAGCGGCGCGGCGTCGTCGATCGCCAGCTGCCATTGGTTGCCGTGGCCGCGTGCCGCCAGGGTGTGGACGGTCTCACCCACCTGCAGCCGGAGCTGGCGCGCGGCACGGCCGTGCAGTCGCCAGCCGTCGGCCAATGCCCACGGCGAATGGGGATCACCGGTGCTGGCGTGGGTGAGGTCCTGCGCGCGCAGCAGCCAGGCAGAGGCGCCGGCGGCGAGCAGCGTGGATTGCGCCGGCGCGCCAGGGTCAAGGAACTCGTCCAGGTGCCGGTCCAGGTAGCCGGTGTCGATCCGGCCTTCGACCACGGCCGGGTGCCGCGCCAGTGCCTCCAGGAACGCCAGGTTGGTCTTCGGCCCGGCCACGTGGCATTGGGCCAGTGAGTGGCGCAGCAGGGCCAGGGCCTGCGGGCGGTCGTCGGCGTGGACGACGAGCTTGGCGATCATCGGGTCGTAGAACACGGTGACCGTGTCGCCGGCCTCGACCCCCGCGTCGATGCGGACCTGCGGCGTGGCGCCGGGCACTTCCAGCGCCCGCAGGTGGCCGGAGGCGGGCAGGAAGCCGGCATCCGGATCCTCCGCGTACAGGCGCACCTCGATGGCGTGGCCGCGGCTGCGGATGTCGTCCTGTGCCAGTGGCAACGGCTGGCCGGCGGCCACCCGCAATTGCCATTCCACCAGGTCCAGGCCGGTGACCATCTCGGTGACCGGATGTTCGACCTGCAGCCGGGTGTTGATCTCCATGAAGTAGAACGTGCCGTCGGCATCGACGATGAACTCCACGGTGCCGGCGTTGACGTAGTCGATCGCGCGCGCGGCATCCACTGCGGCCCGGGCCATGGCCTGGCGCAGCTGCGCGGTGGGGTAGGGCGAGGGCGATTCCTCCAGCACCTTCTGGTAACGCCGCTGGGCCGAGCACTCGCGCTCGCCCAGGTGGACCAGGTTGCCGTGGCTGTCGCCGAACACCTGCACCTCGATATGCCGCGGCCGGGGCAGGTAGCGCTCCAGCAACACCCGGTCGCGACCGAAGGCGTTGCGCGCTTCGCGCCGGCAGCTCTCCAATGCCTCGGCGAAGTCCCCGGCGCGATGGACCACGCGCATGCCCTTGCCGCCGCCGCCATGGGCGGCCTTGATCATCAGGGGGAAGCCGGTGCGCGCGGCCTCGTGCGCAAGCGTGTCCGGCGCCTGGTCCTGGCCGGTGTAGCCGGGCACCACCGGTACCCCCGCCTGCGCCATCAGTTGCTTGGCCCCGGCCTTGCTGCCCATGCGTCGCATCGAGCCCGGGCGCGGACCGATGAAGACCAGCCCGGCCGCCTCCACCGCCTCGGCGAAATCCGCGTTCTCCGACAGGAAGCCGTAGCCCGGGTGGATCGCCTGTGCGCCGCTGTGCAATGCCGCGGCGATCACCGCATCGCCGCGCAGGTAGCTGTCGGCCGGGGCCGCGCCGCCGATGCAGCGGGCCTGGTCGGCCATGCGCACGTGCAGGGCGCCGGCATCGGCTTCGGAGTACACCGCCACCGTGGCGATGCCCAGCCGGCGGCAGGTACGGATCACGCGGCAGGCGATTTCGCCGCGGTTGGCGACCAGCACCGTGTGGAACAGGCCAGGCCGTGCCATGGCATCCGCCGCCGCCGTCATGCCTGGCCGCCGGGTCCGGTGCCGCCGTCGATGTCCGGATCGGCCCATGCCGGCGTACGCTTTTCCAGGAAGGCGCCCAGCCCTTCCTGGCCCTCGGCCGATACCCGCAGCCGCGCGATCAGCGCGGCGTTGCTGCGGTCCCGGGCATCGGCGTCGAGGTCATCGTCGGCGGCGCGGATCGGCGCCTTGGCAGCGGCGGTCGCCGCGGGCGCGGCGCGGCCGAGCAGGGCCAGTTGCGCGTCCACCGCCGCGTCCAGCGCGTCGGCCGGCACCACCCGGTGCAGCAGGCCCAGTTGCAGCGCGGTATCGGCGTCGAACGACTCGCCGGTGGTGAACCAGCGCCGCGCCTGGCGTGCGCCGATGGCATCCACCACGTAGGGCGAGATCACCGCCGGCAGCAGCCCCAGGCGGACCTCGGTGAGGCCGAACCGCGCCTGAGGCGTGCCGATGGCGATGTCGCAGCAGGCCACCAGGCCCACGCCGCCGCCGAAGGCCGGGCCGTGGACCTTGGCGATGGTCGGCTTGGGCAAGGTATCCAGGGTGCGCATCAGCCGGGCCAGTTGCAGCGCGTCCTCGCGGTTGGCCGTCTCGCTGGCCTGCGCCATGTCGCGCATCCACTGCAGGTCGGCGCCGGCCGAGAACGACGGGCCCAGGCCGCACAGCACCACCGCGCGCAGGCCGGTGTCCGTGGCCGCGGCGTCAAGGGCGCCGGTCAGCGCGGCGATCAGTGCCGGATCGAACGCGTTGTGCACCTGCGGGCGGTTCATCCGCAGGTGCAGGACGGCGCCTGCGCGTTCGATCAGCAGCGGTTCCGGCATGGGGCACCCGGGCAAGGGGTAGGTGCGTCGATCATAGCCGCGGCCCAGCCTGCGACCATGACGCAACGCGGCGTTGCACCTGGCCGGAGGCGGGCCGGGCGGTGGGCGCGATGCTACAATTGAGAACAATTCTTGATAATAGATCACCGTGACGCTGACCGACTCTCCGCCGCGCACCCCCGTGCTGGTCCTGTCCGTGGAGGACGCCCACCCCGGCGACCCCATCGCCCGACGCCTGCGTGAACTGGGCTTCGTTGCCGGCGAGGAAGTGAGGATCGTGGCGCGCGGGCCGTTCGGTGCCGAGCCGCTGCTGGTGCAGGTGGGCTACACCCGTTTCGCGCTGCGCCGGGCGGAGGCTGCGCGGGTCCTGGTCACCCCGGTGCAGCCGGCGGCGCAGCCATCGGCCCCGATGCAGGATCACGCGCCGGCACCGGTGGAGGAGCGGGAGGTATCGGCATGAACGCACGCGCCGAACCGCTGCGCCTGGCCCTGCTGGGCAATCCCAATTGCGGCAAGACCGCGCTGTTCAACCAGCTCACCGGCAGCCGCCAGAAGGTGGCCAACTACGCCGGTGTGACGGTGGAGCGCAAGGAAGGCCGCCTGCGCGGTCCATCCGGGCGCCAGTACGCGGTGCTCGATCTCCCCGGTGCCTACAGCCTCAGCCCGGCCAGCCTGGACGAGGCGATCACCCGCGACCTGTGCCGCGGCTTCTATCCGGGCGAAGCCGCACCGGACCTGCTGGTGTGCGTGGTGGATGCCACCAACCTGCGCCTGCACCTGCGCTTCGTGCTGGAAGTGCTGCAGATGGGCAAGCCGGTGATCGTGGCCCTGAACATGAGCGACGCGGCGCGCCGGCGCGGCATCCAGATCGACCGCGCCGCACTTGAACGCGAGCTGGGCGTGTCGGTGGTGGAGACGGTGGCGGTGCGCCACCACGGCGCCCGTGCACTGGTCGAGCGCATCGACGAACTGGCCGCGCAGCCGCGCCTGCCGCAGGTCACGCTGGCCGAGGGCGCCGACCTCCACGCCGAGACCCGGCGCCTGCTGGATGCCGCGGTGCGCATGCCGGCGCGCACCGCGCACATCGATGACCTGCTGGACCGCTGGCTGCTGCATCCGCTGTTCGGGTTGCTGACCCTGGCGCTGGTGATGTTCCTGATCTTCCAGGCGGTCTATGCCTGGGCCACTCCGGTGATGGACCTGATCGAGGCCGGCACCGCCGCACTGGGTGAATGGGTGGGCGGCAGCCTGTCCGAGGGCCCGCTGGCCAGCCTGCTGGTGGACGGCATCATCGCCGGCCTGGGCGGGGTCATCGTGTTCCTGCCGCAGATCCTGATCCTCTTCGCCTTCATCCTGGCGCTGGAGGAATCGGGCTACCTGCCGCGTGCGGCGTTCCTGCTGGACCGGATGATGGCCGGCGCCGGCCTGTCCGGCCGCTCGTTCATCCCGCTGCTGTCCAGCTTCGCCTGCGCCATCCCGGGGATCATGGCCACCCGCAGCATCCAGGACCCGCGCGACCGTCTGGCCACCATCCTGGTGGCGCCGCTGATGACCTGCTCGGCGCGGCTGCCGGTGTACGCGCTGCTGATCGGTGCATTCATCCCCGCACGCGAGGTCGCGCTGGGCTTCAACCTGCAGGGGCTGGTGCTGTTCGGCCTGTACATGGCCGGCATCCTCAGCGCGCTGGCGGTGTCGTGGGTGATGAAGAAGTGGCGCCGCGACAAGGGCGAGCATCCGCTGATGCTGGAACTGCCGTCCTACCGCGTGCCGCACCCGCGCGACCTGCTGATCGGCCTGGGCGAGCGCGGCATGATCTTCCTCAAGCGCGTGGGCGGGATCATCTTCGCGCTGACGGTGCTGCTGTGGGTGCTGCTGTCGTTTCCGGCCGCGCCGCCGGATGCGACGATGCCGGCGATCGACTACAGCCTGGCCGGGCGCATCGGCCACTCCATGACGGCCCTGTTCGCGCCGCTGGGTTTCAACTGGCAGATCTGCATCGCGCTGATCCCGGGCCTGGCCGCGCGCGAAGTGGCCGTGTCCTCGCTGGCCACCGTGTACGCGCTGTCGGCCGTCGACGACGAGGCCGCCACCCAGGCGCTCACCCCGCTGATCTCGGACGGCTGGTCGCTGGCCACCGGCCTGTCGCTGCTGGTGTGGTTCATCTACGCGCCGCAGTGCATCGCCACCTGGGCGGCAATCAAGCGCGAGACCGGCTCGTGGAAGACCATGGCCATCGCCGCCGGTTACCTGTTCGTGCTGGCCTACCTGGCCTCGCTGCTGACCTACCAGGTCGCGGTGCGGCTGGGCGCGGGCTGAGGGAGGAACCGGGCCATGCCGC
>Ga0079224_100012014_pt1 | contig 11964 bp, 11 predicted proteins | sample Stecom2015_FD_80414 | JGI IMG/M metagenome (GOLD analysis project Ga0079224, IMG submission 80414) | Agricultural soil microbial communities from Utah to study Nitrogen management - Steer compost 2015 | ecosystem: Environmental > Terrestrial > Soil > Agricultural land | place: USA: Utah... | reverse complement strand
GGTATGTACCGAAAGGGCTTTTTTAGTATATTTACCTTTTACTTTTTTATCCATGGGATTATTTGATTTTTTTAAAAAGAAGCAGGAAACAGTAGAGGCACAAGAAGCTTTAGATAAAGGTCTGGAAAAAACCAAAGAAGGTTTTTTCTCCAAAATAACCAAAGCCGTTGTCGGTAAATCCACCATCGATGATGAAGTTTTGGATAATCTCGAAGAGGTATTGGTCATGTCGGATGTTGGGGTAACGACCACGCTGAAGATCGTTGACCGTATCCAACAACGTGTTGCGCGCGATAAATACGTGGGTACAGAAGACTTAAATCGCTTACTCAAAGAAGAGATACAGGCACTGTTGGCGGAAAATAATAGCAACGATTTCGAAACATTTGAATATGGGGCACACAAACCTTATGTGATTATGGTCGTTGGTGTAAACGGTGTGGGAAAGACCACTACGATCGGTAAGCTTGCCCATCAGTTGAAAGAAGCGGGAAATAAGGTCGTATTGGGCGCTGCAGATACTTTCCGGGCAGCCGCTGTAGATCAGATTAAATTGTGGGGTGAACGTGTTGATGTTCGTGTCGTAGCCCAACCAATGGGTTCAGACCCCGCGTCAGTTGCATTCGATACGGTTAAATCGGCAGTGGCAAACGGAGATGATGTAGCTATCATAGATACAGCTGGACGCCTGCATAATAAAGTTGGTCTGATGAATGAGTTGACCAAAATCAAAAATGTGATGCAGAAGGTCGTACCGGGTGCTCCACATGAAATACTACTTGTCTTGGATGCTTCAACAGGGCAAAATGCCATTGAGCAAGCTACTCAATTTACACAAGCGACCGACGTCAATGCCTTAGCACTAACAAAATTGGACGGTACTGCTAAAGGGGGCGTGGTTATCGGTATTTCCGATCAGTTTAAAATTCCAGTAAAATATATTGGTGTGGGCGAAAAGATTGGCGACTTGCAGTTGTTTAATAAGCGAGATTTCGTCGATTCATTGTTTAAATGATCGGACTCGGACTACACAGGTCATCGTTATATCTGTGTAATGCTAATGAATAGAAATGAGAACAAAAAATAGAAAGGTTGCTCCTCTAGTGAGTACGCCGAGAGTGAATGTCGTGACGTTGGGATGCTCTAAGAATATCCACGACTCTGAAGTGCTAATGGGACAGCTGAAGGGAAACCAAATGGAGGTTGTGCACGAAGCATCCAATATACAGGCAAATGATATTGTTGTTATTAATACCTGTGGGTTTATTGACAACGCAAAACAAGAATCTATTGATACCATTTTACAATATTCCGCATTAAAGGAGGAGGGAAAGATAAATAAGGTTATCGTAACGGGTTGTCTATCCGAACGATACAAGCCAGAACTTCAATCTGAAATTTCGAACGTTGACGCTTATTTTGGAACAAATGATCTGCCAGAATTGTTGACGACCATTGGAGCAGACTATCGACATGAACTATTAGGTGAGCGTCTGTTGTCCACTCCTTCCCATTTCTCTTATTTTAAAATTGCTGAAGGGTGTAATCGCCCTTGTTCTTTTTGTGCTATACCTTTGATGCGCGGTAAGCATGTGTCTAAATCTATTGATGATTTAGTGAAAGAGGCTAAATTTTTAGCTTCTAATGGAACGAAAGAATTAATACTCATTGCCCAAGACCTCACCTATTATGGGTTGGATATCTATGGAAAACGTAATTTGGCAGATTTGTTACGTCACTTATCAGATGTGGAAGGCATAGAATGGATTCGTCTGCAATATGCTTATCCATCCGGTTTTCCAATGGATATTTTGGATGCCATGAATGAGCGTTCGAATATCTGTAACTATTTGGATATGCCTTTACAGCATATTTCCGATTCTATGCTAAAATCGATGCGCCGTGGAACAACCAAACAAAAGCAAATTGACCTTGTCAACCAAATTCGTGATAAAGTGCCCGATATCGCATTACGTACAACCTTAATATGCGGTTATCCAGGAGAAACAGAGCAAGACTTCAATGAAATGTTGGAATGGGTGGAAGATAGCCGATTTGACCGATTAGGTTGCTTTACGTATTCACATGAAGAAAAGACTCATGCCCATACCTTAACAGATGATGTGCCGCAACAGGAAAAGGAATCACGCGTAGAACAAATCATGGAGGTACAGCAAGGCATTTCTTACGAAATTAATCAAGAAAAAATCGGACAAACATTTAAGGTGCTCGTGGATCGTGTGGATGGTAGTTATTTCATTGGCCGTACAGAGTATGATTCGCCGGAAGTGGATAATGAGGTGATCTTGGATGCGAAAACAGATTACGCGCGTATCGGTGATTTTGTTGAGGTAGAGGTAGAGCGAGCAGAGGATTTCGATCTGTATGGTAAAGTGATTAAATAGCCTTTCGTCAAACGTTTGCTATAATTTCGGTATGCCTGTGGTCGCTTCGTGTAAAAATATGTAAATTGTCCGCTCAATCTGTAGACATTACGAGACGACACGAAAAGAGCTAGATGAAAGCAACATACATTGATTACAGTGATACGGGTAGTTTTTCGCAAACACTATTAGCGTATCTCGCCAACGATGAACAGTTAACATCCTTTTACGGACAACAACCTACCTTAGCTGGATTCAAACAACAGATAAGCGAGAAGCAGAACTTCTCCCACAGGGAGTTGTTAGTAACAACACTCCGCGAGCAATACGGTTCACTGTTAGCCCATTCTCCAGCAGTTGAAGCTAACATTACGTTGTTAGAAGATAAAAAAACATTTACGGTTACAACAGGACATCAGCTCAATATATTTACAGGCCCGCTTTATTTTATCTTTAAAATTGTCACGGCTATACGATTGGCAAAAGATTTAAAAGAAGCCTATCCCGAATATTCGTTTGTGCCCGTCTATTGGATGGCAACAGAGGACCATGATTTTGCAGAAATCAATAATACGAAAGTATTCGGTAAGCGGATCATATGGGATACGCCAACCGTCTCTGCTACGGGACGGATGTCCACACATGATATTGCCGACACCGTCAAACAATATTGCGGGACGTTCGGGCTATCGGCCAACGCGGAGAAATTAAAATCGATAGTGGAGCATGCCTACTTGCAAAATCAATCACTAGCAGCAGCCACGCGACACATGGTAAATGAGCTATTTAAGCAATACGGACTGGTGATTGTTGATGCGGATCATACAGGCTTTAAGAACGTTTTTGCGCCGATCATCGTGCAGGATATTTTTGAACAACATAGCTTTAAAGCGATTGAAAACACTTCCGAAAGCCTCACGGAACTAGGTTATCATACCCAGGTGCACGCACGCGAAATCAACTTTTTTTACTTAACGGATGAATTTCGCGAGCGCCTCGTGCGGACAGAAGATGGCCGGTTTGAAGTATTGCACCGTGATCTTTATTTTTCGGAAGAGGAGTTAAAGGCAGAGATAGCTCAACATCCTGAACGATTTAGTCCGAATGTCGTGATGCGACCCTTGTATCAGGAGCTTATCTTGCCAAATTTGGCATATATTGGTGGAGGGGCTGAGATCGTATATTGGCTGCAATTGAAAGCTAACTTTGATCACTATCAAATTCCCTTTCCGATTCTCGTTCCACGTAATTCCGCCATGATCACCGACGACCAAATTGCGGGGAAAATTTTTCGTTTGGATTTGACTTTCAAAAGCATATTTAAGCCAACGGATGGATTAAAAAATGACTATGTTCGTCGACAGACGAAACATCGGTTGAACTTGCGTGACGAGTGGATGGAATTTAATGCCATCTTCGGAAAGATTAAATTGCGGGCACATAAAATTGATCCGAGCTTGGGTCCAAGTACGGAGGCGGTAAAGGCACGTTTAAAAAAAGCGATTAATAATTTGGAAAAGAAGTTGTTGAAAGCCGATAAGCATAATCATGAAGATGCGCTTATACAGATAGAACGGGTGAAAGATAAACTCTTCCCCGGCGGGGGATTACAGGAACGGACGGAAAACTTTGCTTCCTTATATTTGAAACATGGCGATGATCTTATTGGATATTTGGAAAAGTACTTCAATCCGCTGGATTTTAAATTTACAATTTTATATTGATAGCTTCTATGGAATTCAATTGGCGAGAAAGTAATTTTTATAAATATTATACGGAGAAAGCCGAACTTTCCGAAGAGGTTTTTGAAGAATTAGTTCCCTATTTCTCGTTTCGGGAAATTGCTCATCATCATTATCTGCTCCGGGAAGGAGAGGTGAGTCGTTATACATTTTTTGTAGAATCAGGCCTACTGCAGTCCTTCTCTTTAGATGAAAAAGGAGGGGAGCATATCCTGCAATTCGCGCCGGAAAACTGGATTGTATCCGATAGGGCCAGTCAATATTTTAACAAGCCGGCTGATTTCTATATCAAGGCAATAGAACCTTCTGTCATCGTATTTATCCAACAGGAATTTATGGAGAAAGCCTCTTTGCAAAGTGCCGCATTTGCCTGCTTTATGGAAAGTTCGCTACAGCGGAACATTTACATGCAGCAGCAACGTATAAATTCCCTATTGGCGATGACGGCGAAAGAACGCTATCTGCTGTTTATGGACACGTATCCGAGTTTGTTGCAGCGGGTTCCACAATGGATGATTGCGTCCTACCTAGGTATTACGCCGGAGAGTCTTAGTCGCGTACGTCGTGAATTGTTAATGGAGTCGGGGAATAAGAAAAGAGATTAGTAAAATACCTCGGCAAGCATACAACGCGCGCTGCCCCCGCCCGCCTTTTCTATGATAGTCAACGGGCTGTGTATAATCGACCCCCATACATGCAATTGGTTTAACTGGTCTGTGTTAAAGGCTCTAAACGCCCGTGAGCTCATGATAATATGAGGCTTTCCTGTGGTAGATTTTACCTCCAATATATTTCCGGCAAAGTTATGCATTTGTTCTTCGGATATGCCTATAACTGCTTTCCCTGTTTCTTGCAGGCGCCTGATTAAACGTTCTTTTTCTGCTCTATTATCTATACTTTCTGTACACAAAACAGCAAAATGTGTGCCCACAGATAGCATCACGTTCGTATGATAGATAGGTAGACGTAAGCCGTCTACAGTTTGGTTGGCGACAAAAACAAAAGGCTCATAATCCAAGTCTAGGCAGAACTGGTGTACCATATCGGCACTTGCCCTTGGAGATAGCGAACAGTATGCTATACGGGCTACGCGATCTAAAATTAAACTTCCGGTTCCCTCTAGAAAACGGTTTTCTTTCTCAAAACGGGTATAATTTATAACACGGTTGTATGTCAAACCCCGTTGTTTTAAAGCTTGAAGATAACCTAGTTTGCGTTCCCGTCTTCTGTTTTCGGCAAACATGGGATAGAGAACAACGGTCTGTTGATGAAATGAAATGCAATTGTTGGGGAAAATGCTGTCGGGAGTATCGTACTCACCTCCGTCTTGTATGACCAGCGTGTTTATATTATGTGTATGGAGCTGATCTACAAAACTGTCGAATTCCTGTTGTGCTCTTAGTGTTCGATTGGGATCTGATACGTCTTCTTGAAAATAGTTGTTTACGGCTGTCTCTTCATTTTTTCGAAATCGAGACGGGCGAACTAAAAGTAACGTATCTGTGGTCTGTGCCATAATGCATAGAATTAATCCCGATATAAGGGAAGAGTAGAGCACCGTAGTAAACCTTCCTGTTTGCCAATTTCGTGGTAAGGAACTTCTTCTACATGAAATCCCTGGTCTCTGAGCCAATAGTTGAGCCTATCAAATCGCCGCTCCGTCACGACGACATTTTCCGAGATAGAAAATACATTACTATACATCTCATACATCTCATCTGGCGTGATGGTAAAGATATTTTCTCCTCCGAAAAGTTTCCGGAGATAAAGGTAGTCTGTTAGATTGCGGAAGCCACCCGGATAAATGATAGCCTTATCCTTGCCTATAGGTTGGAAGCAGCAATCTAGGTGGAGTGCATTCTCTCGTGGATTGGTCATTGACTTGATCAGGTCGAATTCTTTTACAATTTTGTGAGGAAACATATCCTTTAGGAATTGTACACCTTTTATATTCGTTCTGGCAGTATTTATAGCCGAATAGTCATCGCCCTTGTATGTACCTACAAAAAGGTATTCATTCCAGATGATGACATCGCCGCCTTCGATATGTACTTCTTGTGGTGCTTCTATAAAATTTTCTGGTTCGATTTGCTTCACAATATGCTCAATGGCTCGCCATTCTTCTGCGCGGTCTGGAAGGATGTTGGCCTTTATAAAATAATGATCTATCACAAATCCAATATCGCGCGAGAATATTTGATTTAAATCGGGGATCAGCTCGGGACGATATACTTTTATCCCGTATCGTTCCAATACGTCGTGGAAGGCGGATAGCTCAAAAACCATATCCGACTCTACGGGATACGTACCAGCCAATACATGTTCCAGCGACTTCGGATCGTAAGCCTCTTCTGCTTTAGGGGTCGGTCCATTTTGGTTCGCAATACCTAATACGACAGCCCTTAATCTTCCCGTTTCATTTGTCACCTGGAGTTTGATCATAAAGGTTGCTTTTTATTTACTACTGACTTAAAGATAAGTATTTTATGTCGCGAAGACTAACTTTGCAAAAAACTTATCAGTAGTGCGAGCCAACCAATAATCATAAATAGGCCGCCTAAAGGGGTGATCGGACCGAGGAATCGCAGACGTTCTGCTTTCCAGTATTCTTTGAAAGAAAGTAGGTAGATGCTGCCAGAAAAGAGAATAGCTCCATAGAAAACACCATAGTATGCCCAGTTTTCCCAAACGGAATCAAAATCCAATAATCCGCCGATAATCAACAGATATAAAGCGGCATACATTTGATATCGCACGCCAACCTCAAATGAGGCCATTTTATCCTCTGGTAGGATTTTTTTGAAAGCGTGGGCTCCAAAAGCACCTAGAACAATAGCTATAATACCCAACGAGGCACCGCTTATAATAACAATTTTTTCCATAATATCAGTGAAAAGCAATTATTCGACCGTTATACCTTTATAACTAAAAGGGATACTACTGGCGGTATTACCCACATTGAACTTTAGTAATGCTAATTTCTGAAGACGTTCAGCTATTTCAAACGTCATTTCAAAAGCATAGGGAATGTCTATTTCTGGGGCATTAACGCCAAAATTATCGTCTCTATTTTTAACTGAATAGGTCGTGTAGATATCTCCATCGGGAGTGACGACGCTAGGTTTTAATATATCCATTATCTGAAAGCCTTCTGAATCCTTGATTTTCTTGACTATACCATTTATGATTAGCGATTGATTAGCATCATCGTATCTGACCTTTGTTATCCGAACTTCATAAGGTTCATTAACCAGTACAGGTTCTGATTGTTGCAGCTTTAATACTTCTTCATAATAGGGGATCTTGTCTTCTAATACTGTAATTTTGCCTTGTAATTGACTGACCTGAGTAGTAAGCTGTTCTACCTTCTTATCCAATTCTTCCAAATTTTGACTGAATGAGGTCAAAGAGAACATGACCATAACGGAAAATAATAATAAGTGAGTCTTCATATAATCTGGTTTTTTATTAAAACGTAATTAAAAGTAGCAAGAATAAATGGATTTTTGCCATAGTGGAGATGTCCAAATATAATCCCTGTTATATCATATTCTTTTAACTCGAATTCCCATAGGGTTCTTTTCTGTTCTTTAAATAGTTCCTCCAGTCTCGACTAGCCAGTTTTTTATATTTTCTATTATAACAGAAGTTTGTGGGCGGACATTTCCACGCTCCACATGACTATCTATCCATTCATAGATATGAGGATTGCTCATAAGCGTTGAAAACTCAGTGAGCAAATATTCCTTTATTTGAGCATCACATGTATCTAGTTCTTCCCATAATTTCTCCCGGTTTTCTAATACAAAAACTATGTCCTCGAAATCATGGCTCAATCGACCGTCTCCACCTCCTCGCCCTTTAAAGGCTTCTAATTTTGTCGCGAGAAAATACGGAGCGGTTAGAATCCGGATTGTCTGACCATCATCAAAGGTATAAATTTCGGCATGCTCGTAACCCTTCGGATACCATTTATTGTTAAACCCTATGGAGGGATCGTCTGTTGGCATAATGTCAACGACAATACCTCTAATCTTGAATCGACAGATTACTCCCGATTCGACGTCATTTGAAAAACCTATTTCTCTTAGCCGCTCTTCCAGCTGTTGACGCTGTTTGTAATTAAGAATCTCGACAATGACATCAATATCGTCGGTCGGTCTGACTTCAAGAACCGGTCGGTCGGCATATAGGGATATTGTTGCTCCTCCCACGAAAACTACCTGATCTCGTAACTCCTGCAAAGCTGTGTTGACAGCCTTGATCCGCACAATGTTAGTATGATTTGACATGGGATAATATTTCTTTTAATTCTTTTTCAGCAATATTTTTCTCACGAAGCTTACCCACCCTTATCACATCCAGTAAAGCAAGCAGCCGGTATAACTCATCGTCTTCCTGTGCCGCCTTGACCTGATTAGCATAGAAAGGTTCTATTGCCTGCCCTAATATACTGCCAGATTGGGAAGGCCAAACATAAGCTTGATCGCTACTGATAAATGTTTGTAAGAAAGGATGTGAATGTGCCGTTGGCAAACCCCTTGTCAATATTCCGGGCTGTGCCGGAAATACATATTTCATTCCGTAGATAAGAAAATCCAAAAGATTCCCACGGTGGACATTCCGTTTTCCAAAATCAATCAGACCAGCGTAAGCACTTCTTTCTAACGATTCCGATATTTCTGAATTACTGATGTATAGAGAATTCGCTAAATCTTTTAACTGCCAACCTCTATCGTTCATTGTCAAGATCTTTACCAGGACAACGATATCCTGTGGTCTCATGCCATTGTGTTTGCGTCTCATAACATAAAAATAAAGTTTTATTTTGCAATTTGCAAATCGCGAATTACAAAATACAACCGGCTGTTATAATATATTAAGAGAAAACGAATATGTAGAGAGTTCGAGATTTTACTGTTATATAACCCTAAGTTTTACATCACTAGAAGTTAACAATATATATTCCCTTATTTCAGCTTTCTTCTAGAAGGGTATTATATTTTTCTAATAAAGAGTAACCGGCGAGGGCACTGGCGACGAAAGCGGTAAAGCGTTGGCGAAGTTGAAAGCACTGGTGTACAGCTTGTGGGATATGGGCGGAGAGGTATTTCTCGTGATTCGGGGAGTGTGATTGGTGATGATTGTTATATAGGGGACGGATCAAACTTCGCCCCTTATATATCATTGTATTAAATAGTAAAAATTCGCATGAAACCATCATGATTTATTCAAACCACACAGGGGGATGAATAAATCTGATGCTTCATCACCGATAAGAAACAAACCGAGTGTAACGAGCTCATTTATGCCATTGAACACTTACACTCATAAATAATTAAACGGATGAAAAAAATAATCAACAAAATCAGCCAAGTGGTACAGGTAGTACTGTTGGCGCCGATAAAATTGCCGGGAAAGGCGTTGAACGTCTTAAAATACATTGCTGTGGGTTTGGGCATTATCGAACAGGTGATGCAGGATGATGAAGACAAACCAAAAATGGAAAGAAGGGAGGAAAGCGATGAGGGTATTAAGTAATACACAAGCAGGCACGTTAGGTGGTACTATCTGCTAGGTATGGAATAGCTTCGACTGGAGCAACTTATTGCAGACGGCTTTGCTCGCTGCGGTGGGTGCATTGATAAGTTATGGTGTCAGTCGACTTTTAGATCGTAAGAGACGGAGATATTAATTGTTGTTTTTCCAGAACCCCGGGGAGAGATTCTTTCCGGGGTCTGTTTTGTGTAATAAACCAGTGTTTTTATTTATCGTGTTGAATATATTTCAGATTATCGAAAAATCGTTCAATTAATTTTCTATCTTTTGTGTGTTCAAGGCACGCGCCGGCACTTTATAGCGTTCAGCTCCCATCATCTGTGTAATGACATTAACACGTTCCGCTGTTTATCGAAATCCAGCCATGGTATAAATCCGTTGACGGACTATGCAGCTTGGTTATTGCTGTGATGTAGCGTTAGCCGATCACACAATGTCTGTAAAATAATATTATAATCCGAAAAAATAGCAGTACCTGATCTAGGACGATTCTCCTATCTTGCGAATTGATAATTAAAAATGGCGCATGGTAGGGATTTTCCTTATCATGATTACTCTTTCAATGTTTTTAACAAATTATTGCAATATGCTAGTTGTTAGATTTCTGTTTTTAAGTATAATTTATCCGTTGTTGGGCCTTTCTAGTGTTGTATATGGACAAGACCGTGTTAACATTAAAATTAATCTTAGCGGTATTGATAGAGAAAAATTAGTGGTGCATTTTGACGATGGCATTGTCTTAGATATTATCAACCTAAACCAAGGAGATTCTACCACCGTTGTAGACCGAACTATTTATACACGCTATCCGAGCATATCTGCCCAGTATGACGGTAAGTATTATCAAGAATTTTTTATAGATAGTCCTGTTGCTATTTTGAATTTATTTTATGACGTAAATAGGAAGAATGCACCATTTTATGCTGATTACAATATAAATATCTCAGCTATTTATGATACGGTCTCAAATGAGATTTATCGTGACTTAAGAATAAGGCAAAAAGATGAATTGCTAAAGCTGAATGATCTGTTTACAAAACATGGAGCAGAGATTCGCACGAATGATTCCGTTAAATATGAGTTTAATCAGCTAACAAGATTAATGAATGCTAAATCAATGGAGTTCCTAGGGCCATATGCAGAAGACTTTTTTTCCTTTTACTATTTTAAAGACCAAATACTTGCTTCGGCAGAATTTATAGAAGATGATCCTGAATACTACATGGAGTTATTGGCGTATTATAACGATACATTTCCAGAAGAATTTAGAAATACGGGTGAAGGAAAAAAGATAGCCGATGGATTGCTGCAGAAAATATCTCCGGTGCTTTTAAAGGAAGGTGGAACGATGCCGGATATTTATTTTAGAGATCTCTATGGGGATACCATTCTTTATAAGAATCAAAAAGAGAATTTCGTCCTGCTGGATTTTTGGGCGAGTTGGTGTGGACCCTGCATACAACAAATTCCAGATATCAAGGCATTGCGTAAGGAATTTCCGGAGGATAGATTGAAAATAGTGGGCATTTCTATTGATCGTGATTCCACCAGTTTTATCAATTGTATAGCAGAGCATAAGATGGATTGGATACATAGTTTGGATAGAGGAAGTCGATTGAGCGATAAGCTAGGAATTAGTAGTGTGCCAAGAGTGGTATTGCTAGATCGAAATGCGAAGATCGTTTATAATAAAAGGGGAGGAAACCTCGATATGGAGAAAATACGGGCTATTCTGAGGGAGGATTAGTATATCCAGAGTTCAATATAATTTTTTTGTGTTAAAAGTAACACATCGTTGGGATCGCAGGCGTATCATAACGGAGACTTTGCTATCATCAAAATCCCGCAAACGATTGTTACATATATAACACCACATCTGACTTTCCGTTTCTATTAATTTCGAGGATTAAATCGTATCTTTGCGGTCTCAAAAAAGTATATGAAAGTATCGTTCTAAAAAGGTCTAAATAAGATAGTTTAGAGCGATGCTACGGAAAAGTTAAGCGCACATGAGCAACGTATTTTATCAAGAAAAATTTCAGGATCGCCACAATGGTCCGAGAGCGGGAGAGGTACAGGAAATGCTAAGCTATTTAAGAGTACAATCCTTGGATCAGCTTATTGAGCAGGCAGTTCCCAGCCAAATTAGGTTGAAAAAATCACTGGCCTTGCCAGCAGCCTTGAGCGAACAAGCTTATCTAGCCAAAATCCAGCGTATTGCTGACAAAAATAAAGTCTTTAAGTCCTATATCGGGCAAGGATATTATGATGTGACGGTT
>Ga0079224_100012013_pt1 | contig 11964 bp, 10 predicted proteins | sample Stecom2015_FD_80414 | JGI IMG/M metagenome (GOLD analysis project Ga0079224, IMG submission 80414) | Agricultural soil microbial communities from Utah to study Nitrogen management - Steer compost 2015 | ecosystem: Environmental > Terrestrial > Soil > Agricultural land | place: USA: Utah... | reverse complement strand
TGCCCGGTACACCGACTTGTTCTCCGATACGAGTTCCTGCTCCCAAATGTCGTGATAAAGGCTTAGCTCGTCATTCTGTACCCGTTGGTAGAAGCTGGTTCCGGTGAGGTGGAAATAGAGCTCCTCGTTGCGGCGCACCAAGGTGAGACTGAGCGACTGCCGGTTGACGGTAAACTTGTGCGCTCCGAGGGCGATGATGTTTTCGCCGTCGACATACAGCTCGGTTTTATCCCGCAAAGTCCGCAGTGCATCCTCCTGCGATTTCTTCAGCAGGTTTTCGAGGTTTTCAGCTTTGGATACATCGTTGAGGCTTTTCAGCTCGGTAACCAATTGCCGAACTTTGTCGATCATGAGATCTGAAGCATAAAAAGCCTGTATCTCCTCGCGGGTTTGAAAGGAGGCAGATTTATTTTCGATGTTTTTCAGTACCCGAAGTCCGATCTGCTCCAGAGACCCGGTGCGCTTGTTCATCTGTTCGACCAGTTGCTCCCGGCGCATGTTGAACGCTTTGATGACCTCATCGCGTTTATCGGCGATTTTTAGCGCAAAATCATCAAAATCGGCAAATTTGCTTTCCAGTTCCTCCAGCTGCACCAAGGTCTTGCTGTAATATTCCTCGGCCTTCTCGGTAGAAGTAGAGAGTTCCAGGTAGTTGGTGACCGACTGCTCCAATAAAGTGAGCTGAGCCGCAAACTCCGCCTGGGCTTCTTTGCCCTGTAGGGATTTGAGTTTCCGGGTGAGCTGCGCGCGTACCTCATTGAGTGAGGCGAAGATCAGGGATATTTTTTCGACAATCTGCGTCGTCTGCGTGGCATCATCAATTTTTAGGCTATGCAGAATATCGATGAGCAGCTCCAGTTCATTGGCAATGGCCAGATTGCCTTCTTCAATGGCGCGTGCATCAAAGGCCTTTTCTATTGCTGCTACCTGTTCTTTTTGTTCCTCGACCCGTTGTTGGTAGGGTATTAGTGCCTCCTCGCGTAGGAGGAAAGCAACGGTCTTGCCGGAAAGCTCTTCAGTGATCTGATGCAGGATTTCCTGCAGCTCATCGACCCGGTCTAGCGCGATGTATTTGACGTTCTTGAGTTCGATAACCTCACCCAATAGTCGGCGGGCATCAGCAAGCTGGTGCACGAGCTGATCCAGCTGTTCGATAACAGTTCCTTGGATGTCAAACTGCAATTGTTCGAGTTTCTTTTCCTGCTGCTGTATGCGCTCAATGGCATGTTTGCGCTGTGCCTGTACCTTAATAAACTCGTCGATGGCCGTATTGGCGATGTCCTGAATTTGTTGGAGTGGGGTGCCTAGACTGGCCAACGCCTCGTCCTGGATCCAGAAATAGGAATCCAATAGATTACCTGATTTCTTAAGGATGTCTTCATACAGCCCTTCGTAGCTGTCTTCTTTATTGACAAGCTGGATGACTTCCTGTGCTTCTGCCATGGCCTGTACAATCTGCTTGTTGCCGACTTTATAGAGCGGATCATTCTTTTTCGCTTCGTTTTCCTGCAGCATCTCCATATAGGGCGTTTCCCAGATCTGTACCTGATGGTGGCGAGTCGCTTCGGCTTCGGTACGGAAATAAATGAGATTGCCGTCCTTGAAAATCGTAAAGCCATTACAGATAATCGGGGTTTCGACTTCCTGTTGGATGATGTTGTACGACATCAGGATGTAGGTGTTTGTTTCTTTCTGCGTGAAGATATACAGAAAATCTTCTCCATTTGGCGAAGCAATCTTACGTAGGAAACTGACCTGCTCCAGATTGGCTTCAGCGATGCCCTCAAAGATCTTGTGGGTACCGTTCTGCAGGTAATATCCGTTGGAGAAAATGATTCCTTGGTTGTCGGGCAACAAGATGGCCGATTCGTTCAAAGATTTGAGGTTGACAACCTCCTTGGTTCGTAAGTTGAATGCGTAGGCACGAAGTCTTCCTGATACGGCTTGATGCGGATGGCAATGAGATTGCCCAGATCGGCATAATAGTACTCGGCATCGTCGAGCTGCTGGTCGAGGTTGGTGACCTTCTCGGAGTAGATGCCTTTGCCGCTATCGGTGTTGTCTTCGATTTTGAACGTAATATCGCCGTGCAGTGCTTCGATAAACACTTTGTCTAAGATCGATATATGTGGAAACTTACCCAGCCGCCGGTCTTCCAGGGTCGTCTTTGTCCAATCAAACTCAAACTGATCGGGCAGGCGTACCTCGTGGATGCTCCGGTCGTCCTGATAGTGTAGTTTTCCTTCTTTAATGAGCCATTTGAAAGCTTTTAAGTCTGATGCCTTCTTGCTCGTTTGGAAGATCATGTACAGGTAATTCTCCGTACGACGGAACCGAGCAAAGATGGAATCCCGGTACTACTTATACAGGTTCTGGTAGTCGGCAACAAAGTTGGGATCATTGATGAAATCCAGCGGTTGGAGGATAAACTGGTTATCCTCCAGACGGTAGATGCTAAATACATCCTCCAGTTTGATTTCGGTGCGCAGACCGAAATGCACGTTATAACCAAAGATACAAAGCCTATCGATAGCCACGATGCCCCGGGCTACGCAGTTGTTCTCTGTAGTAATCCGTTGGTTGGCTTTTAAGGTAAAGGAGGTTGAGCTGAACACCTCCTTGCGGGAGTCGTTCAGCTGCTGCAACCTTTTGATCAGATCTTCCTTTTGTGTCTGCAGACGCTTCCGTATGATTTCGTAGGCGCCTTGATCCAGACTGTTTTGTTGTTCTTGCATAAAGCTAACCGTTCAATTTCTTGTTCGATATTCCAAGATTTTTCGCCATTCCGAATAGGGAATTGATAAATCCGGTATCCTCTTCTTCGCCTGCCGAATTTGCTGCCTGTTGTAGTTTGATCAGGGCCGCAGAGACGGTCAGGTTTTTAATATCGTTGGACGAGATGCCGTATTTGTCTGCCAGATCACGGATTTTCTCCGACAGGTCGCCATTTCCATTCTCGCCGATCAGCGAGTTCTTGATATCCGTGGCATGCTTGGAGTTGTTTATGAGGTGGTCAAATCCTTTGGCGTTGGATACCTGGCGCACGATGTTCTCGAAGAACAAGGTTTCGCCGCCTACGATATCGATTTTCGCCGATTTGAGCGCTTCCGATAGGACATCTGCCTGTGCAGTGGCAATATCTTTCTGGATATTGATCTGTGCCAGCTCGATGTCGCGCTCTTTCTGCAATTGCAATTTGAACTCTTCGTGCTCTTTACCGACACCATCCAGTTGCTTCATGGCCGCAGCTTTCTCTTCGATACCTTTGGCTTCGGCCAATGCTTTTTCGCGGACGACTTCGGCTTCGGCCAGACCTTCTTTGCGCAACGCTTCTGCTTTTTTCTCGATTACGATCGCTTCTTTGGTGCCTTGGATCTCTTCTGCTTCGGCTTTGGCCACCATCACTTCCGCTTCGGAAAGACCGAGTGCCGCCTCTTCTTTGGCCTGTGCTTCGGCAATGATCTTGCGGGCTTCGGCCTCTTTGGCAGATGCTTCTTTCTTCGCTTCCGCTTCGATCAAGAGCTCCTGTGCTTTCTTCTCCGCGATCTTGCGCGCTGCTTCGGCATCGATTACTTTTTTCTCTGCTTCCTGCTCGGCTGCAATTTTTGCTGCTTCCGCGGCTTTCACCGTAGCGATGAGACGCTCCTCTGCTTCTTGTGAAGCGGCGATGACACCGGCTTGTTTCTTCCGTTCTACATCACGGAACACTTCCAGATCTTTAACGGCCTGTTGCTCTTCGATAACACCCTTTTCAAGCTGCACACGTTCTTTGATAACACCCTGTATACTTTTTTGTTCGGTTTCAATAGAGCGCTGTTTGTCGATCTGTGCTAAGGTTACGATACGCTCCCGTTCGGTAGCTTCCAAAGCACGGTCTTTTTCGACACGTTCTGTTTCGACGGCATCCGTACGGAGTTTGTTTTTCTCGGCGATAATGATCTGCCGGAGTTTGTTCTCTTCCTGTATGGCCAGCTGCTCTTCGGTCGCGATGCGTACCGTTTCGGACTTCAGGCGTTCTTCTTCGCGGACTTTGACGATTCCCGCTTCTTCACGGGCTTTGATGTTGTCGACTTCCCGACGTTGTTTTTCTTCTTTTTCCGATAGCTGCCGTTCGAGCTCCAAGATGGCTTCCCGGGCCTCGACGTCTTGTTTTTTGATGATTTTCTCTTCTTCCCGACGGATGAGGTTTGCATTCATGTTTTGCTTGGCCGTCAGCTCCGTGATTTTTTTGATACCTTCTGAATCCAGGATGTTGTCCGGACTGAGGAATTTTAATTCGGTCTGCTCGAGGTAGTCGATTGCACAGTCGTCCAAAATATAGCCGTTCAGGTCGGTACCGATGATGTTGAGGATTTCTTCGCGGAACTCGCGGCGTGCTTCGTAAAGTTCAATGAAGTCAAATTTCTTTCCGACGGTTTTCAGGGCTTCGGAAAATTTGGATTCAAATATATTTTTGAGTGTTTCGGGGTCGCTCGCCCGGTCACAGCCAAGGTTTTGGGCGACATTGATGACATCTTCTACAGACTTGTTGACGCGTACAAAGAAGGCGACCTTGATGTCTGCACGGATATTGTCTTTACAGATCAGCCCGTCGTGCTGCATACGGGCAATTTCGATTTTCTTGACCGAAATATCCATAATCTCCATCCGATGGAACACCGGAACCACATACATTCCCTTGTTAAAGGCGACTTTTGTGCCGCCTACACCGGTACGTACAATCGCTTTTCCCTGCGGGATTTTTTTGTAGAACATGCTGAGTACGACAAAAAAAGCAAGGATAAAAAAGACGACGGCACCCACGGCAATCAGCACGATGCCGGTTACTCCGTCTACAAATAATAATGTGTTGCTTGTCATTAGTTTATAAATTATGATTAAAATTAGATACTATCTAGTGTGATTTCTTTTCTGACATAATAGAATTTCCGTTCGCTTCCCTCATTCACGACGGTGGCCTGTTCGCCGTAGGCAATCCGCTGGCCGTCTACACTTTTTACGTTGAGCTGAATGATATCGCCTTCGATCGCCACTTCCAGCCAACCCAGACGGTCGCCTTCGATGGTGGAGCGCATTTTCCCTGATCGACCGAGAAAATCGTGAGACTCTTCTCCGGTGTAACCCACTTTTTTGTAGAGTTTCACAACGGGGATAGTGACGTAGTGCATCAACAGGAAACTGAGCAGGAATACCGGTATCAGGATGAGTACGGACTTCCATCCAAATTGCGCAAGGTTGAAGATGAGTGATGAAGCAATCGTGATGATCCAGCTGATAAACTTGAATAACGTGACGATCACCATGAAAGGAGCCTTGCCGATATTGATGAAGTCCATTGCTTTGCTCAGAAAAGAAGGGCTTCCATCGGTGTCTGCATCCGCATCGTCGGGCATATCGACTTCATGTACATCTGCCCCTTCAAATGCCACATCGGCATCCCCGAGGTCAAATCCGTCGCCCATGAGCATGGTAAACAGCCAATAGAGCAGAGAGACACCCGCCAGTAAAGTCATGATGGCATTAGGCGGTGGATTGAATAGTAGGTTTAAAACAGCTTCCATGGTGTTGATCGTTAAATTTCTCGTTTAAAGGTGTAGTGGAAATACCAAGTTGAACCAGCATACTCAATGTCTTGAGCCGATACCATTTCCCAGCCTTCTCGACCGTAATCATTTAGTATGGAATCGATATCATCAATATTAAAATCAAACTTTGTTCCCCAAAAGTTTGATTCTGCGGATATTTTAATTGTTTTGTATTCAAATTTTTTCATATCAATATCTTTTTTGTGTTAACGGATAGTTATTTCTGAGTACCAGATAATAGATGATAGAACCGATAATTGGGGCCAGTATAATCAACAAAATGATTAATATCTTGTCGGTTGTTTTCTCTCCAAAGTCTCTTTTAAATACATCGATCAGAGCAATGATAGCAAAGATCAAAGGGACTATAGAAATACCAAAGATGAGTAGGAAAATGATTTCCTGTGTGCCAATAAATAATAAGGTCTCCATGTGGTTATCGTTTTTTTAGTTGTTGTTTTAAATTTTCCAGTTCTTCCTCAACGGATTTTTCTTTGTTTTTTATGTTATTTACTTCATCAAAGGCGGTTTCCTCTGCCATCTCCGCATAAGCCTGAGCCAAGTGTTCGCTATCCGCCGCCTTGGCTTTCATGCGTTCGAGCATATCGATCGTACCTTGGCTATCCATCGTGGCGATGTGGCGGTTGGCAAGTTCGGAAGCTTGGGTCACTTTTTGTTTTGCTCTTAAAATTGCCAATTCTTTTTCCCATCTGGAAATGTTATAGCGTAAAATTTCCAATTGTTGAGAAATTTTTTCCACCGCTTGCCCTTGCGTTTCGATTTGATCGTGCAGATCATCCAACGAGATCAATAAGTCTTGCTTCTGCAGCAACGCCTCTTTCGCCAAGCGGTTTGCATCGTTAGGGTCGAGTGCTCCGGTTTCAGATTTCAGCAGGACGGTACGTGCTTTTTCTTCCATCCGTTCTGCTTGTTGGCTGTTTTCCTCTGCTTTGTTCTCTAGACGGATTCGGGAAGCTTTGGCCTGTGCTAATCGTTCTGTCAGCTCCGCGAGGTCTTCCTTGAGATCCCGGATGCCTTGCTCAATAATATGAATGGGGTCTTCCATCCGGTCTACCAGTGCATGGATTTCCGATTGCCCCAGTTTTAAAAGTCTTTTGAAAATATTCATCATGATATGTATTTTTTAATTTCTTGAAAATGCGATCAACTGTTCGTAATATTCGCTAAGCAATAAGGATAGCGAATTGATGGCCGCATCAAATTCGTTCTGGTCAATGTTGTGTGCCTGCAATGTATACCGGAACAATACTTTTTTGCCATCTTCCGTCAAGGCAAACCCGCCGTGTATGATGTCCCGGTTTTTCATGAGTAGGGCTTTGAAAACCTCCAGGTTGTCGCCCCGGAGCGTAAACAGGTATTGTTCGAAAATAATGATCGGAGGCGTGACCCCGATGATCAGGTTGCGGATGCTTTCGATTTCACTTTCGACAACAAAAAAGCCGTCCTGCACATTCTTTTTACAGATGGTGAAACCGAGGTCGTGAATGTATTTTTCAATTTTTCGAAACAGCATGGTACCTAGTTTTTATTTTACATCTATGCATAATTATTTTGCATAGGAACGTATGTTTATGTATGTTTGCTAACAAACTTTGCATGAAGATACAGAATGCAAAAATATTTTGCAAATAAAAATTAAAAAAAGTTCGATGAGTCAGATTGGAAGCAATATAAAAAAGCTCAGAAAAGTGAAAGGGTTGAGTCAGCAGGCTTTTGCAGATCTATTTGGTTTAACACGTGGGAATATCTCGTCGTATGAGGAACGACGTGCTGAACCGAAAATCGAAATTATATTAAAAATTGCAAAATATTTTGGAATACCTGTGGCAGAGTTGCTCGAAAAGCAGCTTACGGTCAATGAGATTTTAAACTTTGAAGACTATTTTGAAGAGGCGGGACAACCCGTGGTTTCCAAGAATATGAGTGCTGTGCCTTTTATCGGTCGGGAGAGCTTTCAGCGAGCGGATCAAAAAATAGATCTGGCGGTTTTACCTCAAATCTATTTCCCGATCTATCATAAGCAGCAATTTTTGGCCGTAGAAAACTGTTCCTTCATTCCAAAACCATTGGTCTTTCCGTTTGAAGAGCATGCTGTCTTGTTTTTCGAGCCGGTAGATATATCGATCCTGCATACGCTCGATCGGCATTATGGCTTTTACTGGGGTGGTGAGGAGCTGTTTTTCGGGCAATATCAAGTCAGCAGCTCGAACATCGAGCTCGTGCTGAACGACTGGAAGAAAGTGGCGTTTGAAGAAAGCGAAAAAAACCACTTCTGGAAGCTATTCGGGAAATTTGAAAAGGTTATGTAATAGCTTCTTTTTAGTCAAGGAAAAAGAAGTTAAAGAAATTCTTCTTTCAAAAACCTTGCTGTCTCATTTCCTTTCTGTTTGATCAGATCTTCCGGCACCCCGGCAAACATCAGCTGACCGCCATTTTTCCCACCTTCGGGGCCCATATCGATGACCCAGTCTGCCGTTTTGACCACATCGAGGTTATGTTCGATAATCAGCACCGTGTTGCCACGGTCTACCAATCGGTTGATGACCCCAAGCAATACATTCACGTCTTCAAAATGCAAACCGGTGGTCGGTTCATCGAGGATATAGAACGTATTCCCGGTATCTTTTTTGGATAGTTCTGTGGCGAGTTTCACCCGTTGTGCCTCTCCACCGGATAGGGTGGTGGATGATTGCCCCAAGGTAATATAACCCAACCCGACATCCTGCAGTGTTTTGATTTTCCGGTAAATGGACGGGATATTTTCGAAGAAATCCACCGCTTCATCGATGCTCATATCCAATACATCGGAAATGGACTTTCCACGGTAGCGGACTTCCAGTGTTTCGCGGTTATAACGTTTGCCATGACAGGTCTCACATGGTACCTGTACGTCGGGCAAAAAGTTCATCTCGATGATCTTCATACCTGCTCCCTGACAGGTTTCGCAGCGACCGCCTTTGACATTGAACGAAAACCGTCCGGGCTTATAGCCTCGTATTTTTGCTTCCGGCAATTGTACAAAGAGCGTGCGAATATCGGAAAAGACTCCCGTATAGGTCGACGGATTTGACCTCGGCGTGCGGCCGATCGGACTCTGGTTGATTTCGATAACTTTGTCGATATGCTCCAGTCCGTCGAGTTTTTTATAAGGTAGCGGCGTGCTTTTCGCACGGAAAAAGTGTTTGTTCAGGATAGGGTATAACGTTCCGGTGATCAGGCTGGATTTTCCAGACCCGGACACCCCGGTTACTAATATCAGTTTTCCGAGCGGGAAATCTACCTTTACATTTTTGAGGTTGTTACCGGTCGCTCCTTTGAGCGACAAGATCTTTCCGTTTCCGGCACGTCTTGTTTCCGGGATGGCAACTTCCTTCTGTCCGTTGAGGTATTGTGCCGTCAAGGTGTCCGCTTTCATAATGGCCTTCGGAGTACCCTCTGCCACCACACGGCCGCCGTGCAAACCTGCTGCCGGCCCCATGTCAATAACGTAATCTGACTGGACGATCATGTCTTTGTCGTGCTCGACAACCAAGACCGAATTTCCGATGTCGCGCAGATTTTTCAGGGAGTTGATCAAACGCTCGTTGTCTCGTTGATGTAGGCCGATACTCGGTTCGTCGAGAATATAGAGTACATTGACCAATTGTGATCCAATCTGTGTGGCCAGGCGGATGCGCTGTGCCTCTCCGCCCGAGAGTGTTTTAGAAGAGCGGTCGAGCGTGAGGTAACTGAGGCCTACATCCAACAGGAATCCAATCCGCGCACGGATCTCCTTTAGGATTTCTGCCGCAATGGTATTCTGCCGCTCGTTCAGGCGACTTTCGATGCCCTCGAACCAGTCGTATAATGCACTGATATCCATGCTCGCTAATTCATGAATATTCTTCTGGTCGATTTTAAAGTGTAGCGATTCTTGTTTCAGACGCGCACCATGACAGGAGGGACATACGACTTTCGTGCGGAAATCTTCCAGAACCGGAGCATCGTCTGATCCTCTCCCGTTGATTTCTTCCAGCATATTAAAGAGTCCGGTGAATTGGACTTTATACTCGCGTGCGCCGTAACTTCCATACGATACGGTGAGTGGAAGTGGTTCCTCGCCTCCAAAGAGCAGTGTGTCCAATTGTTCTTCGCTTAGTTTTTCTATCGGGTTGCTTAGCGAAAAATCCAGCTTTTTAGCAACGGCTTTGACCACTTGGAAAGTCCATGATTCACGCGAAGGCCCTAATGGCAGGATAGCACCTTTCTGGATGCTCAATTTTTTATCGGGAACGACAATATCTTTATCGATCTCGAAGATATACCCCAGACCATCGCACTTCGGACAAGCACCATACGGCGAATTAAAGGAGAATGTATTCGGCTGCGGTTCGTCGTAGGAAATGCCTGATTCAGCATCCATGAGGTACCGGCTGAAAAAATGTTCCCGGCCGTCTTTGTTCGCGATTTTGATAATCCCTTTGGCCACTTTCATGGCCTGCATTACAGAGGTGTAAAGCCGTTTTTTATCAGCTTCGGTGGCATATAGGCGGTCGACAACGGTTTCGATGTCGTGAATTTTGTACCGGTCTACCTGCATTTTCGGAACCAGATCGAGGATTTCTCCATCGACACGCACTTTGGTATATCCCTGTTTGCGTATCTGTTCAAAGAGTTCGCGGTAATGCCCTTTCCGTCCTTTCACAACGGGTGCCAGGATATAGATCGCGTCGTCTTTGAAATCAGTCAGGATCCGTTCCACAATCTGCTCTTCAGACATGCGCTGCATCAGTTTTCCGGTTGCATAAGAGTAGGCGTCACTGGCTCTTGCATAAAGCAACCGTAGGAAGTCGTATATTTCGGTAATGGTGCCCACTGTAGATCGTGGGTTTTTATTGGTGGTCTTCTGCTCGATGGATATCACCGGACTAAGACCCGATATTTTGTCGACATCCGGACGCTCCATTCCTCCCAAAAACTGTCTGCTATAAGCAGAAAATGTTTCCATATAACGACGTTGTCCTTCGGCATAGATCGTATCGAAAGCAAGTGAGGATTTTCCGCTTCCGCTCAATCCGGTAATGACGACCAGCTCGTTGCGCGGGAAACTGATATCAATGTTTTTAAGGTTATGCACACGTGCTCCAAATACTTCAATTTCACGTTGTTCGCCTAAATCTATGTGTTTTTGCTGCTTGGAAGAGCCCATACTGTATTGTCCTGAATTTTGCAAGATACAAAGGTACGGAATTTTGATGTGGAATTGGTAAAGTCGTGAAGATGTGGAGATGTGAAGTCGTGAAGTTGTAAAGATGTGAAGATGTAAAGTCGTGAAGATGTAAAGTTGTGAAGTCGTGGAGATGTGAAGTTGTATTACGGATCACGAATTACGGATCAAAAAAATTGGCTGGTAATTTGTACCTTGTTGGTGGAAAAAATAAGGAAGCACGTGAAAAAGCTAGACTTAACAAAACAAGAGCGCGAGGTAGTGGAAAATGCTCTTGCCCATTGGCAGGAGTCGGAGTTGTTGGACGATACAAAGGTACAGGAACTGAAGCAGACCATTGATGAACGTGGGTTTGAGTGGAAAAATCTGGCTCGATATGCGTTCTGGGTAGCACTGGCGTCGCTTATATTTGCGGTATTTTCCCTATTTGCGGATGATGCGCTGCTTCGTTTTGTAGAGAGTTTTTACGAAACACCCAATATCGTGTTTTGTCTGTTTTTTGCAGGTCTGGCCGTCCTCTTCTATTTCATCGGCTTCCGCAATAAGAAACGGCATCCGGAGAAAACATTCTCCAATGAAACACTCATGCTGGCCGGTTCTTTTTCAACAGCGGCTTGCATCGGTTTTCTGGGGCAGGTCATTGACCGGGAAACGAGTCACTATACCTTGCTCTTTCTCTTATCTATTATCATCTATGCGACGCTGTCGGTAAAACTCAATTCAAAATTGATCTGGGTGTTTACACTGGTAGCACTGGGTATCTGGTTTGCGACCGAAACGGCGTATCATAGTAACTGGGGATTTAAATTTTGGGGGATGAACTACCCGTTGCGCTTCACCTTGTTTGGGGTGCTGTTGACCGCTTTCGCCATCTTGGTGCAGCCCAAGATTGCCCAATTGAAATATTTCCAGTCCACAAGTTATGTGGTGGGGTTGTTGTATACCATGATTGCGCTGTGGTGCCTGTCTATTTTTGGTAATTATAGCGACTTCGACGCTTGGACACAGGTGCGGCAATATCATATCCTTTATTGGGGTATTCTCTCTGTATTGGTGTCATTGGGACTGGCGGTGTATGGAATGAAGACGAAGGATCATGTTTCGCGTGATATCGGCTTTGTTTTTTTTATCCTAAATTTATATACCCGGTTT
>Ga0079224_100012012_pt1 | contig 11965 bp, 11 predicted proteins | sample Stecom2015_FD_80414 | JGI IMG/M metagenome (GOLD analysis project Ga0079224, IMG submission 80414) | Agricultural soil microbial communities from Utah to study Nitrogen management - Steer compost 2015 | ecosystem: Environmental > Terrestrial > Soil > Agricultural land | place: USA: Utah... | reverse complement strand
TCACAAGCCGTGCAACGCCGCCGGCGACGGATGGTGTCGCCGTCTTCGGACACCCGGGAATCGATCACCTGAGTGTCGGCATTGTTGCAAAACGGGCATTTCATTATTGGTTGCCGCTTTCGGCCTGTGCGTAACGGCCGCGCAGGTTATTTATAAACCGGGAAACGGGCGGTGAGCTCGTTAACGCGGTCGCGAACGTCTGCAATAACGGTGGCGTCGGTCGGGTTATCCAATACGTCGGCGATCAGGTGACCCGTCAGCTCAGCCTCGGCCTCTTTGAAACCACGGGTTGTCATGGCGGGGCTGCCAAGACGGATGCCGCTGGTTACGAAGGGGCTTTCCGGATCGTTCGGAATGGCGTTTTTGTTGACGGTAATGTGCGCCTCGCCCAATGCGGCTTCGGCGTCTTTACCGGTAATGCCCTTGGCACGCAAGTCGACCAGCATGACATGGCTTTCGGTGCGGCCGGACACAATGCGCAGCCCGCGCTCGACCAAGGTGCGAGCCAGAATATCGGCGTTTTTGATGACTTGGGCAGCGTAGTCTTTGAAGGACGGATCCAGAGCCTCTTTGAAGGCCACGGCTTTGGCCGCAATGACGTGCATGAGCGGCCCGCCCTGAATACCCGGGAAAATGGCCGAGTTAACGGCTTTTTCGTGTTCGGCCTTCATCATGATGACACCACCGCGCGGCCCGCGCAGCGACTTGTGCGTGGTTGAGGTGACAAAGTCAGCGTGGGGAACCGGGTTGGGGTAGGCGCCTCCGGCAACCAGACCGGCGTAATGGGCGATATCAACCATGAAGAGTGCGCCGTTGTCGTGGGCGATACGCGCCATGCGCTCGAAGTCGATACGCAAGGAATACGCCGACGCGCCCCCAACAATCAGCTTGGGACGGTGTTGCTTGGCCAATTGCTCGAGCTGGTCGTAATCGAGTTCTTCGTTGGCATCCAGGCCATAGGAAATGAAGTTGTACAGCTTGCCCGACGCGTTGACAGGCGACCCATGCGTAAGGTGGCCCCCTTCGGCCAAGCTCATGCCCAAGACCGTGTCGCCCGGCTTCAGTACCGCCATGTACACGCCCTGGTTTGCTTGCGAGCCCGAATTAGGTTGCACGTTGGCAGCCTCGGCACCAAAAAGCGCTTTCAGGCGATCGATGGCCAGTTGCTCGACAATGTCCACGTACTCGCACCCGCCATAATAGCGACGACCGGGATAGCCTTCGGCATACTTGTTGGTAAGTTGCGTGCCTTGGGCCTGCATGACCGCGGGGCTGGCGTAGTTTTCAGACGCGATCAGTTCGATGTGCTGTTCTTGACGGACGTTTTCTTTCTGGATGGCTGCCCAGACATCAGCATCAACCTGATCAAGGGTGCGGGAGCGATCAAACATGGGAAATCCTGATAAAAATAAAGAGATTACGAGCGAATGCGAATTCGCTATTTTAACCCGATAACGCCTTGACCGCCGGTGGCAATGGCAATACCCGGGCCACGGCATCCTATTGCCGCGCCGGGAAGCTATTTAAAAGCGGCCCAAGCCGTGATCAGAACCTCCCCCGCCTTGGGGCCAGGTGATGCGTCAGGCCGCAGCCAGGCGTGGGTTAAGGGTGTACAGACCGGTAATGGACGCCTGGCCCAGAATATGGCCATCGATGGCTTTCAAAACGTCAGGCCCCGTAAATTTACCGCTGACGTCGACCTCAGCGATATCCAGTGCATAAACGGTAAACACGTAGCGGTGAACAATTGAGTCGTTCCACGGAGGACAGGGGCCGTCGTAACCGAAGTAGTCACCGTTCATGTCGTGGTCGCCCGCAAACCACTGGGTGTAATCATTCAGACCTTGGCGTGTACCGTCCAGTGACAGCGGACCGGCCTTGCCACGCGGTGTAATACCGTCCGAGTACGAGCCTTCGGCAATTTCAGTGGTAGAGGCCGGCACGTTGATAAGCACCCAATGGTAGAAGTCAACGCGTGGCAGCGAATCGGGGATCTCACGGTCGGCCTGGTTGACGTCATCCGGCTTGCTGGGCACGTCGGGGTCATGACAAATCACCACGAAAGATTGCGTGCCGGCGGGCGCATCGGACCATGCCAGATGAGGGTTGACGTTTCCGGATAACGCAATGCGCGAGGCGGACTTTGGGTCCATTTTGGCAAATGCAAAGCGCTCGGGAATGTTCCCCTGGTCGACAAACGATTCGCTCACTACTTTCATGATGACTCCTTGACGTGACTTAACCCGTTAGTGTGACGCGGGCAAACCGACGCTTGCCCACCTGCACAATATAGGTACCCGCATCAAGACTCAAGGTGCGGTCTTCGACACGGCCCTGATTGACGCGTACCCCACCCTGCTGGATGTTGCGCTGGCCTTCCGAGGCTGACGCCACCAGGCCGGACTGACGCAGAACTTGCACCACATTGAGCGGCGCGCCCGACAACGTGACCTCGGGCATATCTTCCGGCAGGGCACCATCGCGAAACTGGGCGTTGAATTGTTCGTGCGCGCGTTTGGCGGCATCGGCGTTATGAAAACGTGTGACAATTTCTTCGGCAAGCATCACCTTGACATCACGCGGGTTAAGCCCCTGTTCAGTTTGGTGACGCAAGTCGTTGATCTGTGCCATCGACTTGGTGGACAGCAGCTCGTAATAGCGCCACATGAGCTCGTCGGATATCGACATGATCTTGCCAAATATGGACTCGGGTGCTTCCGTGATGCCGATATAGTTGCCCTTGGATTTGGACATTTTCTCGATACCATCGGTGCCCTCCAACAGCGGCATGGTCAGCACGCACTGCGGCTCTTGGCCGTATTCTTTCTGAAGCTCGCGCCCAACCAGCAAGTTGAACTTTTGGTCGGTTCCGCCCAGTTCGAGGTCGGCCTTCAGTTCGACCGAATCGTAGCCCTGCAACAGCGGGTACAAGAATTCGTGAATCGAAATGGGCACACCCGCCTTGAAGCGCTTGGTGAAGTCGTCGCGCTCGATCATTTGTGCCACCGTGTAGCGGGACGCCAACTGAATGAGCCCCCGGGTACCCAATTGATCGCACCACTGCGAGTTGTAGCGAATTTCTGTTTTTTCAGGGTCCAGAATCATGCTGGCCTGTGCGTAATAGGTTTTGGCGTTTTCTTCGATTTGCTCGGCGGTAAGTGGCGGGCGCGTGGCATTGCGACCGCTGGGATCCCCAATGGTAGCGGTGAAGTCGCCAATGAGAAAGATGACCGTATGGCCCAGATCTTGAAGCTGGCGCATCTTGTTGAGCACGACCGTATGGCCAAGATGAATGTCTGGCGCGGTGGGATCAAGCCCCAGCTTGATGCGCAAGGGAGTGCCCGTGGCATGGCTTCTTGCCAGTTTTTGTGCAAATTCAGACTCGACAAGCAGCTCTTCGCAACCGCGTTTCACAATTTCCAACTCTTCTTGGACACGCGGTGTCAGGGGCATTTCTTTTTGCGACATAAGAAACCAAATGTAAAGGACGTGGGACAGGGGTCGAAAAATTTGAGGTAATACGGTAGCATGCTACACGACACTCGCCTGACCAGCAGGCATCCCCGTATTTTATCAGAGGGCTTTGCCGGCCGAAGCCCGCTATTTATATAGAAAACCCGTGTGGCATCGCCCTGCACTGCGGCTGCAGAGGCATTGCCCTATCCAGGTTTCCAGGTTATGCAAAACAAAGGCACGCACAATCCGCCCTCTTACCGAGAAATTTTGCGGGCACGTCAGAAAAATCGCCATTTTTTCCGTAACGGTGTCGTCCTTGTAGCACTGGCCCTGTTTGGCACCGCCGCCGCACTGGCCGTCGTAAAGCCCCCCGAAGCGCCGGTTACCTATCACACCGAACAGCGCCTGGCCTTACCCGACCCCTTCCCCACACCGCTGGGCCACGATGCCAGCACATCGGCTGCGCCGTTTGTCAGCGAAACCCGCATTGAGCGTGGTGATACGCTGGCCGCCCTGCTGCAACGCCTGGATGTGCACGAAAAAGGCTTGTTGCCCTTCCTGACCCACAATGAAGATGCCCGCTCCATTTACAAGCTGTATCCCGGGCGTACGTTGCAGGCCGCGCTGGATATCGAGGGCAACTTGGTATGGCTACGCTACAACCACACGCCATCGGCCGTCGAAAACGGCACCAGTGTTGCGAAATGGCTTGAAGTGACACCCGACGGTGAAGGCGGCTTCGTTGCGCAAGAACTCAGCAAAATGGCCGACGTTCAGGTTCGCGTGGCGGAGGGGCGTATTGAATCGTCCCTGTTTGGCGCCACTGATCGCGCCGGTATTCCCGACGCCATCACCCTGCAAATGGCCGATATTCTATCCAGTCGCATCGACTTCATTCGCGACCTGCGCAAAGGGGATACCTTCCGCATCATCTACGAGACGCATTCACACGATGGTGTAGAAAGCGGCGCCGGACGCATTCTGGCGCTCGAATTCAATAACCGCGGCAAGGCGCACGAAGCGGTATGGTTCGAGCACGAAGATGGCCGCGGCAGCTATTACGACTTTGACGGCCGCAGCGTACGCGGCGCCTTCTTGCGCAACGCACTGAAGTTTTCGCGTATCAGTTCTACCTTCGGCAAGCGCAAGCACCCCATCCACGGCCGCTGGACCAGCCATAATGGTGTGGATTACGCCGCCCCCACCGGCACGCCGATTCACGCCACGGCGGATGGCGTCGTCGAGTTTATCGGCAACCAGCGTGGCTACGGGAAAACCATCATCTTGCGTCACCAAGGGAAATATTCAACCCTGTACGCGCACCAAAGTCGCTTTGCCAAAGGGTTACGCAAGGGCGCCCGGGTTAACCAGGGCGATCTTATCGGCTATGTGGGTGCCACCGGCTGGGCAACCGGCCCGCACTTGCACTACGAATTCCGCATCGCCAACAAGCCGGTCGACCCCTTATCTGTCGATCTTCCTGTCGCCAGCGCACTGGAAGGCAACGAACTTGACCAGTTCAAACAAGTTGCCGCGCAGTATCGCGACCAAATCCAGTTGGTGGCGCAACTCCAGGAAGAAGGCATGAGCCTGGCCAGCGAATAATGCCAAGCCATGCGGGGCCCTACTACATTGGCCTGATGTCGGGCACCAGCACGGACGGTGTTGACGGCGTGCTGGCAAACTTTCAGCAAGCGGAGCGCCCATCGATTATTGCGGCGGCATCCCTGCCCTTTCCCGACACGCTCCGGGCCGAATTTCTGGCGCTGAACCACCCCGCCCATAATGAATTGGAACGGTCCGCGCTGGCGGGGATCCAACTCGCCAACTTGTACGCGGACGTTGTCCACCAACTGCTTCGCAACAGTGGTTTGCGATCCAAGCAAGTTTCGGCCATTGGCGCTCATGGGCAGACTGTGCGCCATGCACCCGATGCTGGCTACACCGTTCAGATTAACGCGCCGGCACACCTCGCCGAGCGTACCGGCATTGCCGTGGTGGCTGACTTCCGCTCCCGTGACATCGCAGCCGGCGGGCAAGGTGCCCCATTGGTGCCCATTGTGCATCAAGCGCTGTTTGCGGCGTCGGGAAAGAATCGGGTGGTGCTTAATTTGGGGGGCATCGCCAATGTGACGGTGTTATCTGCCGATGGCAAGGTGCTGGGCTTCGATACGGGCCCCGCGAACGTTTTGCTGGATACCTGGATACAAGAGAAGAAGGGATGTGCCTATGACCGGGATGGCCAGTGGGCCGCGTCAGGCAATGTGAACACCGCATTGCTGGACCTGTTGCTTGCCAGCGAACCGTGGCTAGACGTGGCACCGCCAAAATCCACCGGACGCCATTTGTTTAATGCCCAGTGGCTACAAGCACGACTTGAGCAAGCCAACAACCGGCCTAATGATGCGGATATACAGGCAACCCTGCAGGCCTTTACCGCTCGGACCGTGGCGCTCGCACTGGCCCGCTACGCGCCTGACACCCAAGAGGTGATTGTGTGCGGTGGTGGCGCATTAAACAAAAGCCTGATGGCACATTTGGCCGCCGAATTGCCTTGCCCCGTACGGTCAAGCGAAACTTTGGGCGTGCCGGTGCAACTTGTGGAGGCCTTGGCCTTTGCGTGGCTAGCCCATGCGTGGGACCACGGTGTCGCGGGCGGCCTGCCGGCGGTAACCGGCGCACGGGAACCTCGCATCCTGGGTTGCAAGTACCCAGCGTAGAACGTAAAAGCCTCGCATGGGCAGCGCGGCTAACGCAGCAGCCGCACGGTGCGGGGCTTTAAGTGCAGTCGTTTAACGTCGGCCTGGCACGAGGCCGTCGCTACCTTACTTAATACGAGGGCGCGAACGACGAACCACAACCGCAGGTGGTGGTTGCGTTGGGGTTGCGAATAACGAACTGTGCACCCTCGATATCGTCTTTGAAATCAATTTCGGCGCCCACCAAATATTGGAAGCTCATGGGGTCGATAAGCAGCTTTACCCCATATTTATCCACGGTGGTGTCGTCGTCGTTGACGACTTCGTCAAATGTAAAGCCGTACTGAAACCCGGAGCACCCCCCACCCTGCACAAACACGCGCAGTTTAAGGTTAGGGTTGCCCTCTTCAGCGAGAAGTTCTTTTACCTTGGACGCGGCAGCGTCGGTAAACAACAGCGGTGCAGGCGGTGCCTGCAGGTCAACAGATTCTGTCAGCGTAGTCATAACAAGCTCCAAAGCGGCATTTTAACGCCACGCAATATTCATACTATACCATCAGGGGCCCGGGGGCCGCATAGGAAATTCAAGCGTACGCGAGGCCCTTACCCGGTCTTCCTCAACCACGTTGACGGTAATTTCGCGCGGTTGAAAGCCGACCGGTAGCGCCAGCAACCCCGTGCTGCGCTGAAACTGGTCGAACTGCAACGCAAAGGCCGGGAGGCGGTCTTCCGATAGCCGCGCTTGATCTTGAGCGTCGACCGCGCGTGCGGGTTCAAGCACAACGGAAACGTCCTCGCCCGTTTCTGACATGGTGCCAGAGGCCTGAAATTGCAAGGCCCCCACGAACGGTTCTGTGCTTGCGCCACTGCGCATCAGTAACACACGAAAGTGAAGCAGCGGGCCCCGCGGCTGGACGTCGAAGGCGCGAATGCTGATGCTACCGTCAGGCCCGGGTGGCAGCAATTCGTTGAAAAAAGCGATTTGATCACGGGCGGCGCCAAGCTCGGTCTGCACGGACTTCAGCAGCAACTCAAGGTTTTGCCGCGTGCTTTTCTCGACAGCAAGCTGCCCCTCGAGCACATCACGCTGGGCCTGGAGTGCATCAAGATGACTTCGTGCCTGCTGTAACTGCTGCCCGAACAATGACAGGTCGTCTTGCATCCGGGGGGCATACCACAACAGCACGGCGGCTAATGTCAACGCCACGCCCAACACCATGCCTGCCAAGGCAGCAAGCGCGCGTGGGCCAGCATTGGGTTGCCTTGGCTGAGCATTTGGCACCTGCCGTTTCATGACGACGCGGCCCGATTAAACACGAAAGCCTTACAGCGCAGAATTAGGGCAACAGCGCAATTTGCGACAACCCGGCCGTTTCGGGGAAACCAAACATGAGGTTCATGTTTTGCACGGCTTGACCGGACGCCCCTTTAACCAGGTTATCTTGCGCAACAAACACAATCAGCTGGTCGCCGTTTCCGGGACGGTGCACGGCAATACGTAATGTGTTGGCGCCACGCACCGAGCGCGTTTCAGGAATGGCCCCCGCCGGCATGACATCAACGAACGGTTCGTTGGCATAGTGCTGCTCGAACAGCGCCTGGAAATCAGTGCTGAGCGCGTCGGGGTGAATGCGTACGTACAGCGTAGAGAACATGCCGCGAACCATGGGTACCAGGTGCGGAACAAACAATATATCGACCGGCGCGCCGGCAAGACCCGACAAGTGTTCGGTGATCTCAGGGTGGTGACGATGCCCGGGCATGCCATAAGCCTTGAGCGTATCGCTAGCTTCTGCAAACAAGGTAGCCACTGCGGGCGTACGGCCGGCACCCGAGACACCTGATTTGCAATCGGCAATAATGCGCGAGCCGTCGACAAGCGGTTTGCCCTGTGCAAACAGCGGAGCCAGCCCAAGCAATACCGTGGTGGGGTAGCAGCCAGGGTTACCCACCACCTTGGCCTTGGCGATGGCATCGCGATTAAGCTCGGGAATGCCATAAGCCGCCGTTTCCAGGATATCGGGACACGAATGGGGCATCTTGTACCACTGCGCAAAGGCGTCGGTATCTTTCAGGCGGAAATCAGCCGCCAAATCGATAATGCGTACGCCCTTGTCGAGAAGCTCGCGCGCCTGGCTCATGGCAACACCATGGGGCGTGGCAAAAAAGACCACATCGCACTGGTCCAGCCCGGCGTCATCAGGTGTTTGAAAGATCAGATCCACATGGCCACGCAAGTTGGGAAACATGGCCGACACGGGCGTTCCGGCCTCGCTGCGTGATGTGATGGCAACGAGCTCTACGTGAGGATGGGCGGCCAGCAGACGCAGCAGCTCGACCCCGGTATACCCGGTTCCGCCCACAATACCTGCTTTGATGCGCTTGCTTGTGCCCATACTGCCACCCCGAAATCCATAAAATTACAACCATTGACAGACAGCGGCTAAAGCCTGAAACGGCTACTGCCCATCTCCAAACCCCTATTATGCCCCACCGCGTGCGCTCTGGCGCACATGCCAGGACAAAAGCGACCCGACAAGCTGACCGCGCGGCACCCCGCGGGCCGACGGAGCTACTGTTACCGGCCTGGTCGCCCTTTACTGGGCAAACCAGTTTGCTGAAAGACAAAACCCCGGCCATGCTGCAACATGCCGGGGTTTGAACAACTGCATGATTTGCCGCGGCACCCCAGTGGCGCCCGGCAAAACAATTAGCGCTTGCTGAACTGCTTGCGACGACGCGCTTTGTGCAGACCAACTTTTTTACGCTCGACCGCACGGGCATCGCGCGTAACGAAGCCTGCCTGACGCAGTGCCGGCTTGAGCGATTCGTCGTAGTCGATCAGCGCACGGGTGATGCCATGACGGATGGCACCGGCCTGACCGCTTTCGCCACCGCCGTGTACGTTGACGTGGAAGTCGAACGACTCGAGGTTTTCAGTTAAAACCAGCGGCTGGCGGACGATCATGCGTCCGGTTTCGCGGGCGAAGTATTCATCAACAGGCTTGCCGTTTACAACGATATTGCCTGAACCTTTTTTCAAGAACACACGGGCCACCGACGTCTTGCGGCGACCGGTTCCGTAATTCCAATTACCGATCATGAGCTGTCCTTAGATTTCCAGCGCTTTAGGCTGTTGGGCAGAATGGGGGTGTTCTGCGCCCGCATACACCTTCAGCTTTTTGGCCATGGCGTAGCCCAGAGGGCCCTTGGGCAACATACCCTTGACGGCTTTTTCCAGAGCGCGTCCGGGGAAACGCTGCTGCATTGTTTCGAAGTTGGTTTCGGTGATACCGCCGGGATAGCCCGAGTGACGGTAATAACGCTTGTCACGCGCTTTGTTGCCGGTAACAGCGATTTCGGCAGCGTTGATGACAATGATGTAATCGCCGGTGTCAACGTGAGGAGTGTATTCTGGTTTGTGCTTGCCGCGTAACCGACGTGCGACTTCGCTGGCCACACGCCCGAGGACTTTGTCCTTGGCATCAATCACATACCATTCACGTTGGACTTCATGCGGCTTGGCCACAAATGTCTTCATGATGGTTCCTGAGGATAAAAAAGCAAAGCTTGCAACCCATTTGCAAGCCCGGCGGCTTGTGCCGCCTATATCCGGCAAAAAACTGACGAACGCCAAGGCGTTGTTAAAGCTCGCCCGTACGTTGCAATGCCGGTAAAGCCCACCATTCTAGCATGAAAAAGCGCGGCCTGAACACAGAAACCGCGCTTTTTAACGGGACCGCTACCAGAGGCAGGGCCACGATGCCTTGGCCATAGAGGCCGTTGGTGGATGTTAGGCCTCCAACGTCTGGCATGGCCGGAGGGTATTGTTGCTTACCCGCGACGGCTGGCCAGAGCAATACCCAAGTAGTTGTCGAAAGAGCCTTCGGCAACACGGAACCAGGGCACGACGCTGTCACGGAATTCCATGTAGCTGTCGTGAATTTTCTTGAACATGGGATCACGGTCGCAGAACTCTTTGTAGACCACGTTGGCGGCCTCGAACGACGCGTCCATGACGTCGCGGGGGAACGCCTTGAGCTCGGCGCCGCTGGCGATCAGGCGACGCAGCGCACCCGGGTTACCGGCGTCGTACTTGCTGAGCAAGTTGTTACCGGCCGCGCGCGTGACGGTGTCGATCAGGCTTTGGTACTGCTTGGGCAGCTCGTTGTAGGCGTCATCGTTGACGTACAGCGAGACCTGGGCGGAACCTTCCCACCAGCCGGGATAGTAGTAGTACTTGGCCACTTTCTGGAAGCCCAGGGCTTCGTCATCGACCGGTCCGACAAACTCGACCGCGTCCAGCGTGCCTTTTTCGAGCGAGGGGTAAATGTCACCGCCGGGAATCTGCTGGGGAATAACACCCAAACGCGCCAGAACTTCGCCGGCGAAACCGGCCGTGCGCATTTTAAGGCCTTTGAGATCGTCGACCGACTTGATCTCTTTACGGTACCAACCGCCCATTTGCGTACCGGTGTTACCCATGGGGAAGTTGACGATATTGCGGGTGGCGAAGAGCTCGCGCAGCAGCGCCATGCCGTCTGCTTCATACATCCAGGCGTACATTTGACGCGCGTTAAGACCGAAAGGAACGGCCGTATCAAAGCAGAAGCTGGGGTCTTTACCGTAAAAATAGTACGACGCGGTCTGCCCGCACTCGACCGTGCGGTTACCTACGGCATCCATGATTTCAAACGGCGGAACGATTTCGCCGGCCGGATACAGGCGGATGCTGAAGTTGCCATCCGTTGCCTCTTCTACCATTTTGCAGAACAGCTGAGCCGTCGAGAACAGCGGTGGCAGCGACGGACCATACGAGGATGTCATCGTCCAGTTGATTTTGGGGTTTTCTTGTGCGACCACCGGGGCAGCCAGGGTGGCGGAACCCGCGACTGCACCAAGACCGGCTTTCTTCAGGAAGGAACGGCGCTGCATGAATGAACTCCTGTGGCAAACGTTTATTTGAAACAAAATCTTAAGGAAAAGTTAACAGGCGCATGATACCCGTTACTACCCGCTTTGTGGAGGGTAAATTCCCTAACTTTACGGCGCCGCCAATTACTGCCCTGCCAATACTGCCCTGCCACGACGGACTTGCGACGGCGGCCGACCGCCCTGCTACGACGACCTATTGCCCTGCCACCGCCATTTCTTGGATGAGCACCGAACCCGACGTTTTGGAGCCGCGTGTAATTGCGTCAGCACCCACCGCGACGATACTGCGGAACATGTCGGCAAGGTTTCCGGCAATGGTGATTTCTTCAACGGGATACGCGATCTCGCCATTTTCGACCCAATAGCCGAAAGCCCCGCGCGAATAATCGCCCGTCACATAATTGACGCCTTGGCCAATCAGTTCGGTAACAAGCAGGCCGGTGCCCATTTTTTTAAGCATGGCATCAAACGTGTCTTCGGGCCGGGTAAGGCGCGAGCGTAGCTCAAGGTTGTGCGAGCCGCCCGCGTTACCCGTGGTGGTGAGGTTCAGCTTGCGCGCGGTGTAGCTGGACAGGAAGTAGCCCTGCAATACGCCACCGGCAACCACATTTCGGGCTTGGGTGCGCACCCCTTCGCTGTCGAACGCGGAACTGCCCATGGCACGCTTGATAAACGGATCTTCGACGATGTCGATATGGTCGCTTAGTACCGGCTTGCCCAAGGCATCCAGCAGAAAGCTGGCCCGCCGATACAAGGCGCCGCCACTGGTGGCTTGCACAAACGCCCCCAGCAGCCCCAACGCCAGCGGGCCTTCAAACAACACCGGATAACGGCCCGTTTTGAGGCGACGGGCCGACAGACGTGACAACGCGCGC
>Ga0079224_100012011_pt1 | contig 11965 bp, 8 predicted proteins | sample Stecom2015_FD_80414 | JGI IMG/M metagenome (GOLD analysis project Ga0079224, IMG submission 80414) | Agricultural soil microbial communities from Utah to study Nitrogen management - Steer compost 2015 | ecosystem: Environmental > Terrestrial > Soil > Agricultural land | place: USA: Utah... | reverse complement strand
GAGAGCATGAAGGATGTGCAGCTGGAGCTGCCGGCGCCGGAGCTGGAGCTGGCGATGCAGGAGCTGGAGCCGATGGAGGCTCCGGGCTTCTGGACCGGCTTCAAGGACGGTGTCGCCATCTCGTCCGCGATCGTGAGCGCGATCTCCGCGAGCGTCGCGATCACCACCTGATCCAGGTGACGCCTAGGTGATCCGTTCCGTAGGGCAGGCCCACCCCCGCCTGCTCTACGGAACGGCACCCATTTCGTCGACACGAGCTGGACACTCACGAGAACAAAAGATCACCGGAAGAGATAGGGGAGATCGGTGGAACGAGACAAGCTGCTCAGGCTGTTGGCTGTGGTGCTCTCGGTGACTGTGATCGCGATCGCCCTGCTGCGGTTCGAGGGGACGGTCGCCGCGGTGGTGGCGGGGATCTTCGGGATCGTGGCGGTGGTCGCTGCCACGTTGCTGGTCAAGGACAGCAAGAAGGAAACCCGCTAATGGGATCGGGTTGCCTGTCACAGGTTTGCCGTAGCGGCGGAGCTCACCTCGGTAGTGCCTGCTCATGAGTGGAAAGGGCATGGCGGCGGGACTGCTCACCCGCCTGCGTGAGCGGCCGGAACCAGCGCCAGAGTTTCTGGAACGTCCCCAGCTGGCTAGCGATGTGCTGGTCCACGAGCCGTCTGAGCCGGGGCAGCCCTGGGTGGCGCAGCGAGGCACCCGAGAATACCTGCGCATCGGTAAGGACCTGGCCCGGCTGATGTTGGCCATGGATGGCCAGCGGAACGCCACTGAGCTGGCCGAACTGCTCGGCCCGCCCTGGACCGCCGAGACCGTGGAGCGGATAGTCCGCCAGCTAGCAGATAAGCGCATGTTGGCGGATGGGCGCCGTCGCCGGCGGTCGGCCACGCCGTGGGTGAAGTACATTCCACCGATCACGTTGCAGATCACGCTGCTGCGGCCCGCAGGCGCCGCCAAGGCCTTGGCGCCGATCGCGGCGGCCGTCACCAGCCGGTGGGGGACGATCGCGTGCTGGCTGTTCGGCGCGGCCGGGGTACTCGCCCTGATCCTCCAGGGGGGCATGCTTGGGGATGCGCTCAGTACCCCACTGCCGTACACCGTGTATCCGGTGCTCATGGCGGCCTCGCTGCTGGGGATGACCCTGCACGAGTTTTCCCATGGTGTGGCGCTGGTGCATTACGGTGGTCGGCCGAGCCGCCTAGGCGTGATGCTGTTCTACCTCATGCCCGCTTTTTTCTGCGACGTCACCGACGGGTGGCGACTACCACACAACTGGCAACGGGTGCGGGTCGCGTTGGCGGGTGTGGCGGTGCAGGCCCTGTTCGGTAGCGCGGCCGCGCTCGCCTCGTTGGCATTGACATTTGTGGACGGCACCACCGGCCTCCGCTACGGCTTGCTAGTGGTGGCATGCGGCAACATGCTCGTCGGCCTGCTCAACCTCATCCCCTTCGTCAAGCTGGACGGCTACATCGCGCTGATGAGCAGGGTGGACATTCCGCACCTTCGGCAGCGGAGCATGGCGGAGGGGCGGCGGCTGCTAGCGCGCTGGCTGTTTGGGGGACGGTACGAGCAGGAAGTGTCGGGGCCGCGCTGGATACCCTATTTCGGCCTGGCGTGCATGACGTTCCCGATCGTGCTGGTGACCATGGCGTTGTCGCACTGGGTCGACCTGCTGGCACGCAGCGGCGCGATTGGAACGATCGCGCTCATGCTCGGTGCGGGCTGCCTCGCCTTCTACCTGGTTCGCGGGGCGGTACGGGTGCTACGTGAAGGCATCCGGGCGCGTGCCAATCCGTTCCGAATGGCGGTTACCACGATCGGGATCGTCGCCGTGGTGGTCTTCGGACTACACACGATTACGTTGCCGTACACGGTTTCCGGTGGTTATCTGCGGACCGACGAAGGCACCTTCCTGGTCATGCCGACCAACCAGGCACACATTGACATTGACGCTGGGGCGGAACTCCGACTCGGTCGAGGCGGGGTGGCGCTGCAGCAGATGAGTGGGAGCGGAATCGTCACCTCCTCGGAGTCAGAGCCGAGCCAGGCACCGGTCTCGGTTCTTTCCCCCATCGTGCTACCCGATCTCTTCGTGCTCCCGGTGCACCGCTATCCGATCGAAGTGGTACAGGAGCCGGACCAACCCCAGGGAGTGGCGACAGTCCATCTCCGAGATGTGCCGCTGTGGGAGTGGATCTACCTCACCTACGCGGAGCCCGTCCTGAAATGGTGACGCCGACCGCGACCGCTTCCCGGCGGAGGAAGTGGTAATGGGGCGGGAGACAGATCAGCTGAGCGAAAGGGTGGCGTGACCGTGGACATGCGGTATCTGGCTTTCTGCCAGCAGGGCACTCCGTTCTATGACCGCAACCTGCCTGATCCGGAATCGCCGGAACTAGCGGAGTTCGCTCCGGGGGTGGAACCAGAGGGTTGGAAGCGGGAGCTCGACACCGAATGGATCTATCTCCGGCCACCCGGGATCGAGCTACCGAAGCAGGGTTGGAAGATCCACGTGTCCGCGACCCTGGACAACGCGGAACGGGTCCTGTCTCGGGTCCTCGACTACTGCATCCCGCGGAGGGTGAGCTTCAAGTTCATCCGGGACCGGGCGGTGCTAGCCCGGCGGAACAGCAAGTACGGGGACCGCAGCGCCAGTGGGAAGTTCGTCACGATCTACCCACTGGATGAGGCGCAGTTGGAAACCATCCTGCACGAACTCGGGGAGCTGCTGGCTGGGGAGCAGGGACCGTACATTCTCAGCGACCTGCGCTGGCGGGAAGGCCCACTCTACGTGCGGTACGGCGGCTTCGTCGCCAGGATGATCCGCTCCGAGTCCGGGGAGCTGGTCCACGCCATCGAGGACCCGGACGGGAACCTGGTGCCGGACCGTCGGGGGCCTGGTTTCCGCCCGCCCGAGTGGGTGAAACTCCCTGAGTGCCTTACGGAGGCCTGGCAGGCGCGGCAGGCAGGGACCCTGCGCGACTTCCCCTACCGGGTGAAGGCGGCCATGCACTTCTCCAACGGAGGCGGGGTGTACATCGCCACCGACACCCGGACCGGGAAGGAGGTGCTCCTCAAGGAGGCGCGGCCGCTGGCGGGGATCGACGAACTCAACCGGGACGCGCTGGATCGCCAGAACACTGAGCGCTGGGCGCTGGAGAAGCTAGCCGGACTGGACGTGGTCCCCACCCTGCTGGAACAGCGGCGTGGCCACGAGCACTACTTCCTGGTCCGAGCTTTCGCCGACGGAGTGCCACTGCACCGCCTTGTCAGCGCCCGCAACCCGTACCTGCACGGCAACCAGGACCCGGCCGCGCTGGCGGAGTACACCGAATGGGCGCTACGGATCCTCGACCGGATCGAAACCGGGGTCCGGCAGATGCACGAGCGCGGGGTGGTCTACGGGGATCTGCACGTCAACAACGTGCTGGTGGACAAGCACGACCGGGTATGCTTCATCGACTTGGAGACCGCCAGCGCGGTGGAAGACCAAGCCGGACAGGCGATCGGAGCTCCCGGGTTCCGGGCACCGCTGCACTACCGGGGTATTGAGGTCGACTGGTACGCCATGGCGTGCATACGCATCTCCATGTTCGTACCGATGACCATGCTGCTCTCCGCGGATCCCCGCAAACTGGAGCAACTGCTGGAGCTGGTGACCTCTACCTTCCCTGTCCCCGACGACTTCGTCGATCGCGTGAAGAGGGACCTCGGTCCGTCTCCCTACGGACCGGACGCGTCCTCCCGCCCCCGGCAGACCGATGAACTGTGGCCCGAGCAGACGCCACAGCAGTGGGCGCACACCCGGAAGCTGCTGGTGGACCACATTCTGGGTAGTGCTACCCTGGAGCGTTCAGACCGTCTCTACCCGGGTGACATCGGCCAGTTCCTGCTCCCTGCGGGGGCGCTCAGCCTGGCGTACGGTGCGGCTGGCGTGATGTCGGTCCTCAGTGACCTGGGGCTGGAGGTGCCGGCGGAGCATGTGTCCTGGTTGACCGATGCGGTGACCCGACTGAAGCATCCGGCAATGGGGCTGTTCGACGGGCTGGTCGGGGTCGCCTACGGGCTGGACCGGATCGGACAGCCGGAGCGGTGCCACGAGGTACTGGCGAAGGTGCGTGCCTTCCCGGCCGAGATGATGGACGACACGCTGATGTCCGGGCTGGCGGGGATCGCGGCCGGATACGCGTACTTCGCCGAACGGTACCAGGATCGGGAACTGACGGACGCCTGCCTGAACCTGATTGACCAGCTTCGGTCTCGCCCCTTGCGGGAAAACAAGGGCGGTAGGGACATCCGGGACCTGGGACTGTATCGGGGGGCGAGTGGTCGCGCGCTGGCCTACCTGCGCGCCTACCATCTCTGCCAGGATCGGGACTTGTTGACGGCGGCGGCCGAGGCGATCCGGCATGACCTGTCGCAACTCGACTGGGACCCGGAGAGCACGGTACCGCTGAGCGAACTGCGGCGCCAGGCCCGGTGGTTGCTGCCGATGGTGCAGGCCGGCGGCGCCGGCATTGCCTTGGTGATCGACCAGCTGCTGCGCCACTACGATGCGCCCGATCTGGCCACGGCCAGGGACCAGGTGGCGGAAGTCCTACAGCAGGAATACATCACCTATAGCGGTATTCTGCAGGGCCGCGCGGGGGTCATGCTGACGCTGCACGCGCTCGGTGTGCCCGCCGACGACCCGGTGATGCAGCGCCACCTGAAGGCGCTGGGCTGGATGGTGATCCCGCACGAGGACGGCATCGGTTTCCTCGGGGACGCCATGCTGCGCCTGTCCTGCGACCTGGGCACCGGGGCGGCCGGGGTGGTCGCGGTCGTGGACCGGATCGTGACCGGCCAGCCACCGCAGCTGCCGCTGTACCTGTTCGGTGCCGCGCCGGAGCCTGCCCGCCCATGAACGACCCGGGGGGTGTGCGGCGACGCCGCACACCCCCCGGTAACGGCTTCTCAGGCCGGAATGACCTTGTGCAACGCCTCGATCACCCGTAGCTGCCGCTCTTCCGACAGCGACGCGTACATCGGTAGCGAGAAGATCTCATCGGCCATCGCCTCGGTGACCGGCAACGACCCGGACCCGTAGCCGAGGTGCGCGAAGCCGGTCATGGTGTGGACCGGCCACCGGTAGCTGACGTTCAGCTCGATGTCGTACTCCCGCAACCGGGCCAGGATCTCATCCCGGGCGGGGTGGCGCACCACGTACAGGTAGTACACGTGGGTGTTCCCGGGGGCGATCGTCGGAAACACCAGGCCGGTACCGGCGAGCTCCCGCTGGTACCGCTCCGCCACCGCCCGCCGCGCCTCGATGTACTGGTCCAGCCGGCGCAGCTTGCGCCGGAGGATCTCCGCCTGAACTTCGTCCAGGCGGCTGTTGTGGCCGGGGGTACGGACCACGTAGTAGCGGTCCTCCATGCCGTAGTACCGCAGCCGCCGGAGGTTGCGGTCCACCTCTTCCTGGGAGGTGATCACCGCCCCGCCGTCGCCGTAGGCGCCGAGGACCTTGGTCGGGTAGAAGGAGAAGGCGGCGGCGTCACCGAACGTACCGACCAGTTGGCCGTGCTGCCGGGCCCCGTGGGCCTGGGCGCAGTCCTCCAGAATCACCAGCCCGTGGCGCTCGGCCAGCTCCCGCAGCGGCGCCATGTCCACCGCCTGGCCGTACAGGTGGACCGGCAGCAGGCACCGGGTCCGGTCGGTGATGGCCGCCTCCACCTGGGACACGTCCATCAGGTAGGTGTCGGGGTGGATGTCCACGAACACCGGCACCGCCCCGACCGCATCGATGGCCACCACGGTGGGGGCGGCGGTGTTGGATACGGTGATCACCTCATCGCCGGGACCGATGCCGAGGGCACGGAGCGCCAGCACAATCGCGTTGGTGCCGTTGTCGACCCCGACGGAGTAGGTGGCCCCGTGGTAGGCGGCGAACTCGCGCTCGAATCCGGCCACGCTCTCGCCCAGGATCAGGCGCCCCGAAGAGAAGACGGTCTCTACCGCGTCGAGTATGTCGGCGCGCTCCGCGGCGTACTCGTCAAGGTAATCCCAGACCCGGATAGTCATGCGGCTCCTCCGATTGGTTGGCGATGGTGCTGCTGGCTTACCAGGGCGGCGACCGTGCGCCGGACCGCGTCCCGCCATCCGACCCGGGCCGACCAGCCGGTCGCGGCGGTGAAGGCGGCGGGGTCGAGTTGGACGCTCCGTAGGTCCAGCGGGCTGGCGTAGGGCGGCGGGGGAACCTGGCGCACCTCGACCCGGTGGCCACCGGACAGTGCGGCGACGTCGTCGGCGATCGCGGCGAACAGTTCCCGCAACTGGACCCGCTGCCCGGAGCCGACCACCCAGGCCCGCCCGGACAACCGGTCGGCCGCCGCCAAGGCCGCGACGAACGCGGCGGCGGCGTCGGTCACGTACAGGAGATCGCGTACGACGCTGCCGTCGTTCCACAGGGTGAGGGCCTGCCCCGCCAAGGCCCGACGGGCCATGGCCGAGACGATGCCCTTGTCCTGACAGCTGGTGGCGGCGGCGGGGCCGAACACGGTGGGCAGTCGCAGGCTGGCGGCGCGGCAGTGTCCGGCCCGGGTCGCCTCGAGGAGGGCCCGCTCCGCGGCCAGTTTCTGGCGGTCGTACGCGGTGACGGGGTGGTCCGGCTCGGCTCCGGTCAGTGGGCCAGGGTGATGGCCGGCTTGGCTGGTGCTGCCGGCGAACAGCACGATCGGCGGGGAGCCGGTGAACTGGCCCTCGGCGCACATCTCGGCCACGGTGGTGGCGATCCCCTGGTTCACCCGGGCGCTGTCACTGTCGTCATCGGACACACGCCAGGTCTGCTGCCCCGCGATCCGGGCGACCGCGACAATGACCGCATCCGCGGCGTGGATCGCCCGGGCCAGGGCTTTCCGGTCAGTGAGGTCGGCGGAGAGGGGGGTGAGTGTCGCGGCGGTCTGCGCGGCGGGCAGGGTGACCGTGGTCGGGCGGCGGGAGGCCGCTCGAATGTGGACCCGGTGGGGGGCAAGAGCCTGGATGATGGCGCTGCCGAGAAAGCCGGACCCGCCCAGCACACTGACGACCGGCCGGCGCGCGCGGCCGGCATCGTTCAGCATCGGCCACCCGGGGCGGGCTCGGCGAGCAGGGAGGTCAGGCAGCTCAGCAGGCTGCGGGTCTGCACGTTGGCATAGTAGCTGTGCCGTAACAGTTCCCGCAGCTGCGCGACCGTGATCCAGCGGTAGCCGGTCGGCTCGTCGAACGGGGCGGTCTCGACAATCAGGTGGCGGTTGCGGGTGTGGAAGAACCGTCCCCCCTCCTCCGACAGCATCGTGTCGAACCGGATGTCTTGCGGGGAGGCCGACAGCGCCCGGATCAGCAGCTCTGCTTCGGCCGCCGACGGTTCCGGGGTGCCCGGCAGTTGTTGGACCGAGGGCGCGAGCTCCGCGACGTCGATCAGCCCGGGTTCGATCCGCAACTGCACCAACAGGTGCAGCACCCCCTCGATGTCGGCCACCAGCAGGGCCAGCACGCCCGGGTCCGGCACCTCGATCATCGGCTGGGACCACGACTGGACTTCCCGACCAGCCGCCTCCACCGATACCCCGATGATGTGGAAGGGGGAGTCCTTGCCCGCCGACAGCACGCCGTCGACGTGTCGCCATTCCGGCAACTCCGGTAGGGACAGCCGAGTGGTGTCGACCCGGTGTCGGCAGCGGGTGTCGGTGATCCAGTGCAGCAGGTCGGGCAACCGGTAGCGGGCCGGCGCGTCCGGCTGCATGGAGCGGTGCAGGGCGTGCTGGAAAGGTGAGGACGTCGTCGGCGCCGGTTCCGGCACCCATGGCAGACAGCCCAGCACCGTGCGTAGGTCCATGCTGAGCAGGTCGTCCACCGCCAGCAGTCGGTAGACCGTGGACAGGGGAAGCCAGCAGAACCCGTCCTGCGCCGCCGGTGGTTCCGCTACCTGGACCACGATGTTCCGGTTCCGTTTGCGGAAGAACACCGCGCCGTGCTCGGATTGCCGGGTGTCTACCACGATCTGGTGTGGCGCGGGATTGGCGAAATAGTCCAGGTACGGTACGGGGCGTCCACCGTGTACCCGGGTGTAGTTGCTGTGGGTGGCTTGCACCGTGGTGGAGATCTGGACTCCGTTGATGTTGCCGGGCTCCGGCTTGGCCTGCACCAGGACCTGTAGTTCACCGTCCCGTTCGGCCATCAGGAGCCCGAGCACCCCGATGTCGTTCTGGTAGACCACCGGCTGCCGCCAGGTCAGCACGCCGTCGACCGCCACCGCGAGGCCGTGGATGTCGAAGAACCGTCCGGACTCGTGGCGGATGGTCGCCACCCCGGGGTGGGCCTCCCAGCGCGCCACCTCCGCCAGCGGGATCCGGGTGGGGCGGGTGTAGAAGCGCTGCCGGACGTCCGTGAGCCAGGGAGCGACCTCACCGTCGGTGATCGGGTCCAGGGTGGGCATGGCGAGTCCTCAGTCCACCCGGACTTCCGGGACGTACCGGATCCATTTCCCGCCGGCCTGCCGGAACGCCGACTCCTTCGCGAAGATCTCTTCGGCGTGGTTCCAGGCGAACAGCAGGAAGTACTCCGGATAGTCGGCCACCGTCTCCGGGAACGGCAGGACCGGAATCCGGGATCCGGGGGTCACGGTGTGCTGCTTCGCCGGGGTGATGTCGTAAATCCGGGGGAGGAGCTCCGGGGTGATGCCGCAGTAGTTGAGGACCGTGGCGCTCTTGGCGGTAGCGCCGTAGCCGGCCACGCCCCGCCCTTCCTGGCGGAGCTTCTCCAACAGTTCGACGAGGCCGTCCCGCCGGCGGGCCACCTCAGCCGCGAAGGCAGCCAGGGTCTGCGGGTCGTGTAGTCCCTGGGCGGCTTCTTCCGCGAGCAGCGCGGCCACGGCCGGGCTCGGGGTCCGGGCGCCGGCGCGGGCCAGGGTGTAGCGAATCTCGCCGCCATGCACCCCGAGCCGCTCGACATCGATGAGTTCGAAGCCGAATTGTTGAGCGGTCCGAGCGATCGACTGCCCCGAGAACAGGTAGAAGTGCTCGTCGTAGATCTGGTCGTAGGAGCCCAGTCGGACGACGTCTCCCAGGTACGGGTCTTCGAAGATGAAGACCCCGGTCGGCGAGAGCAGGTGGGTCAGCCCTTGGAACACCGACTCCAGGTACGGAATGTGGCAGAGGGTGTTCGCCGCGTACACGACGTCGGCGGGCCCTTCCGCGTCACGGATCTCCACCGCGGTCGCCTCTTCGAAGAAGGCGGCCCGGACCCGGACCCCGTGCGCCGCGGCATCCTCGATCGCGTTGACCGCGGGGTCGACTCCCAAGTGGCGGATGCCGGCGGCGGCGACGGTGCGCAGCATCGTCCCGTCGTTGCAGCCGATCTCCACGAGGAACGGATCGTCGCCGGTGAGTTCGGTCCGCAGCAGCCGGTGGGCCAGGTTCTCGAAGTGCCGGCGCATGAACATCGACGTGGCGGTGCGGAACGGATAGTCACGGTGGAACATCCGCTCGCGCGGCACCTCCTGCATGAGTTGCACCATGCCGCAGTCGGTGCACGCCCCGACCGTCAGCGGATAAGTGAACTCTGGACTCTCGTCGGCGGGGTCACGGAAAGCGTCCGAGAGGGGCTGTTGGCCGAGGTCGAGGAACTGGTAGAGGCTGCCACGACAGATCCGGCACTGATTCATGGCGGGCATGCTAGCAACGGACCGTCGCGCCAGCGAGAGTCAAGTTGCACACCCACCGAAGCGGAATCGCTTGTCTGGCAAGGCATTGGACATGGCGGGCAGTTCGTGCCTATGCCCCTGGCGGGGCGGAAGGGCGCAGTCCGGAGGCGCCGGTCAACCGGTCACGAGCCGATCGGGGTGGCCGGGTACGCCATACCCGGCCACCCCGATCGGTAACTCGACGCCGGGTGTGGGTCAGGCGGGAGTGGGCGCGAACCCGGGCGCGGGGTAGGCGGCCAGCAGCTCCCGGACCTCACCGGCGATCCGGTCCAGGGTCGCCTCATCCTGCCGGATCGCCGCCGCTACCGCCTCGTCGATCCAGGCGGCCACCTGCGGCATCTGGGCTTCGGTGAGCCCGCGGGTGGTCAGGGCGGCGGTGCCGAGCCGCAGCCCGGACGGGTCGAACGGCTTGCGCGGGTCGTACGGCACGGTGTTGTAGTTGCACTCGATCCCGGCCCGGTCCAGGGCCTGCGCGGCCGGCTTGCCGCCGATCTCCTTGGTGGTGAGGTCGATCAGGATCAGGTGGTTGTCGGTGCCGCCGGAGACCAGCGAGAACCCACGCGCCATCAGCGCCTCCGCGAGCGCCCGGGCGTTGGCCACCACCTGGTGGGCGTAGGTGCGGAAGTCGGGCGTGGCGGCCTCACGCAGCGCCACCGCGATCCCGGCGGTGGTGTGGTTGTGCGGCCCGCCCTGCAGGCCCGGGAACACCGCCTTGTCGATCGCCTTGGCGTGCTCGGCGGTGCACATCAGCATCGCGCCCCGGGGCCCGCGCAGGGTCTTGTGGGTGGTGGTGGAGATGACGTCGGCGTACCCGACCGGGGACGGGTGCGCCCCGCCGGCGATCAGCCCGGCGATGTGGGCGATGTCCGCCACCAGGATCGCCCCCACCTCCTTGGCGATCTCCGCGAACGCCGGGAAGTCGATGGTCCGGGGGATGGCGGTGCCGCCACAGAAGATCACTTTGGGGCGCTCCGCGCGGGCCAGTTCCCGGACCTCGTCGAAGTCGATCCGGCCGGTGTCCCGCCGCACCCCGTACCGGACCGGCCGGAACCAGGTGCCGGTGGCCGACACCGACCACCCGTGGGTGAGGTGCCCACCCATGGGCAGGGACATCCCCATCACCGTCTCGCCCGGCTGCAGGAACGCCAGGTAGATCGCGAGGTTGGCGGGGGAGCCCGAGTACGGCTGGACGTTGACGTGGTCGACTCCGAACAGGGCCTTGGCCCGCTCCACCGCCAGGGTCTCGATCGGGTCGATGAACTGCTGGCCTTCGTAGTAGCGCCGCCCCGGGTACCCCTCGGAGTACTTGTTGGTCAGCACCGTGCCGGTGGCCTCCATCACCGCGGTGGACACGTAGTTTTCGGAGGCGATCATCCGGAGCTTGTCCTGCTGCCGCTGGGCTTCTCCCTCGATCAGAGCGGCGAGCTCCGGATCGGCGGCGGCCAGGTTGGTGATCGGTGGTACGTGCATGTGGCTTCCGCTCCTATCGACCCCCGCACCCAGGCGCGCGGCGCGGGTGGCGTGGTTGCTCCCCGGTGGTCGGTTCCACCTCGTCGTGCCAGTCGCGTACCCACCCGATCGTAGTGGTGGCCCCGCCCTAGCTCCGGCGGTGCCCACCCTCCAAGCGACGGCCACGCCGATGCGAGCGCCGCTGACGATCAGCAGACGACCCCCGTGGTACTAGTCGTTGCGGCGGCGTACCAGGTTGGCGATGTTCACCACCCGGGGGCGGCCGCCCGCTTTGAAGTTCAGCCCGTGGCGGTAGATCTCCGGGATCCAGTAGTGGTCGTTCTCCCGGAACAGCACGCCGTTGGTCTCCAGGAGGCGGGCCTCGTCCTGGGAAAGGCCCACATCCTCCCGCCGGAACGGCACTTTCTGCTGGGCGGCGGGAAGGTTGTTGAGCCGATCGAGCAGGTGACCAACTGGTGGGTTCTCTTCTTGAATGGAGGCGATCTTCTGACGGCTACAGGCCTTGAGCGCGTTTCTCATCGCGTTCGGGGGGAGCAGCCGGTCCAGCCAGCGGGTGTCACCTCTCGCCCCTGCTGCGGCCTCGGCCAGGAACGACACCACGTCTCGGGCCTGGATTTGGCCGTTGAAGTCGGACAGGGCCGCAAAGAACCAACGGACGGATCGAGCCTCCCGGGACTTGGCCGAGCCCATTTTGTCGCCCCAGAGCGGCATCAGCATCTCCGACAGCTCAGGCTCGTTGGCGGTCTTGATGCGTGCCTCGTCCAGGCCGGG
>Ga0079224_100012010_pt1 | contig 11965 bp, 14 predicted proteins | sample Stecom2015_FD_80414 | JGI IMG/M metagenome (GOLD analysis project Ga0079224, IMG submission 80414) | Agricultural soil microbial communities from Utah to study Nitrogen management - Steer compost 2015 | ecosystem: Environmental > Terrestrial > Soil > Agricultural land | place: USA: Utah... | reverse complement strand
GGTTATAGGTTTATGAACCCTTATGCGCTATCACATGAAATGGGGCACAGTGCTCTTGATCAGAGAAGACTAGGAAGAATCATTCAAAGTCCCGCCTCTCGTCTACTTATGCACTTTTCTCCAAAAGCAGGATTTTTAACTGGTGCTCTCAGCGGTTTTTCCGATGACGACAGGGTAAAAGCACTAGGTGTCGCTGCGCCACTTATAGCAGCAGCACCAACGTTGGCTTCTGAAGCTGGCGCCTCTTTAATCGGCCTGAAAAAACTAAAAGATCTAGGAGCAAACAGAAGGCAGCTTTTACTTGGTGGGTTAAGTGGGGCGCTGGGGTTTGGTTCTTACCTTGGTCAAGCTGGCTTCGGAAGCGGGGTTGCAGCGCTTACACAAGGCGCAGCAGAAGCGTTTAAGGCTAGGAATAAACAGGGGGATAATAAGAAACAGGCTTCTCTCGAGGACGAGATAAAGAGCACGCTGGGGGAAGATCTCGAAAGCCCCATCGTTCGTCTTAAGGATGCCATTAATCGCGAGTCTGAAATGCTCGCCAAAAACCCGGCTCCGAGGCGCTACCTAGCTCAGCGTCTCACTACCGCTATCACGCCTGGCTTGGAGGAGAAAAAAGCTGCGGAAGCCAAGAGTGACGAGGAGCTCAAGGAGCTTGGACGACAGCGTGCTGTTACCAATCTGGCGAGCGAGGCTCGTCGAGAGGCTGGGCGTAGGGGCGAGCGCTTTGGGCAGGGCTTAGGAGGCCTTCTAGGGGCTGCTGGTGGCGCCGTGGCAGGGCGCAAGCTCATTGGCGGCGCCCCCGGTGCTATCGCAGGCCTGACGGGTGGTTACATGGCAGGAGGCCGGTTCGGGAAGGAGCTAGGGACGGAGCTCGACATCCAAAAAAATGCCTTCCGTTTATCTCGGTACGCTGGCGGACCCCCTCACAATCCTCCAGGCATGCGCCAAGGCAGTCCGGTGCCCCCTTTCAGGGTGCCTCCGCTAGCTGTAAAAGAAGTTGATGGGCAGTTAAAGTGGGCAAACCTCGACCGGCCCCAGCTAGCCACAGAAAAGAAAGCATTTAGGGTTTCCCAGTATTCAGGGCCGCTCTCTTACGGACCATTCAAGCAGACGAGCGGCATCCCGCCATTTAAAGCACCGAGTATGACTAAGTTCGACGAAAAGGCGGGCGTCCCGAAGCCGTGGATGGTCGGCAGCGATAAGACAGGCGCGGCTATGTCCCCCGCACAGCGGTTGGCTAAGGCGCAGCGTGTTGGAGCACCTAAGGTGACGGCTCCAGCTGGCCCTAGCATCGCAGATGTCTCCAAGCCTCATGGGTATGGACAGAAGCTGCCTGGGGCTACGAAGAACCGCATCTAACGGGAGCACAGTAAAGTAAAAAGGGGGTATAAGGATATTGTAGGCAGATTACTGCTTGCAAGGAGGCGAAATGCGTCCATGTCCTTTGATAAACGCCTATCTAGAGCAAGCTGATGATATTGCAGCTTTAGTTATAGCCAAGACGTTCTACGAAGAAGATTTAAGCCAATTGAGCAAGATACAGGAGGCTGCGGCCATAGCGGGCGACTCCTTGACCGTGCTCCAGCTCAGGGCTTTTTACTGTGTAGAAAAGATGGCGAGCACCGTGGGCCCAAAGTTAGGCGAGCGTTCGTGGCATGGGCTAACGGAGCTACTTGAAAAGCTAGCAGCAGTAGAAGAGGACCTGTTAGCGCAGAGTATGGAGGCAAAGCTTTGTAGATTTGGATCTGGGACTGGGCCCGGGCCCTCTGAGGCAGCGTACCCACAACAAAATTTGAAAAAGGTAAAGCTGCTAAAGGACTCTTGTGTTGTATTGCGGCGTTCCTTAGCGAATCGTAAAGCAGATCCGCTACCAAAAATCGGTAAGAATTTTGCCGAGTTCGTCGCAACCAATGAACTAAGTAGCGCCTTCCTTGTCTCGATTGAAGTACTGCGCAACTTTATTGAGCAAGCAAATAAATTGGTAGAAATAACTGAGACTCAGGCGAATAGAATATGTCCAGACAAAAGCTGATACTTAAGTTTAGTTCCTCAACGGTAAGAAAAGCTGCAAAGGAGGCTACATACATCGGCACAGTAGTTTTAGCGGCTGAAATCCCTGATAGTTTACTACTTTCCTCGAAAGAACTGCCGGGCGTTACCTGGCACAAATTGGCCAAAAAGTTGGATGGTATGCCGATCTACGACGACGAGGATTTCAAGTTGTCGATGATCGATGCGCTACGCGAGGAATTGGATAGGGCAACCAAGCGGATAGAAGAACTGGAGCAGGAGCTGGCGTGTAGAGATAAGAGCGTTTAGGAGTTGGGTATCTGTCTTTAGGGCAGGTACCATTCTTCATAGAGGTTTTCATGGCTCTTACCGACGACGCTCCCATAAAGATCACTTTTTTCGACTACAAACCGGAGCGCGAAAGCGACCTGTTTTCGTATTTGCAAAAAGAGGCAACAGATCCTGACGACAACGAGGATGAGCCGCAGAAGAACCCGGTCAATATTTACGATGAGCCGCCGCAGGCAGAACGACGACCGTACGAACGCTGGGCAGACCCCCCGCACATGCTGGCAGATCGCCATGAACCTTTCCACAACAGTGACCGGGTCTTCACAGAATCCGTAGACGTGCGCAGGGGACTGCTGCGCCGTGCCTTCGATAAATTCGAAGAGGCGAAGCGGCAACATCAGCAAGAAATATCGAATTTGCTGAATAACTTCTCCAGCGGGGATTTTCAGACCCATTCCGCTTTACTTCAGTCCAAAACCAAGACCGGAGCTGCCGCACCTAGTCTAGCCGAACGAGTGAAGAAGGTGACTGGCAGGTTTTAACGTCATGAAGAAGAATCCGATAGATGAATTTCAAGAGTACAAATCGAAGGAAGCAGCGGCCAAAGCGACACAAGACATGGAGTTGTGGAGCGCCTGGAACGAGTCCGGACGCAAACCAGAGGCGCTTCAACCACTTATGAAGAGGTACGAGCCTCTACTCAACAATAAGGTACGTGAGTGGAAAGCGCCTTCTGTTGACTCTACGGCGTTCAAAGCAGAGCTACAAAAGCAGTTTATTAACGCAGCTCATTCTTACGACCCCACCCGTGGGGTTGCCTTCAACACGCATTTGCAGAAGCGACTACCGAAGGCGATGCGGTTGAACACCAGGCATCAAAATATCGGGTACATTCCAGAGGGCAAAGCGACCCACATCGGCAGAATACAGGTCGCGCAAAATGAATTGCAGGAGACGCTAGGCCGAGTTCCTACTCATAAGGAGCTGGCCGAGCACCTGGAGATGCCGCAGCGGCGGGTGACGAACATTCTGTCCAGTATGAAGAAGGACGTTCGTTCGTCCGATTTTGAAACCGACCCTGTGACGGTTTCTACGGCCAGGGAGCAGGATGTGATCCGTTTGATGTCCCGCCGTCCGGAGGACTACCTGACCGCTGATGAAGCAAAAGTCTTCAAGCACATTTACGGTGTAGGCGGGGCTAAGAAAATTACGGGCACCCGGCAGCTAGCTAACGAGCTGGGGATGTCTCAACCCAGAATATCTAGGCTGAAGACAGCGATTGGCCAAAAGGTCAAGCGCTACACCTGAGTTAGCGTACAACTGAGGGGGGGGCAAAACCAACGTCGTTAAATCGGCATAGGAATAGTCTATGTTTGGACCGGAACATTTTGGTATTGATTTTGAGCAGGATGACGAAGCAAAGAAGCAGGCACGGAGTAAGCTGCAAGCAAGAATTCAGATTGGAGGAGAGGTACAAGCGAGGCTGATCGAGCATTGCGCTAGAAACATTCCCAGGGACCGTTATGTCCCGCCTGCCCTGATGCGCTTCAAGCGTGGCGAAAAGGGCAATTTGGTGATTCAGTACGCTCGTGGTAGTTACACCGACCCCTGGGCGAAGTACGAGACGATCGGCATCCACAAGAATGCACTACGGCAGCTTTCAGAAACCGCCGGCATTGATGGGCGTTACGTTTCCAAGTTGAACTTGTCTGACGAGCCGTGGCGTATAGAGCTTTTAGCGCATAATCTAAACGAGCTGTTCCATAAGCAGCAATTCAAGAACAGACTCAAAGAGAGGGCGGAGTTTCTGCATAGATTGGTAGGAGACGAGCTTAGGGGATTTTTAACGCAGAGCTACAACCGCCATCTACTATCGCTGCCTTTGCTGCGGGCATTCATTGATGTTTGCGCCGAGGTTGGGGCCAGTCCGGTGAGAGCTTTGGTTGGCGACACAAAGATAGGTCTTCAGTGTTACCTCCCTTATGTATTTGAGATTCTGAGAAAGGACTTCGTGGCGTTTGGGGTATGGTTCGGTAACAGCGATTTCGGCGACGGAAGACTGAAAATCAGCCATACTTTCATGCGCCTGAGAGGTTTTGGTTCCGCGGTTATCGAAGATAGTTATAACCGGGTCCATCTAGGCGGCGTGGTTCGCACCAGTGACTTGAAGTTGAGCGACGAGGTAGCCAAGAAGGAGATCGATACGGTTGCCTCTGCTATTCAGGACGTAGTACGTCAGATTTTGCGCCCGGAGGCGGTGGAGAGAATTTGCGAGGTGCTTGCCAAGGCGGCAGAGGAAGAAATTCCCTGGGAGAAGTTGAAGGGCAACCTCGGCAAGTTCCTCAACAAGAAAGAGCTGGCCGATGTCGAGAAGATGCTAGAGCTGCAGATAGAAGACCTGCCACCGCCTGGTGTAGATAAAGATGGAAACCCGTTGGCTACTCGATGGTGGGCAGCGGCAGCTGTGGCCCATCTATCCGAGTCAAAGGTAGACGTCGATCGTGCTATCGAGCTTAAGCAAGAAGTCAGCAGGTTGCTTGGACTAGATAAGTGAAACGGAGTTCAGAAAATGAGCGAACAGAACGAACAAAACGATAGCCCCTGGCTGGTAGAGTCCGTGCCAATCGAAGAGCCGGAAGTTACCTCCAGGGCACTGGCAAAAAAACTCAACCAGATCTCGGAAGATGGTTACCACATATTTTCCGTGCTCAGGCTGTCCGAGCACATTATTATCATTTGCTTCAGTGCAGAGAAGCTATCTAAAAAGATGCAGTCTAGTAAAGAAGCAGAGTTCACCGACCAGCTGCAAAAGCTGGCTGAAATGATGAGGAGCAGTAAGTAATGAGCAAGCGGTTAACATCCCCCGGGGCAGAAGAGGTACTTGGTCTTTACTTCCCCGTGCTCGACCATGGATTTGTTTCATTGGTCGATTACATGGGCAATGATGAATCGATCGTTGCCGCCGCCAGGACGTCGTATGGGGCTGGCACCAAAAAGCACAGTGACGACAGAAACCTTATTCGATACCTGTACCGGAATCGGCACACCTCCCCGTTCGAGATGGTAGAAACCAAGTGGCACGTGCGGTTGCCCATTTTCGTAGCGCGGCAGCTTATTCGGCATAGAACAGCCAGCGTCAATGAATACTCCCTTCGGTACTCACTGCCGTCGTTTCAGTTTTACGTGCCACCGCCCGAAAATGTGTGCAAACAGAGTAAGAACAACAAGCAGGGTCGGGGCGAACCGTTGGCGGCAGAGCACTATGAGACGGCGGCTGCCATTTGGGAAAACACGAACATTGCCGCCGCTCAATTGTATCGTATTCTAGTGAGTGAGGACATCGATTTAGCTAGGGAGCTGGCGAGGATGCACCTCCCGGTGTCCCTGTACACCGAATGGTACTGGAAGATCGACCTGCACAACCTTTTCCACTTCTTAACGCTGCGCACGCACGCACACGCTCAGAAGGAAATTAGGGACTACGCTCACATTAAGGCCGCTATATTAAAACGGTGCTTCCCGATAGCTTTCGAAGCTTGGGTGGACTACGCCTTCGCTTCCCGTACCTTCAGTCGTCTGGAACTAGAAATGTTGTTGGACGGGTTCAAGGGCAGCCCTAGTTGGGATCAGGAGCAACTCCAAGCTAAGTATAGGGTAACGAAGCGAGAGGTCGAAGAGTTTATCAGTAAAACCTCTACGAAGCCACAAGTACCAAGCTTCGAGCTGGATTTGTCTCTCGCCAAGAGCGCTGAGCACTTCCAGCAGGAAGTGGCTAAAAGCGTGCCTTGATGAGCGTTAAATGACAGTTCGGTACTGCATTGGCATAGATGAGGTGGGGTTGGGTGCTTGGGCAGGCCCATTCGTTGTCGCTGCAGTAGTCTGCCGCCTCGATTGGGAGCCGCCTGCCCAAGTGCGTGACTCAAAGAAAATCCCACCGGCTATACGGGAGCAGCTGGTAGAAAAGGTTCTGGTGCCCCCAGCCATCGAAGACAACTGGATTGCTCTCAGAGAATCTAATGACCTTAAGGATAGTAGGTACCTATCGCAATTCGTTCTGGAAATAATGACAGAGGTTGCGGGGTACGCTTTGGTGCATTACCCGGACTCCATCATTGTTGCTGATGGGGTCCGGGTGCCCAAGTTTCCGGGCGTTAGTAGCATTGCCATGGCTAAGGCCGATGACTTGGTGCCGGCTGTGTCGGCCGCCAGCATTGTGGCCAAGGTCTACCGAGACAATTTAATGCGCGAGTACGCCAAGGAGTACCCGCAATATGGCTTTGAGAGGAACGCCGGGTACGGGACCGAGTACCATCGCCGAGCAATAAAAAATCACGGGTTGTGCCCGATACACAGACTAGCGTATAAACCGATTCGTAATGCGTTGCGCAGACATAAGGCTTTGGTAAGATCTGGGCATGGCCACCACCGCGGAGCGCAACGCTAGGCTGACCGCCTTGGAGCAAGCGGTTAAGTCATATACCGCCGCCCAGAGGAAGTCTCTAGAGAAAAGGGTTTCTATAAACAAGCGTATTTTGAAGGGCCGTACTGGTTCCGAGCGTTTGGCGCAAAGCTCGGTCCAGGCGGCCAAGGAATTGGTCGTTGACGACTTGAATACATTTCTAACTGGAGATTGAAATGTCTGAGCAGGAGCAAGTAGCCGAAGAACAACAAGTGAAAGTGTTGAACAGGGAAGGAGCGCCGGAGCAGATAGAGATTACCGAAGCCGAAGCTTTGAAGTATCATCTTTTATGCGAATCGATTCGCGCCTGTCAGCTGTCCATTCAATTGCAGCAAGAAAAGTTGAATGGATTAATGGCCTCCTGTCGGGATTTCATCTTGGCGCTAGAGAAAAAGTATAATGTTGATCTCAAGCACTATGAGGTAGGTCCTGGTAACAAACTAACGAAGAAGATTCGCTAATGGTCAATGTAATCATTGGGAGCGGCAAACCTTCGCCGAGCTATAATAATGGCTCGGAAGACGACAACGAGGTGATAAAAGTCTCTGTACGTCTGAGCAGAGATGAACTGCAGGGATTCAGCCGCCTCGCTGTTTACAAATCCCCACTCGAAGGTGGGCCCTATGAAGAGATTACGGCTGCTGTAGATAAGCCAGCGCGATTACCGGCGGATGCTTCAGAAGTAGAAAATCCTAGCCAGGGGAACATTCCGGTAGGGTGGGGCGGGCTGTCTCTACGCGTAACCATTGGCGTTACCGAGGAGGTGTTTGTCTTTTCTTCGTCGCTGACCACCCTCAATGAAGTGGTTGGCTATGTAAACGGCAGATCTAACGCCGTACGGGCTTACGTAGACGAAAACGGGCGTTTCGTTTTGAGCACTATCAAGCTCGGCACCGGAGCGATGTTGGTGGTCAACAGTGGCGGGTCTGCCGCGGCTGCGTCGTTGGGGCTTCCTGTAGGCGTGCCGGCATTTGGCAAGACAGCCAGGCCCGTCTTGGTGGAAGACATGAGTGTCTATGAGGTCGTTGATTACAACGGGTCTCGTAAGTCCTACTACAAGACTCAGTTGATAGACCCGGCCACTGGAGCCAAGAGCGGTTTTTCTAGACCTTACTCCGCGACGACGGTTTATCACCTTGATGCGAAGCATATGGTAAAGGGCAAGGTCTACCTCGTCGATTTGGTAGGCCGGCCTATACAGAGCCGCCAAGTCATCATTTCTGCTATTTTCACTGGGAATGCGATAGACGGTCGGGTGATCGCAGGCGGTAATATTTTGGGCGAGACCGACCATAACGGCTACGTAGAGTTTTTCCTTGTACGTGGGCAGCCGATTAAGGTATCTGTAGTAGGCACAGATCTGGTCCGTGAGGTGGTGCCGCCTACGGACCCAGCCCTGGAAGAGTTCGACCTCCTAGACCCAGCGTACGGGCTTGAGGAGGATTACTTCAAGGTAAAGGTACCCAAAGCGGTAGCAGCAGAACGCAGGAATTTCTGAAGGAGCCCCACAATATGGGCAGCCCGTTCGTAGGTGGAGAGATTGGCTTGTGTAGGTCGGCATCGTTCTTTGAACGAGGCCGCCCCAAAGCAGCGAGCGCAGGGGCCCCATTGCCGCCGGCCAGCGGCAACGCGCTCCACTCTTCGCCCAACCACTCGCCGGCAGAGGGTAAACTGTCTGCTGATGTTGGGCCCACTGGCGAACGGGCGCCCACCCTAATTGTGTTCTACCCAGGGCCGGGTGTGATGAAGCGGATAGAGCTCCCTTGGGTCCAGCGCAAGAGCCTTCGGCATTACTTTTGCGAAGCAGGCTTGGTCGGCAAATGTCTGTACAACCGTCTTATTAGCACCAAGCGTGCCCGCCCCGTCCGGACCAGCTACGTTCCGGCTGCTGGTGAGGTCATAGTCTTACAGAATATTGATATGCCATTGGGGCAGGCGCTGTCTAGAAAATAGCTATGGCTTACGAACCCGTAGATTTGTTAGTCGTTGACGACTCGCCTGCCACCACCCCTGTGGAGGGTGTGGTGGTTAAAGTGTACGACGAGGCCGGCGCTATTTTTTACACCCAAGCCACGACTAACAACGAAGGGGTCGCCAGCTTCTTGCTCCCCTCCTCACTCAAGTTCCAATTTCGGTTCTACCGGTTCGCTACTACGTTCCAACAGCCACAAACATTTGAGGTCCTGGCAGCTCCAAACCCAAATAAATTCGTTACAACCGCACACATCTTCAAGAGGCCAGAGGCTACAGACCTACGTCTGTGTAGGTGCTCTGGATACTTTAGGCGCCCCGACGGAAAACCGGCTAAGAACCTGGATTTACATTTAGTTAATAAGTTCAAGCCGATGCTGTTGGAGGGCAGCGGGGTGTTGACGGAACGCCTCCGTAAAAAAACTGACGCCGACGGCTACATTGAGGTGGACCTGATTAGGTTTGGGCAGTATGAGGTATTGATCGAAGGCCTCGAGGACTGCCTGCGCCTCGTTCATGTACCGGACGCCCCCAGCGCCAACCTACCTGACCTAGTATTCCCAGTGGTGGAGCAAGTCATCCTGAACCCTGAGGGTTCGTTTGCGGTAAGTGTCGGCGCCCAAATTGAAGTAATTCCTTCGGTATTTTCTTCTGATGGCAGGCAGCTCCCAGGCACAGCCACAGAGGATGTGCGATGGAGTACGGAGGACGATTCGATAGCTTTAGTTCTGCCCAATCGAGAGACCCTGGTTATCCAGGGGGCGTCACCAGGAACAACGAATTTAATAGCATCCCGCAGAGATCAGAGCATAGTGCGCGTGCCCAATACACCAATTCTGGGCCAACCCGTCACTATAACGGTAACGTAGCCAAGTTCAGTTCATTGTCCGAAACCGCAGCCGCGGCGTTAAAAGTAATAGCAGAGATACAACGGCAGCATCCAGAAGTGGCAGTACCGCCCACTTTGGGCAGGAAATTGATGCTAATTACGTTTCGTCCTATGGACGAATTCGTAGAAGAAAGGAGTGGCATCAGGAAGATCCCCCCTCTGACAATAACCAAACGAAAAAATAAATTAGAGATTCTGAAGCCTTCCGCGCCACTGACAGCGTTGAAGCCGACTCTTCAGAGAGAAATCGATGCTCTGAACCTGTTCGCAGAGGAGAAGGAAGAAGAACACCAGGGAGTAGAGGGAGACGCCAGCTGTTGCAGAGCCCTGCTTTTAGAGATACTTCGCAGAGCCGCCTACGACTGGGTTTTGTATAGAACTAGTTCCAAGCTTCAAGACAAGCAGCTGGCAGATGATGCCTATTACTGGTTGTTTGTAGAAACTAAAGAAAGCAGCACTTGGGAAAACCGCAAAGAGGAAGGCAAGGTCATGACCGCTTTTCTCACAATTTGCGATATTTTAGATCTAGACCCGGAAAAGGTCAGAGCTCATATCAGACAGTTGACCGTCCGGCATGTAATGAGTGTGGGTCGCCCTGCAGAACGCCGCTACGGTTCTGCAGAAGAGCTGGTCGGCGATGAGCACACCGTGCATAGTGTATCCATCGACAGCATCCCTTATTTCGATCCTACGTTCGGTTCTGGTGGATAAAAGATGATAGTCTTATGACTTGGTGGTCAAAAAGCTAAAGTACACAAGAATCGCTGAGTTTAGAGGTAAGTGCTCTTTATGCCATGCTTCTACCAATACGGCGATTTCATATACTTTATCCGGAAAACTAGGAGAGGGCGTACTGTTTATGTGCGATAAATGCGCCCCCCGAGTAAGGGATTTGTTGCTCTCTGCATTTCCACTTAGCTCACATCAGCGCAAACCAAGAACGCCGTGAGCAGCCTGCCGGAACATAGCTAAAAAAGGGGCCGTAGCCCCTTAGCCGTTAGGCATTATTGGACAGTCGCCTCATCCCGTTGGATGAGGCGCAGTCGCTCCCGAATTTTGTCCCGCATGAGCACGCGGGATTCCTGCTCCAGCCTCCGGATGGCAGCTTTCAGGGCCTCCTGGTATTTTTCCAGGAAGCCCGCTCGCTCCTGCTCTGGAAGCAGGGAGATGGACGTAGGGGGTTTGTCCACCAGTTCCCAAAGCTGTTGCAGCCGGAATTTGTACGTCCACTTGGCCTCCCCCCGGTAAAGGGTTAAAGCTTTACCGGGCACCATTTCTGGCGGCGCCCCTGCGTCCCAGTGGACATCTGCGGAATAGTGCCGTAACCACTCCTCCATTGGCGCCCCCGGCAGGCGGCACTCCAGCCTACAAGGCTGCGTGTACCTGCTTTTAGGGGTGTAAGGAGACACGTAGCGGTCGAGTACAGAATCGTATTCTTCTGGTCCGTACCTATACCGCCAAGTGTCCACCGTAGGCCCGTGGACAAGGGAAACGTGTCCGGGTGTGATGGCAATGGCTAACTCTCGCGCGGCTACCATCAATGGGCTAACGTATGCTTCGATGGCATTCTCCGCTTTCGCCCTTGGGTCTGGGGTGGCCTTGCGGAGAAGAGCAGCGCGAATCTCTTCCACGGTTGTCTTGGGTAGGCGCCCGGTAATCCGGGTCTCCTCCCTATTAGCCGATAGAACCATCACCTCGCCGGTGATCGCTGGATATCGAACGAGCTCGTACCCGACGTATGCTGCCTTCTTGTCTATGCGGTACCCCCTGTACCGCCATTCAAGATCCCCCCGCAAGACGAAGGCGTTTAGACGAGTAACCTTTTCGCCAAGCCCCTCCCAAGCGAGTCGGAACTCGTGAGCGTGCTCGGTATACTCAATGCGATCTGGTAGACCGCACTTTGTAATTATCTCGTCGGTTTGCGCCTCTGCAAAGACACGGCGCCTCTCCAAGGCTTCGTAGTACGCTTGGTTGACCCGGGGCTCGTCCGGGTGCTGCAAAGCGAACGGCGCGAAGCCTTCCTCACGACACATCCAGGCCATAGGGCGAACGCCCAATACTTCCTGGCCAACCTCGACCCACTCGAAGTGGGCCGGGCGGAGCGGACGGGCGAATAGAACGCCCTTGCGTTCTCCTTTGTTGGTCTCTGCAACAATGTCGCAGAGAAAAAGGGCGCCATCCACTGGCGTCGCACCAGCGTGATCACGTGCGATGAACACGATCTTTTTTGGCAGAGTAGGCGGGGCGATCACCTCGCCCCGCCATCCCCTGGAGCGGCAGCTAGTCCAGCGGACGAGCGCCGCCACCGTCACGGCAGATATCCCCCCGCGAACCCGCGTGCGGGG
>Ga0079224_100012009_pt1 | contig 11965 bp, 12 predicted proteins | sample Stecom2015_FD_80414 | JGI IMG/M metagenome (GOLD analysis project Ga0079224, IMG submission 80414) | Agricultural soil microbial communities from Utah to study Nitrogen management - Steer compost 2015 | ecosystem: Environmental > Terrestrial > Soil > Agricultural land | place: USA: Utah... | reverse complement strand
TTTTTGTCATACCTTTAAAAAGGATTACGCGTTAATCTCTGCCTTGTATTGATCTGCAGATAACAGGGCATCCACGTCGGCAACACTATTTAGTTTTACGCGGATAATCCAGCCCTCTCCATAAGGATCTGTATTTACTAATTCTGGCGAAGTATCGATTGCTTCATTGACAGTAAGGACAGTAGCGGTCACCGGCATAAACAGGTCAGAAACGGTTTTTACGGCTTCGACCGTGCCAAACACTTCGTTCGCGGCAATTTCCTCACCAACGGTATTGATGTCAACAAAAACAATATCTCCCAATTCACGTTGAGCGAAATCTGTAATACCGATAACGGCTTCGACACCTTCTACACGAATCCATTCGTGATCCTTAGTGTATTTTAACTCTGCTGGAAAATTCATATCTTTTTTCTTTGTCCAAAAATATAACTATCTGCCGATATAAACAAAAATTAAACTTTTTCATGTTGTCCGTACGCCTTTCTGTGTCCATTCAGCCGCCCCGCGGAGATGATGTTTGTCCGCTGCAGTCCGTCTGTTCCGTGCGGCGCGGACGTCGCTTCCGGAGGGCAGCGCCCCCCAGTTCTTTAATGAAAAGCAGAAAATCGTTTATTCCATGCCGAACGAGCTTTTAACTAGCGTATTTATGCTATTTTAGCGTTATGAAATATCCATGATGCGCAACCGAACGGAGGGAGCTCATTGATGCAATTAAAGACAGACAACATCCATAAACACAAACACGAAGGACCACGAAGTAGCATGAGTGCCATAAAAAACCGTGCATAGCACGCTCTCCGCAGGAAATCTGGACATTCCATATGACCATTAAAACAACACGCGAAGCATGCTTGAATACAATAATATGCTGGTCCGAATGAAATTAAATACGTATGAATCCTCAGATCGAAAAGCTGTATACCATTAGCAGAAAAAAAAGCAGAAGAATAATCGGGCTCATGTCTGGAACGTCTCTGGACGGTCTGGACATCGCCCTGTGCCAGTTAAGCGGAAATGGACCACAGACAGCCTTACTCCTCGAACAGTTTATCACCCTGCCTTACAATACCTCCTTTCGTAATCAGGTACGCGAAGTGTTTGCAAAACGCGCCATCGACCAGCAGACGCTATGTGGCTTAAATGCGCTTATCGGAGATCTTCACGGAAGTATGATTCTCGACGCCTTACGCCATTGGAACATCTCTCCGGAGGATGTAGACCTCATTGCGAGCCACGGTCAAACCGTTTACCATGCCCCTAACCGTTTAACAGGAGATAGCGATTTTCCAAATAGCACGCTGCAGATCGGCGACGGCGACCATATCGCTTTACGTACTGGGATAATAACGATATCCGATTTTAGGCAGAAGCACATCGCAGCAGGAGGGGAGGGGGCGCCCCTCGCCGCTTATGGAGACTTCCTTCTTTACAGTCACCCCACAGAAAACAGGTTTCTTTTAAATATAGGCGGGATCTCTAATTTTACGTTCCTTCCGAAGGGAGGAGAGCAGCTTGCCTATGCCACCGACCTAGGTCCGGGCAACACCATGATGAATCAGTATATGCACGCTCATTTGGGCCTGGAGATGGATAAAGACGCTCAGATGGCCAGGCAGGGGCTGGTGAATCACCGGTTACTGAACATCCTATTGGACACCCCGTTTTTAAAAGATGATTTTCCGAAAACGACAGGTCCGGAGTTGTTTAATCTAGAGTTCCTCCAGAATGCCCAACAAGCGTCCGGCACGGTTGGTCTGGCGGACGCCGACGTACTGGCCACCCTCAACAAGTTCGCTGCTGAGGCCATCGTAAGTGCGATACACCGGGTATCAGATGGTCTGGAAAATGTTGTTGTATATGTCAGCGGTGGCGGGCTTCATAACCCCCTCCTGATAGAGCACATCAAAGAAGGGCTGGGCACAATCAGCCTCCATTCCTTTGCCCGCCTGGGTTTGGATCCCGACGCAAAGGAAGCCTGTTTATTTGCCGTACTGGCAAACGAATCCGTGGCAGGATCGCCGGATCACGTAGCAGCTATAAAAGAATCGCCGGCCGTATGTATGGGCAAGATAAGTCTACCTTATTGATCCAGCGCCTGATGAATAAAACGCTTAAACGGGAATATACGTCTGGCGGTAGACACCAGTACGTCCAGTGCCTCCGGCGACGTCATCTCCTCATCGCTAAACGACTGGTATAAGATGTAACTTTTCAATTTGAGCACGTCGATATATGGATGGTCTTCAGCATAGCCGGCCGGCGCTCTCTTGAGCTTATCCTCCGCGGAGAGGTCGTCGACGGTCCACCCGCCTGCTTCCAACGCATCTACCAGCTCCTGATAGCTGTAGTCGATTTCCTGCCGGATGGCATTTAAATGATCTTTATCCGGACGCCAATAGCCGGCGGCCAAAAAGCTCTTTCCCGGTTCGATATGAAGGTAGTACTCCGGCCCGTCCAACTTTCTCCCATCGATTGATATCCCCGCAGCAAACCAAGTCTTATACGGCGTTTTATCCTTTGAAAACCGGGTGTCACGATAGATACGGAATAAGCACCGCGAAGCCTGTATTTCCGTATTGATATGTGGGTCAAACAACGACAGTTCCACTATCAGTCCTGTTATAAACTGCTTGACGTTTTCCAAAGCGGAATCGTAAGCGTCTTTGTGCGCCTGGAACCACTCCCTATTATTATTTTTTCCTAAGCGGCTTAAAAATTCTAGTGTATGCTTTTGTATTTTCATCGTAAAACATCTATCCGTACCCTGCGCTATGCGTCCGTACGGCGTCTACAAGGCCTTAAGAAATAGATACACCAATGGGGCAGCCATCAATAAACCATCAAAACGGTCCAAAAATCCTCCATGACCCGGTAATGTCTTACCAGAGTCTTTAACACCCAGATTCCGTTTGAACATCGACTCGACCAAATCTCCCAAGGTACCAAAACAACTCGTTATCAGTGCAACGGCAACCCATCCCGTTCTCGACAGCGTTCCAAAATAATAGTTCAAAATCAGGGCTGCTGCCACGGCGAGAAGCAGTCCTCCAACAAAGCCTTCCCATGTTTTGTTCGGAGAAATACGCTCGAAAAGTTTTCGTTTTCCCAAACTTCTCCCAGCAAGATATGCGCCCGTATCGTTGGTCCAGAGCAAAATCAGAAAGCCGAGAGGAACAAACGGGCTATAAACGCCGTTGACAAACCCAAGTCCGATAAAAAAGACAAAGGGCATGCCCGCATAAATATGTCCAAAAAGCAAATACGCCACATCCTGTATAGGGCGTTCCGTTCCCCGGAAAAGCGCACAGATATAAACGATAAAAGTTGGCAGAGCGACATATAATAATGTCTGCTGTGAAATCAGATCCAGGTAAAACAGCCCTACCGCGCCCAACATAAGAATGCCGGTCACGGTACCTAACAGCGACGCCGGATTCGTATCCCTATTCTTTACCATCGAATAGAACTCGGCAATGCAAAGGCCTCCGACGGCTACAAAGGAAAAAACAAATACATAGGGCCCGGACAATACGGTTCCGATCAGAACGGCTATAAAGAAGAAACCGGTAATCGCTCTAGTCTTCATCTATATGATCTGTTTCCTCCTGGATTATCGTTCGGGCTACCTTAGCTTCCGATTCCTGTACAAAAAGTTCTATCCTGCCAAACTTCATTGAAGAATCCTGCTTATTTAGCAGTACCGCCGCGATACCGTTCTGCTCCAGCGCTATCTTGAACATCTCGCCCCGTAGTTCATTGGTGTACGTAGCTATTTTAACCCAGCCTCTTTCCATAAAATCTCTTTTTAACAGCGTATTGATAAAATAAATATGCCATGCCCATGCTCAGCAACAAGCTGCCAATATACATAAATATTGGATAAGAATCGCTTTTCATCAGTTCGCTATAACTCTTGTTCTGGGAAGCATAATAGAAAGCCAACACGACGACAGAGGTATTGTTGACAAAGTGAGCGAAAACTGCTATCCATATATTCCGTGTCCAAAGCACGACGTAACCAAAGAAAAGGCCCAACAGGAAACGTGGCAGAAATCCATAAAACTGAAAGTGTATGGCGCTGAATAGAATAGCTACCACCCATACAGCGAGGTGTTCACTTTTAAAAGCTCTTGCAAAAATCTGCTGTAGTGCGCCTCTAAAGAAAAGTTCTTCGCTTATCGCCGGTAGCACGCCTATGACCAGAATATTGAGTATCAATCGGTTCCAATCGCTGACCATCACCACATTTTCCGTTATTCTAGCCATGCTGTCCTCTTGCGCACGCATCCATCTTTCTATTCCTTTCATCGACTCCGGCAAGGTCATCTGCATGTTCCAGTCAGACAGCAAGGACATACATGGACCGAACGACAATAAGATCCCCAATCCGAACAGATAAGCTTTCCAGTCTGTCCACTGCGTGCTCGGAAAGACTGTAAAGGAGGGCCTTATCCGCTGAAAAATGTATGCAGGAATCAAAAAGGTACCGATCGAACCGCTCGCTAACACCGCATAGTCAAATATACGTGATCCACCAGAAGTGTCGGGATTCACCAGGGCCGTCAGATCTGCCCCTAACAGCGCACCCAAAACAAGTACAACAAGCTGTATAATAAACGTACATGCTAATGTCCACGCAAGTAAAACCGCCAGGTCTGACCAAGGGCTTGCCCCTTCCGTTCGTTGTGCAATCATCTGCTAAAAATAAGCAATACCGACGTAAAACGAATGAAGGAGCGAAAATTCGCTCCTTCATTCGTTTTTATTTTACCCGGATCGGGTCTTTCGGTGTTCTGACTTCCTTATACGGATAGGTCTTCATTTCGTCCAACAGCAGATTTACCGTTTTCTCGAGTTGCGGATCTCTGCCTTCCAATAGATCTTTCGGCAGCTGCTCTACAAAAATATCGGGTGCAACACCCTCGTTTTCTATGATGTACTTTCCATCCAAGTCAAAAATGCCGAAGTTAGGCGATGTAATGCTTCCACCGTCAAGCAGAGGAGGGTAGCCGGAAATACCTACCAATATACCCATGGTCGTTCTACCTACCAGCTTGCCGAGTCCTTTAAAGCGGAACATATATGGCATCATGTCGCCTCCAGATCCGGCATTTTCATTGATAATCATGGCCTTTGGTCCGTATATCCCATTTCCAGGTGTGGTAAAGCTTCTTCCATCCCTTATTTTCCAACCGGATATCAACTCGCGCGCCAACAGATCGATAACATAGTCCGCTACCGATCCTCCTCCGTTATTCCGCTCGTCGAGCAAAAGCGCCTTCCTATCCATCTGCGAGAAATAATAACGATTGAAGTAGGTATATCCGTCCTGCCCCGTATTCGGCATATAGACATACGCTATTTTTCCGTTGCTTAGGCGGTCAACCTTTTTTCTGTTGCCTTCTACCCAATCCATACGCCGTAGCGCCATCTCGTCCGTAAACGTAATCGGGCGGACAACAATCTCTACCGGTTCACTATCGGTAGCACGCTTTATTTTTAAGGACACCTGCTTGTTCACGGCATTCTCAAGAAACCGATAGATGTTGCTTCCGCCGGTCAGCGGTATGCCGTTGATCGCCGTAATAAGATCCCCTTCGCTAACCGTTAATCCAGGCTCAGCCAATGGGGCCTTAAAGGAAGGATTCCAATCCAATCGGGTATAGATCTTAGCGATCCTGTATCCCTCTTTCGTTTGCTCGAGATCGGCTCCTAACGTGCCCGTGTTTACTGACGGCGTAGCGGGCTGATCGCCGGGATATATGTAGTTGTGTCCAACCACCATCTCGCCCATCATTTCGTTCAACAGGTAGCCCAGATCCGAACGATGACCCACGTAAGGTAAAAACCGCTCGTATTTAACCTTCATCGCATTCCAATCTACGCCGTGCATATTCTCTACGTAGAAAAATTCCTTCTGCATAGCCCACACTTCATGAAACACCTGTTTCCATTCAGCTTCGGGATCGACAAGCTGCTTCACATCTTTGATTTCAATCTTGCCGCTCCCCGGCGTAGGCTTCTGTCCCGCGTCGACGATAAAAAAGTCGTTATTCGCTCTGTATATCATTTTCTTACCGTCTGCACTTATTGCAAAGCCTGACGTATTTTCTATGAGATCTTTGTTCTCAAGTTTAGACAGATCGTAGACACCGATTGTCCGCCCGCGCATATACACCAATTTATTCTCGGCAGCACCGTCAAGAAGATAATAGCCTGGCTGTAGGGGTAGTGCAACTATCCTGTTGTTGATGTCTTCTAAATCAACTTTTGTTTTATCTGCTTTTTCGTCTTTTCCTTTTTTATTAGCGTCCTTCTCTTCGTCCTTCGTGTTTTTTCCATCCTTTTTGTCCGACCCCTCGTCCACAACCTTCTCTTCATCGCTTTCGTTCTTGAAAATAGAGGGCGTGTCCTTGGATAAGATAAACGCATATACATTGAAGCTCACATTCTTTTCGTAGGCAGTCATGTGCAGCCCTGAGTTGGAAAGTCCCATGTTTGTACTGGCCGAGAAAAACAGGTACTTTCCGTCCCTGCTAAATGTAGGCTGGTTCACCGTGCTCATTCCATCGGTGATCTGTGTCCGCTCCCGTGTCTCGAGGTTGTACATGAATAACGTACGCACGCCATTCTCTAAACTTTTTACGTAGGCTATCCAGTTTGAATCGTACGACCATGACGGCTGAAAGTGATTAGACGTCCTGCCCGTAATCGAACTGAGCCTATCGTTATCCACCAATGTGATTTTCTTTGTTTCAATGTCTACGTAATACAAATTAAGATGAGCATCGTTGTAAAACAGCTTTTTACTGTCCGGCGACCATGTCGGCTGGAAATAAAAGGATGTTTCACCGAGCTTTATATAAATCGGCGCTTCTTTGGCCATCTGGTCGCGTAAAACCAATTCGTATTTGCCGTTCTTATCCGAAAGAAAAGAAATCCATTTTCCGTTTGGCGACCAAGCCGGATACCGTTCATGCGAGCCGGGAGAATCAGACAGATTTCTGGCGTCGCCCTTTTCCTTCGGCACGCTGAAAATCTCGCCGCGATTTTCGAATAATGCCCGCTGCCCCGTGGGGGAGATAGTAAAAGAACGGATTTCTTTACCCACATCTATATAATGCGGCCGTCTATACATAGCGTCAGATTGTACGCTGACGTTGAGGCTACTAACCTTATTATTGGCCGTATTTAGAATATGCAGTTTCCCGGCATATTCAAAAGCCAGCTCCTTATCCCGGCCACTCAGTGTCCGTACGTCGTAGTCTTTATAGTTTGTCAGCTTTTCAACCTTCTTTGTTTGCGTATCATAACTGTAGATGTTGACGATCTTATCGCGGTCTGACAGAAAGTAAACTTTGTTTCCCAGCCACACAGGTTTTACATCGTTACTCCGTTCGCCCGGCACTACTTCGATAGCTTTGGTCTGTGTGTCGAAAATCCATATCGAAGGCATACCACCGCCGCGGTACCGCTTAAAGGCTACCCGATCGCGTTCCGTGGGGTCGGTATTCTTGATATACGCCCAATAGCGGCCGTCTGCAGAAGGACTTCCCTGATAGGCTTCTGGCATCAGCAGCGGTGTAGCCAGCTCGCCCTCGAGAGACGTCTTATAGAGGCGGGCTCCCAGCGAATAGGTAAACTCGCGCGTCGTTGTAAAGTATACCTCGTTGTTATTTAACCAACCACGCAGCACGTCGGCCGCCGGATGATAGGTGACCCGCTTAGGTGCACCGCCAAAAATAGAAACAACATACACGTCGGTATTACCATCGTAATTTCCCGTAAAAGCCACCTGCTTACCGTCGGGAGAAAATATAGGATTTTGCTCTACACCCGGATTGACCGTCAATCGGCGGGGATTTTCTCCGCTTTTTTCGGCAATCCAAATGTCACCCGCGTAGACAAAAGCAATGTGTTTTTCGCTAATACTCGGACTACGTAGCAAAAGCGTCTCCTGTTGTGCCTGCGCCGAAGCCAGAAATGCTCCGGACAAAACAATAGCACTGAAAATTTTTGAGATTATTTTTTTCATGCAGATCAATAGCTGATTAATTTCTCAAAAGTAGAAGAAATTATCGATTATCGAACAACAATATCAGATATGTTGCAATTAAACATGATTTCAGCTATTATTAAGGTAAAAAAATCAAAAAAAGAGTAGGAGAGACGGCTGCAGAAGGTTTTCCGGCTACGTATTGATCCTATTCGCTTAAACGGGGGTGGGAAAATAAAAAAAGCGGCCTATATTAATAATATGCCGCTTTTCTACGTAGTTTTTTTGTGAGATTATCCGTTCTCTTCTTCAAAAACGACACCTTCGTCTACGATAATCCTTCCGCAGTGTTCACAGATGATGATTTTTTTACGCTGGCGGATTTCGGATTGCAGCTGAGGTGGAATTTTATTATAACATCCCGAACAGCTGTCGCGCTCGATAGATACCACCGCCAATCCGTTACGGAATGATCCGCGAAGCTTTTTATACACCTTTTTAAGACGGTCTTCAATGTGCCCTTCGGCTTGCTCCGCCCTTTCTAAAAGCGCATCCTCCTCCTTCTGGGTTTCGGCCGTGATCGTATCTAGTTCTTTCTTTTTTACTTCCAGCTCGCCTTTGCTAAACTCGAGGTTCTTCAGCGTACTTTCGTACAGCTCAGTCTTATTTTTAATCTCAAATTCAGCCTCACGTATACGTTTTTCACATACCTGAATTTCCAAACCTTGAATTTCTATCTCTTTAGAGATGGCGTCGTATTCGCGATTGTTTTTTACCTCATTAAGCTGTCCTTCATATTTCTTTATAGCCGCCTGAGCGTCTTTAATCATGTTTTTACGCTTAACGATAGAATCTTCCAGATCATCTAAATCTGTTCGGATCTTCTCGATACGCGTGTCAAGTCCAGCGATCTCATCTTCGAGATCAGCGACTTCAATAGGCAACTCCCCACGTACTTGGCGAATTTTATCTATTTTCGTGTGGATGGACTGCAGCGCCCATAGTGCTTTTAACTTCTGTTCTACGGTTTGTTCCATTAACTGTAGTATTTTATTGGATTTGTGTCTATCTCTGTCAATAGGACAGCAAAGTTAACAAATTTTTTCTGAATTACTTCCAACAATAATTCTTGTGTAAATTGTTCACTTTCAAAATGTCCGATATCGGCTATGACGATCTGATCTTCCGCATCAAAGAATTCGTGATACTTGTAATCAGCCGTAATGAAAAAATCTGCTCCGGACCGCTTTGCATCTGCTAACAGGAAGCCGCCCGCACCCCCGCATACGGCCACGCGTTGAATCGGCCGGTTTAATAACGCTGTGTGACGGATAACCTTTAAGCGAAGGGCTTGTTTCAGATGGGCAAGAAATTCTTCCGCCATCATCGGAGCCGGCAGGTTCCCTATCGCTCCGGACCCCACGGTAGAAAGCGTATTTTGCAGCGAAATAATATCATGGGCGACCTCCTCATAGGGATGCGACTGGTACATGGCCAGCAATACATCCCTTTCCTTATGCTGCGGATAAACGACCTCTATCTTAGTCTCTTCCACACGCTCCTGCAGCCCGATATCACCGATAGCTGGATTCGCCCCCTCTAACGCCCGGAACGTGCCGTACCCCACCGTGTTATAGCTGCATTGATCGTAACGGCCGATAGCACCCGCCCCCGCCTCGAACAACGCATCCCGTACAGTGTCCACATGGGTGCGCGGAACAAATACGGCTAGCTTCTTAAGCAGCTGTCGCTTCGGAGAAAGCACCGCATGGTGCTCCAGTCCCAGTTTCGCCGCTATCTTGCTGCTTACTCCTCCATAGACATTATCGAGATTGGTGTGAATGGCATATAGGGCGATATCATGTTTAATTGCTTTCATGATGACACGCTCTACATAGTTTTTGCCATTAAACTTTTTCAGCCCTTTAAAGACGATCGGGTGATGCGAAATAACGATATCGCATTGCCGCCGGATGGCCTCGTCAACCACTGCTTCGGTGCAGTCCAAAGAAATGAGACCACGGCTAATTTCGTGTTCCGGATCGCCGACGAGAAGCCCGGAGTTATCATAACCTTCCTGATAAACTGACGGCGCGAGCTCTTCTAAATACGCTATTAACTCTTTTATTTTCATCAAAATAGTTTTTTAATGGATGAATCTTACTCTCTTCCAGCTGCTACATAGTCCTGGCCAAACCGCTGAATATGTAATTTCAGTAAAACTTTGTGCTGATGGATTTTCACCCAATAGGTAATAAAGTAAACGAAGTGCAGTAGACCGATGACCAAAAGAATAAAGAACGGAAACGGAATATTGCTCAGCAGAAAGGTCCACGCGAACAGCATACCCCATCGCTGTGTGGGGCGCTCTTCTACCTCTATCTGTCTATCATAAAATTCGTTGTTTAACGAGTCTGTCAACCTTCTGACCACCTCAAAATTCCAATAAATATTAAAAAATGGCAGGGCCACAAACCAAGCCTGGTTCGGAAGGATGTTCTGGTTTTCCTTTTTTACCAACTTAAGGGTGCTATAAATCGTATAGGCAAAAAAGATCCATGCCACGATCCGTATGACAGCGGCGACGAGCATCGTATACAGCAAATCTTCGGTAATATTTTCTGATAAAATCTCAAACATGTTTATAAAATTTTCTTATCCCCCGTATATTAAAAATATAGTAGGCTTCTTGTGTATATCTATATGTATGCCCTCCCAATCGGCGATAGTGCGCGTTCGGATGATTTCATCGTCGGCCGTCAGGTTGCAGGCCACGCACATTTGCGTAGTCCGTTTACAGTGCTTGAGTAGCTCTTCAAACAATACCTGGTTGCGAAACGGCGTTTCGATAAAAATCTGCGTTTGCCCGTATTTGATGGAATAGCTTTCCAGCTCTTTTATTTTTCTTGCCCGTTCTCCCTTATCAATGGGCAGATAGCCGTGGAAGGCAAATTTCTGCCCGCTGAAACCGGAGCCCATCAGCGCCAGCAAGATTGAACTGGGCCCCACTAACGGAACAACCCGTATTCCACGTCTGTGCGCATGGCCGACTACCTCGGCGCCCGGATCAGCCACGCCGGGACACCCCGCCTCCGACATCAGTCCTACGTCGCGCCCCGCCGTCAGCGGCTCCAGCAGACGATTGTAATCTACCTTATCCCGTGCATGTTTCCCATAGTCGTACATTTTCAGCATATTCTGGGGCTTAGACAATCCCGCTTGCTTCAAAAACCGTCTTGCCGTCTTTTCGTTTTCGACAATATATTCATCCAGATGTTCGAACAGCTCTTTATGAAACAGGGTATACGACCTATACTCCGTCTGTTCAGCTAATGGGACCGGAATAAGATATAAAGTTCCAAATGACATACCCCAAAACTACTAAATATTAGGATCATTGTCGTTACATGCCCAATAAGTAGCAAAAGAAATTTGAGGTATCAATATTATTTGATAATTTGGCATAGATTAATAAGTTTATTATCAAATGACTACACAAATTACAGCAGGTGTAAGAGTATCAGTAGACGTCATTTATCAGCCTGAGTACTCCAACCCGGAAAAGAGCCACTACATGTTTTCGTATCAGATAACGATAGAGAACTTAAGTGACTATACCATTCAACTTGTAAGTAGGCATTGGGATATCTTCGATTCCATTGGAGAATATAAACAGGTCGACGGAGAAGGTGTGGTGGGAGAACAGCCTATTCTAGCCCCGGGAGGGATGCATCAATATATGTCCGGCTGTAACCTGAAAAGCGAAATGGGCTATATGGAAGGCTACTATGAAATGATTAAGGAGTTAGATGGCAGCGTCTTTCTCGTAGATATACCCCGATTTAATTTAATAGCTTCGTTCAAACTCAACTGAATTTAATCCTTTTGTAATTTATATGCCCCCGGCGGAAGGATAACGCTAATACCGCAAAATATTGCTTATTTTTGTGCTTGGAATATTATGTC
>Ga0079224_100012007_pt1 | contig 11966 bp, 9 predicted proteins | sample Stecom2015_FD_80414 | JGI IMG/M metagenome (GOLD analysis project Ga0079224, IMG submission 80414) | Agricultural soil microbial communities from Utah to study Nitrogen management - Steer compost 2015 | ecosystem: Environmental > Terrestrial > Soil > Agricultural land | place: USA: Utah... | reverse complement strand
TGCTCCGCGTTACACTGTGTCGGCATCGGGGCTCTCCGGTGGGTGAGTTAACTCGTCGTCGTAACACAAGTTTTACTCACTCACTGCCCCGATGCACCCTCCATCGTGAGAAATCCGGGCTAAGCGGTTTCATCGGTGCAGGCTGTAGGTTCAGGACCTCGTAATTTTACCAAGGGCGGGCAAAGCGGAGGTTTTTCGAGGCGCCCAAAGATGTGTAAAATGACATTTAGTCAGTTATAGGCATGAACGGAACTATGGACCGAGGCACGCGCCCGGCTTCACCGGCCGGTCGATGAGGAGCATCGTGAATGGACATACTTGAAAAGCGGACCATCATTTCCGGCATCGGCCAGTCCGCGGTGGGGCGAAGACTGGGCCGCGGCGGGCTGGACCTGACCATCGAGGCAGTGCGCAACGCCGCGCAGGACGCCGGGTTGCGCCTGTCCGACATCGACGGCATCGCATCGTGGCCGGGCCGGATCGAGACCCCCGGCCTGTCTCCCGTTTCCATCCTGGAACTCAAGGAGGCGCTGCGCCTGGAATTGAACTGGTACGCGGCGGGCGCCGAGGCCACCCAGATGTCCGCCCTGATCAACGCCTGCATGGCCGTGGCCACCGGCCAGGCCCGCCACGTGGTCTGCTTCCGCACCCTGACCGAGTCTTCGGCGATGGCCGCGGGGGTCCGTTCGAGCGTGCTCGGGCAGGAGGGCGACAATCGCGTCGGCGCGCTCGGGCACTGGCAACTTCCGTTCGGGGCCTTCTCGGCCACCAACTGGATCGGCCTGATCGCCAGCCGCTATTTCCACGAGTTCGGAACCCGCCGTGAGCAGATGGCGCAGATCGCGCTGAACGCGCGGCGCAACGCAATGCTGAATCCGGCCGCCACCTATCGCAGCGAACTGACGCTCGACGAGTACATGAACTCGCGCATGATCTCGACACCGCTGTGCCTCTACGACTGCGACGTGCCCGTGGATGGCTCGGTCGCGATCATCGTCTCCCACCGGGACTGCGCCGCCGACCTGAAGGGCCCGGCGATCGGGATCGAGTCGATCTGCGGCCCGCTCCACGAACGCGACACCTGGGACCAGCAGGCCGACCTGACCCGCTTCGCGGCCGAGGCTGCCGGCAAGCGCCTGTGGAGCCGTACCGACCTGAAGCCCAGCGACGTGGACGTCGGCGGCATCTACGACGGATTCAGCTTCCTGACCATGCTCTGGATCGAGGCGCTGGGTTTCTGCGGCCGCGGAGAGGCCGGGGATTTTGTCGCGGACGGCCGGCGCATCGCGCTCGACGGCGAACTGCCGCTGGCGACCGGGGGCGGCCAGTTGTCCGCTGGCCGCATGCATGGCATGGGGCACCTGCACGAGGCCGTGGTGCAGTTACGCGGCGAAGGCGGCGCCCGCCAGGTGCCGGGCGGTCCCGAGGTCGCCGTGGTGACCAACGGGGGCGGACCGATCGCCGGCGCGGCGCTGCTGGTGCGCCTGTGACGCCCCCCGCCGCCCCTGTCCTGCGGGTCTCCGGACCGTCCCCGGCAAGCGCCCATGACGTGAGTCCGAGCCCGGCCGGACGGCTCCGGGCGCGGAGCACCCCGTAACCCTTATCCATCACCATCCTGCCTCGGCAGACTCGTCGCGCCGGGGCCGCAGCAGCCTATTCGAGGAGATCGCATGAAGAACCCAATGTCGCTGGAAAACCGCACCATCATCGTCACCGGGGCCGGTCAAGGCATCGGCAAGTCGATCAGCACGCTCGCGCTTGATCTGGGCGCCAATGTCGTCGGCGTCGATCTAAACAGGGACGGCCTGCAGGAAATCGAGGCCAACACCGGCAAACGCTTCATCAGCGTGGTCGGCAGCGTGACCGATCCGGAGATCGCCGCCGGGGCCGTGCTGAAGGCGGTCGGGAAGTTCGGTGGACTCCACGGCCTGGTCAACAACGCCGGCATCACGCGCCCGGCCATGATCGAGAAGATGACCCAGGAACAATGGACGCAGGTCGTGGATGTCCACCTGAACGGGTCGTTCCATTTCGTCCAGGCCGCCGGCAAGCAGATGCTGGCGCAGGCGAAGGCCGGCGACAAGGCGCCCGGCTCGATCGTGAACATTTCGTCGGACGCGGGACGCCGCGGCAGCATCGGCCAGATCAACTACGCCTCCGCGAAATCGGCGCTGTTCGGCATGACCATGTCGATCGCGCGCGAATGGGCCAAATTCGGCATTCGCGCCAACGCGGTGTGCTTCGGCATGGTGGAGACCGCGATGACCGAAACGGTGCGCACCAACGAGAACTTCCGGGAGGTCTATCTGGCGCAGATTCCGATGGGCCGCTGGTCGTCGCCGGAGGAAGTCTCGGTCCCGGTGTGCTTCCTGCTGTCGGAGGGCGCTTCCTACGTCACCGGCCAGATCCTGTCGGTCAACGGCGGCTTCACGATCGCCGTCTGACCCCGTCCCCAGGCCATCGGAGCGTACCATGGACGAGCAATCTGACGATATCGCCACCCTGCTCGGCGAAAGCGCCGCAGCTTTCGTCGCCGAGCGCTACGGTGCGCGCGGCCTGCGCCTGGACATCGAGGAGCCGCAGCGGGTCGACCGCGCTCTGTGGCGCGAGATGGCGGGGCTGGGGTGGCTGGGGCTGGCGCTGCCGGAACCGCTGGGCGGCCTGGGGATGGGCATGCGGGAGGCCGCCGTCCTGGCGGAAATCATGGGCCGCAAGGTGGTGCCCGAACCCCTCGTGGCCGCCGCGATGATGCCGGGCGTGCTGCTCGCGCGCTGCGATCCCGCCATGGAGCTGGTCCGGCGGCTGGCCGACGCCGTCTCCGGCGGGGATTCCCTGGTCACCATCGCGTGGCAGGAAGCTGCGGGCGAAATCGAACCCGACATCCCCGCCACCCGTCTCGACGGCAAGCACCTGACCGGCCGCAAATGCTTCGTGGCCGCGGCCGAGGACGATGCGCTGCTGCTGGTGAGCGCCCGCGACGGCGACGACGCCGTGCTGGTCGCGGTGGAGCCCGCGGCGCCGGGGGTGCGCGTGCAGCGCCAGGCAGGCGGGCTGATGTCGTTCGCGACGATCCGTTTCGATGCGGCGCCGATCCTCGACGGGACTGTCCTGCTGCGCGGTGCGGCCGCCGACGTGGCGCTGCAGTGCGCCCTCGAAGCCGGCCGCGTCCTGCTGTCCGCCCAACTGACCGGAATCGCCGTCGGCGCGCTGGAGAAGACCGTGACCTACGTCGGCGAACGCATCCAGTTCGAGCGGCCGATCGGTTCGTTCCAGAGCGTCCAGCACCGTTGTGTCGATCTGCACATCGCCACGATGCTCGCCGGCGCCGCGTGGCGCTACGCCCAGCGCACCTTCGACGCAGCGCCGCTGGAGCCCGCGACGCAGGCGGCGGTCAGCGCGGCCAAGGCGCGCAGCGGGGATGCGGCGATGCAGGTCTGTCGCAGCGCGGTGCAACTGCACGGCGCCATGGGGTTCACCGAGGAAGGCGGCGTCGGCATCCATCTGCGGGCCGCGATGCAGCTTTCGACCTGGCTGGGCACGACGACAGCGCATCGCCGGCGCTTTTTCGCCGCCGCGGCATGATCGGGCGCGCGCCTTCTATTACCCACGTCGTCAGCGCCGGGCTTCGGCCGGCGTGGCCGCACGCGGGAGATTCTCCACGGGATCATTGCCAGGGGACTGGATTGCGATGAATGACGAGATGAGCGTCGGCGCCATGCTGACGGAGCAACTGGACCGGCTTTTCGAGAAGTCGGTGACGCACGAACTGCTGACCCGCACCGAGGCCGGCGCGTTCCCGCAGGCATTGTGGGACGAACTCGAAAACATCGGAGTGGCGGCGGCGCTGGTGCCAGAGCAGACCGGAGGCGTGGGCCTGGCGTGGAGCGAGTGCGAAAGCGCGTGGCACTCCATGGGCTATCACGCGGCTCCCGTACCGCTCGGCGAGACCATGATAGGACGGTGGGCGCTGGCCCGCGCCGGACTGGAGGCGCCCGACGGTCCGCTGGCAGTGGTGGCCGAAGCATTGGAACTCGACGCTGCCGGGCGCATCGGCGGCACCGACGCGGTCGTGCCGTGGGCCGGACAGGCGGAGCACCTGGTGGCGGTGGCGAACCGCGCCGGCGAATCCTTCGTCTGCATGCTGCGCGGCGCCGATTGTCCCTCTTCGGCCTCGCCCACGATCGGCCGCATTCCCGGCGCGCGGCTGCGCTTCCCGGCGGTCGCGCCGCTCGCGCTCGCGCCGTGGCAGGACCACGCCGCCCTCGGGCTCCTGCCCCAGGTGGCGGTCCTGCGCGCAACCCAGATGGCCGGTTGCCTCGACCGCCTGCTCGCGCTTTGCGTGGAATACGGCAACACCAGGGTTCAGTTCGGCAGGCCGATCGGCAAGTTCCAGGCCATCCAGCACCAGATCGCCAGCCTGGCCGAACAGGCCGCGGCCGCCCAGGTGGCCGGGCGCCTCGGATGTTCCTGCATCGACCGCGGCAAGGAGGAATTCGGCGCCGCGGTGGCGAAAATCCGGGCGGGCCAGTCCGCCATGACCGGCGCCGCCATCGCGCATCAGGTATTCGGCGCGATGGGGGTGACCGACGAGCACATGCTGCATTTCTTCACCCGCCGCCTGTGGCAATGGCGTGACGAGGGGGAGAGCGAACACTGGTGGTCCGAGCGCCTGGGCCACCGGACCATCGATGCCGGCGGGGTCGCCCTGTGGCCGGCGCTGGTCGCTTGAGCCGGCGCCCGCTCCGAATGGCCCCCGTGGCCGCAATCCAACAACCGAACTGCGGAGTGACTTCATGCGTGAAGCCGTCATCGTCTCCACTGCCCGAACCCCGATCGGACGCGCCACACGGGGGGCGCTCAACAACATCAAGTCGCCGACCCTGACCGCCCACGCGATCCGCCATGCCGTCGAGCGCGCGGGCGTTGCAGGCGACGAGGTCGAGGACGTGGTGATCGGCGTGTCGCTGCCGGGCGGCACCGCCGGTCGCAACCTCGGGCGTGCCGCCGCGCTGGCGGCGGGGCTGGGCGTGACCGTTTCCGGCCAGACCATCGACCGGGCGTGCTCGTCGGGCTTGATGGCCATCGCCATCGCTGCCAAGCAGATCATGGTCGATCACATGGATGTCGTGGTCGGTGGCGGTTCGGAAAACGTCACCGCCCTGTCCGCTCCCTACCTCGAATGGGCGATCCGCGAGAAGGACGAGGATCTGGTGCGCCTGATCCCGCACGCCTACACGCCGATGCTGCAGACCGCCGAATTCGTGGCGAACAAGTACGGCATTTCCCGCGAGGACCAGGATCGCTTCGCCCTGCTCTCCCAGCGGCGCGCGGCCGCCGCGATCGCCGCCGGGCGCTTCGCCGACGAAATCGTGCCCATTACCGCGACGAAGGCGCTCAAGGACAAGGAGAGCGGACAGATCTCCCATGAGGAGGTCACGCTCGCGGCCGACGAAGGCCCCCGCCCCGACACCACGCTGGAAAGCCTGCAGGCGCTGGCGCCGGTCTTCGACGGCGGCACGGTCACGGCGGGCAACGCCTGCCAGCTTTCAGACGGCGCCTCGGCCTGCGTCCTGATGGAAGCGAAGCTTGCCGAACGGCGAGGCCTCCAGCCCCTCGGCGCCTATCGGGGCATGGTGGTGGTCGGCAATCCCCCGGAAGAAATGGGGATCGGCCCCATCTACGCGATTCCGAAGTTGCTGGCCAGACACAGCCTGGACATCGGGCAGGTGGGCCTGTGGGAGCTGAACGAGGCGTTCGCCTGCCAGGCCCTGTATTGCCGCGACAGGCTTGGCATCGACCCGGAGAAATTCAACGTCAATGGCGGGGCGATCGCCTTTGGTCATCCGTTCGGAATGACCGGTTCGCGCCTCGTCGGCCACGCGCTGATCGAGGGTCGGCTGCGCGGCGCCAGGTATGTGGTCGTTTCCATGTGTGTCGGTGGGGGCATGGGCGCGGCCGGATTGTTCGAGGTCTATTAGCGCAAGCCCCCGCATTCAGGCCGGAGACTGACTCGCCTGCTCCGCTCCAGGCGACGGGATGGCCAGGATTTTCACCCGACCGTCATCGCTGCCGGCCGTTACGGCCGTGTAGATGACTACCGAAATCCGTAACGACACCGATAAAAAAACAAGGAGACAACATGCGCCACATTTCCATACGGGCCAAACTCCTGGCGTTGACCCTGTTCTCGTTGCTGACCTTGGCGCTGGTGGGCGCCACCGGATGGGCGAGCGTCGTTCGCCTCGGCGATTCGCTCGACGATGTGAGCGAGCGCATGGCCGCAGTCAATGCCCTGATGGGACTGCGCAACGCCCAGCTGATTTCGGTCAACCAGACGCAGTTGGCCCGTTCCTGGGATTTCAGTCTGTACGACCGCAGTCCCGACCTGGAAAGCTCGGCCGAGGAGGCCAGGGGATTCTTTGGCATGACGCTGGAGGACAAGCAGGAGGCCGACCGCCAGGCGCTGCACTTTCACAACCTCTACGCGCAACTGCCGAAGGAGCCGGAAGAAGCCGAGTTGTGGGCGGCGTTCCAGGAAGCGTGGGACTTGTACCACACGGCCAATACCCGCATCGTGGAGCAGATCAGCAGCCTCGCGGCGATCTCCGACTGGTCGGCCGTGGCCGGCACGATATACGCGCTGCGCAGCTACGACGATGCCTCGATAGGCCACTTGCAAGCGACCAGCGTGACACTGGACAAACTGCTCGAATTCAGTAACCGTCGGGCGGGCGAACAGCGCGAAACCGGAGAAACGACGAAGCTCGCGGCCGTCGGCATCATCGGCTCGATCCTCGCCGTGGCCTTCGTCGTCCTGGCGCTGATGTCCTTCCTGGCTGGCGCTGATGTCCTTCCTGGTGATCCGCAGCATCGTCGGCTCCCTCGAAGGCATGCGGCGCGCGATCGTGCGCATCGAAGGCAGCAACGACTTCACCGCGCGCGTGAAGATCCACCGGCACGACGAGGCCGGGCAGACCGCCCTGGCTTTCAACGCTCTGCTCGACAAGATCGGGGGCTCGCTGCGCGAGGTCCTCGACAGTGCGACGGCCATTTCGGAAGTGGCCCGGCAGGCGGCGCTCGCGGCGCGGAACGTCTCCGATTCATCATCGAGCCAGAGCGAGGCGGCCTCGACCATGGCCGGCGCAATCGAGGAGATGACCTGCAGCATCGACCAGATATCCGAGAGCGCCCGCGAAGCGCTGTCCCGTGCCCGCGACGGCGCCGCGACGGCCGGCGACAGCGGCCGGACCATCGTTCAGTCGACCCAGGAGATGGACGCCATCGCTGCGACCGTCGATGAGACGGGGCAGGCAGTCGACGCCTTGGGCAACCATTCGAAGCAGATCGCCGAGGTGATCCAGATGATCAAGGAGGTCACCGACCAGACGAACCTGCTGGCGCTCAATGCCGCGATCGAAGCGGCCAGGGCCGGTGAGCAGGGCCGCGGCTTTGCCGTGGTGGCCGACGAAGTGCGCAAGCTGGCAGAGCGTACCGCCAGTTCGGCCGACAGGATCGCCCAGATGATCGACACCATCCAGCGCTCCGTGCAGGACGCGGTTTCGGGGATGGAGTCCGTGACCAGAATGGTCAGGGGCGGCAAGGAATTGTCCGGGCAGGTCGTCGAGGGCATCGATCGCATCAAGTCGGACTCCGAGCAGGTGGCCGAGTCCGTCAATGAAATCTCGTCCGCCCTGAACGAGCAAGGCGCCGCGACCCAGAACATCACACGGCAGGTGGAGAAGGTGGCGCACATGAGCGAGAACAGCAAAACCGCCGCGACGGAAACGGCGCGCATTTCCGAGCAACTCAACAGCCTTGCCGGAGCGTTGCGCGCGGTGGTCAATCGCTTCAAGGTCTGACGCTGCAGGCCGCCGCGCGGGCTGCGCCGGGAAACCACCCGGATCAGCCCTCGCCACGAATCTGCCTGGGGGGCGTGCCGCCACCGGGGCGCCGACGAGACCCGCTGCAGTGATCCGATACGGCGGACTCCACCCCACCGTCATCGGATGACACGGACCACCCATCACTTCATACGGCAGCCGGCACATTCCGAATACGGTTGTCTTCTATCTCTGCTTTAGACCAAGTTCAGTTTCTGCTTGACACCAAACAGCCGGCTTGAGTACAAAAGAGATACCTCATTAAAGTCGTTTAACTCATTTATAGGTTAATAGCATTCATAAAATGAGGTATAGAATTATATATTTTACCGAGAATACCTACTGGAGGAGCAAAAGTCATGAATATGAACGATATGATCGTTGTCAGTGTTGATGACCACATCATCGAACCGCCCGACATGTGGGACAAGCATCTGCCGGCCTCCCTCAAGGACAAGGCGCCCAGGATCGTCTCCAGGGACGGCACCGACACCTGGCTCTACGAAGGGCGCGAAATGCCCAACGTCGCGCTCAATGCCGTCGTCGGCCGCACGCCCGAGGAGTACGGGTTCGAACCGGTCGGGTACAGCCAGATCCGCAAGGGAACCTACGATCTGAAGGCCCGCATCGATGACATGAACGCCGACGGAATCCTGGCCCAGTTGACCTTCCCGACCATGGCCCTGTTCGCCGGCACTGCCTTCCTCGGCTCCAAGGATCTGACCGCCGCCCGCGCCATGGTCAGCGCCTATAACGACTGGAGCATGGACGAATGGGCTGATGGCGCTCCGGGCCGTTTCATCAAGAACGCGATCCTGCCCCTGTGGGACATCGATGCCTGCGTGGAAGAGGCCAAACGGGTCGCCAGGAAGGGGTGCCACTCGATCTCGTTCCCCGACATCCCGGCGGCCGTGAAGCTGCCGACGATCCACTCCGGCCACTGGGACCCCTTGTTCAGGGTGATGGTAGACAACAAGATGGTGGTTAGCGCCCACATCGGCTCCGGCGGTATGGCACCTCACGCTTCCATGGAATCCCCGATCGACGCCTGGATCACGACCATGCCGATGTCGATCCACGTGGCGGCGACCGACTGGCTGTTCTCGTCGGTATTCAAGAAATTCCCCGAGTTGAAGATCAGCCTGGCCGAAGGAGGCGTGGGCTGGATTCCCTATCTGCTGGAGCGCGCTGATTTCACCTACCGGCACCACAAGGCCTGGACTCATGCCGACTTCCAGGGAATGACCCCTACCGAGCTGTTCCACCGCAACTTCATCACCTGCTTCATCGAAGACAAGTTCGGCATGCAGTCGACGTCCTATCTGAACATGGACAACGTCTGCTGGGAAGGCGACTATCCCCACTCCGACTGCGTGTGGCCGCGCTCTCCCGAAACCCTGTGGGAAGGCGTGCGCCACCTGCCCAGAACCGTGATCGACAAGGTCACCCACCTCAACGCGATGCGCGAGTACTCGTTCGATCCCTTCGCTATCCTCGGCCGCGAAAACTGCACCGTCAGCGCCCTGCGCGCCCAGGCGACGCACGTCGATACGGAACCGAGGTCCGGCCTCGGCGGCCTCGACCCACGCAAAGGGAGCAAGGAGCCGGTGACGTCGGCGGATATCATGCGCATCTTCGCCAAGGCAGCGCCGAAGGAAGAAGCCAAGGCGGCCTGATCGGACAAATGTACCGATCGGTGTTCCGATCGACGACGACCGCCGGTTCTCTCCCGCCGTCGTCGATTTCCACCCGGCTCCCCCGTCCCGGGACGGGGGAGCCGGGTTCTTCCCCGTACGGCCACTCTTGTTCATTGCCGCCTCCGCGACCCTCGCTGATGCACCGTCCAACAATGGCCGGCCCAAAGGGAAGTCGCCTGTGCCGCATTGAATCTCGCAGGGCGGCCGGTGCAGCCGCTACACAAAAGGGCTCTGGCGAAAGGAAAGGGGCAAGGGAATGGGCTGCAAGGGGAAAGGCCCTGCCCGAAAAGGAAACGGCCCCTCGCCTGCCGCAGCTTCAGGTCCTGCCGATGCTCACACTGTTCCAACGAAAACGCGCCACGGCGGCGGAATGGCCGGATGCAGCCGAAAACGGTAAAGGGCTGCTGCGACCGGAATCGGCCGCTTCCCTGCTGGCGACGCCACGCCGGCAACGCCTGCTGGAACACATCTGGCAGCGCACATCGCTCTCCCGCCAGCAGTTCGCTTCGCTGTACCTTGCCCCGCTGGAGCGCTATGCCGAACTGGTTCAGCAATTTCCCGCCTCCGAGAGCCACCACCATGCCTACCTGGGCGGCATGCTCGACCACGGCCTCGAGATCGTGGCCTATGCGCTCAAGCTGCGGCAGTCGTATCTGCTGCCCCCCGGCACCACGCCGGAGGACCAGGCTACCCAAGCCGAAACCTGGACCACTGCCACAGCCTACGCCGCGTTGCTGCACGATGCCGGCAAGATCGCCGTCGACCTGCACGTCGAACTGGACGACGGCAGCACCTGGCATCCTTGGCATGGCCCCTTGCAGCGGCCGTATCGCTTCCGCTACCGGCAGGACCGCGAGTACCGGCTACACACCGCTGCCACCGGCCTGCTCTACCGCCAGGTGCTGGACCGCGGAACCCTCGACTGGCTCAGTACCTATCCCGAGGCGTGGTCGGCGCTGCTCTACGTGCTGGCGGGTCAGTACGAGCATGCTGGTGTGCTCGGCGAACTGGTGATGCAGGCCGACCGGGCCTCGGTCGCCCAGGACCTCGGCGGCAACCCGGTCAAGGCGATGGCCGCACCGAAGCATGCGTTGCAGCGCAAGCTGCTGGAAGGCCTGCGCTACCTGCTGCGGGAAGAGTTGAAGCTCAACCAACCCCAGGCTTCCGATGGCTGGCTGACGCAGGACGCACTCTGGCTGGTGAGCAAAACCGTCTCCGACAAGCTGCGCGCCCATCTGCTGTCGCAAGGGATCGAAGGCATCCCCGCCAGCAACACCGCCGTCTTCGACGTGCTGCAGGATCACGGTATGCTTCAGCCCACACCCGACGGCAAGGCGATCTGGCGGGCGACCGTCACGAGCGAGGCCGGCTGGTCGCACACCTTCACCTTGCTGCGGCTGGCGCCGGCCCTGATCTGGGAAAGCACAGAACGCCCACCTCCGTTTGCAGGCTCCGTAGACGTCGCAGAGGATGCTGGCGAGCCGGCACAGACGACCACCACTCCGTCGAGCGGTTCCGAATCCCTACCGCCCGCCCCCGTTCCTGATGCTGCATCGGCCACCCACGACGACGGTGTCGACACCTTGCTGGAACTGTTCGGTACGCCGGACGCCACGCCGGCTTCCGCCCTCGCCCTGCATGATCCTGTCGAACCGCCGCAGACCAGCGTGCCTTTCAAACCGGCCACGGACACAGCACTGCAGACACCGGACGCGGCGGATGCCGCGCCCTCGGGAGAACACTTCGTCACCTGGTTACACCAAGGCATCGCCACTCGCAAGCTGATCATCAACGACGCCAAGGCACTGGTACACACGGTCGCCGGCACCTCGTTCCTGGTCAGCCCCGGCATATTCCAGCGATACGTGCAGGAGCATCCGCAAACCGCCTTGCTCGCCAGGCAGGACAAGGTGGCCGACTGGCAATGGCTGCAGAAGCGCTTCGAGAAGCTGCAACTGCACCGCAAGCAGCCCAACGGGTTGAACATCTGGGCCTGCGAGGTCACCGGGCCGCGCAAGTCGCGCAGACTGCACGGCTACCTGCTGCGTGATCCCGGTCACTTGTTCGACGAGTTACCGCCAAACAATCCCTATCTAAGCGTACCGGGATGAACCGTGGGCGCAGACGCCTCAGGGGGAATACAAACCCAGCATCAGCAGACGCAACTGCCTACCTGAACACGAAGATCAGCGATCACGATCACAGCCCTAAACCTACCAGGTTCGAACGCTCAGTGGATCAAGCTGGACGGCAAGCTCTCGGCCATGGACTAAACCGCTCGCGCGGTAGTGGTGGTACTCGACTGTAGTCGGTTGTTCTGGAACGAAAGTGGTTTGCATCGGCAGGCAACTGCCAATGTTGGAAGCGAGGCGATCCCGCCTCGATTTCT
>Ga0079224_100012004_pt1 | contig 11968 bp, 8 predicted proteins | sample Stecom2015_FD_80414 | JGI IMG/M metagenome (GOLD analysis project Ga0079224, IMG submission 80414) | Agricultural soil microbial communities from Utah to study Nitrogen management - Steer compost 2015 | ecosystem: Environmental > Terrestrial > Soil > Agricultural land | place: USA: Utah... | reverse complement strand
CGTGCGCCCGGCGCACCCGCTCCAGCTCCCCGCTCTCCGTCAGCCGCCGCATGCCGTAGGCCCGCACGGTCTCCAGCATCCGGTAGCGCGGCTGGTCGCGGTCGGCCCCGGACGCCCCGTCCGCGATCACCAGCGACTTGTCCACCAGGGAGAAGAGCACCGACCACACGTCGCGCCCGGCGACGTCACCGGACCCGTCGCCGTCGGAGCAGACCGCCTCCACCGCGTCCAGGGCCGCGCCGCCGCCGAACACCGCCAGCCGGCGCAGCAGCGTCCGCTCCGCCTCGTCCAGCAGCTCCCAGCTCCAGTCCACCACCGCCTCCAGCGTCTGGTGCCGGGGCCGCACCGAGCGGGGGCCGCCGGCCAGCAGCCGGAACCGGTCGGAGAGCCGCTCGGCCAGCTGGGGAAGCGGCATCGCGCGCACCCGGACCGCGGCCAGCTCCAGGGCCAGCGGCATCCCGTCCAGCTCCCGGCAGATCCGCACCACCGCCGCGGCGTTGCCGTCGTCCACCTCGAAGCCGGGCGAGAAGGCGCGCACCCGGTCGGCGAAGAGCTGCACCGCCGGGTACCCGCGGGCCTCCTCGGCGGTGGCGCCCTCCGGGGGGAGCTCCAGCGGCGGCACGGCCAGCAGCCGCTCCCCGGTGATGCCGATCGGCTCCCGGCTGGTCGCCATGATCCGCACCCCGGGGCAGGCCGGCAGCATCCGGGCCACCACGTCGGTCACCTCGTCGATGAGGTGCTCGCAGTTGTCCACGATGAGCAGCAGCCGCTTGTCGCCGAAGACCTCCAGGGCCCGCTCGATCGGGTCGGTGTGCTCGGCGATCTGCAGCGGGGAGACCACCCGCTCGCGCATCCCCACCACGTCCAGCAGGGTGACCGGGACGCCGCCCTCGGCGCGCAGCGACGACAGGTCCACGAACCACACGCCGTCGGGCACCAGGTCGGGGCGGTCGGCCGCGAGGCGCCCGCCGACCTCCACCGAGAGCCGGGTCTTTCCCGCGCCGCCCGGGCCGACCAGGGTCAGCAGCCGCTCCTCGGTCAGCAGGCCCAGCGCGGCGCCCACCTCCTCGCGCGCCACGAAGCTGGTGAGCATGGACGGAAGCCGGGTCACCGGGGCCGGCCGCGCCCCCAGGTCGAGCGGTTCCCGGACCGGCGCGGCCGACCCCAGCGCCTCCCCGCGCAGCAGCTTCAGGTGCAGGCCGGACAGCCGCTCGGAGGGGTCGATGCCCAGCTCCTCGGCGAGCCGGGAGCGGAGCCGCTGGTAGGCGTCGAGCGCGTCGGCGGTCCGGCCGGACCCGGCCAGTGCCCGGATGAGCAGCTCCGTGGTGTGCTCGCGGAGCGGCTCCTGGGCGGCCAGCGCCTCCAGCTCGGGCAGGACGGCTCCGTGCTCCCCGCCCTCCAGCCTCGCCTCCAGCAGCTCGACCCGGGCGCCGCGGTACTGCTCGGCCAGCCGGGCGGCCTCACCCTCGCCGCCGGCCTCGCCCAGCTCCGGGACCGGGTCGCCGCGCCACAGCTCCAGCGCCGCCTCCAGCAGCCGCACCGCCTCCTGCCGGTCGCCGGCGGCCCGCGCCCGGCGGCCGCGCCGCACCAGCCCGTCGAACTCCCACAGGTCCACCTGGGAGGGGTCGGCGTCCAGCCGGTAGCCGGCGGCGTCGCCGAGGATCGCCGACGGCGAACCGAGCTGCCGGCGCAGCCGGGAGACCAGGGCCTGCAGGGCGTTGGCGGCGTTCGCCGGGGCGTCGGCGCCCCAGATGCCGTCGATGAGACGGTCCGCGCCCACCGTGCGCCCGGGTTCCAGCAGCAGCAGTACCAGCAGGCGCCGCAGCCGGGCACCGCCCACCGGCACCGGGGCGCCCGCGCCGTCCAGCACCGTCAGAGGACCGAGTATGGAGAACCGCACCGTCCCATGATCCACGATCCCCCGCCCCACCTCTGAACGGTTTTCACTCCGCCGCCCGGGGACGCGCCGGGGCGGCGCGCCCCCGGGCGGGCCCACCGTCCCGCCGGCCGCAGTAAGGTGCGGTGGAGGCCGTCGGGGCCCGGCGCCGCCGGGCGGAGCCCCGGCCGCCCCGTCCCTCGGCCGCCCGGCCGCACCGACCCGTCTTCGCAGGAGCCCCATGTTCTCGGCAGCACGTCACCGTTCCTCCGGCTCGCGCCGCGCGGTCCCGTCACGTGCCCGCTTCAGGCGCGGATCCGCCCTGGTGTGCGGGGCGGCCGCGGTGGCCGCGGCCGCGGGCTGCTCCGGTCTGGCCTCCGGCAACGGCGAGCTCACCGACGACATCAACGTCACGAGCACCCTGCTCCAGGAGGGCAAGATGCTCCCGGAGACCTTCACCTGCCACGGCGAGGGCGAGGAGGGCGTGTCGCCGCCGCTGCAGTGGTCCGGGCAGCCCGACGACGTCGGCTCCTTCGCCATCGTCGCCGACGACCCCGGCTCCGCCGAGGTGTTCTGGGTGGTCTACGGCCTGGACCCGGCCACCGTGGAGATCCGCCAGGGCAGCCTGCCGCAGTCCGCCCAGGCCGGCCTGAACAGCTCCGGCGAGGCCGACTACGCGGCGCCCTGCCCCGAGCCGGACGAGCCCTACGACTACCGGTTCACCGTCTACGCGCTGGACGCGATGCCGGAGCTGGCCGGCGGCGCTCCGCTGGAGCAGTCGCTGGAGGTGATCTCGCAGCACACCATCGCGCGCGGATCGCTCGCCACGACTCACGAGTAGCCTGCGACCAGGGCACGTCTCCTTTTCCGGCCGGGCTCCGGCGCGCCGGTGCGTAAAAACCGCCGTCCTCCCGCTGCACCCGCGGCACATCTGCGCATAAAGTGGGGCCGTGCCCCCCAGTGATTTCTTGATGACCGAATCTGTTTTCGAACGTGTGCGACACCGCGGACGCCTCCCTCGGCGGCCGTCGGACGCCGGTGCGCCCGCCCTTCCCACCGGGCGGGCCCGCGCCGCGTCGCACACGGGGGGCCACCTTCCCGAGCTCGTCACCCCCGCCGGTGGCACCTCCGTCCCCGACAAGGCCGCGGCCCCTAGGGTGGTGCAAGCAGCATGACCGTTCTGATCGTCACGATCGTCGCGATCATCGTCGTCCTCCTCGTCCTCGTCCTCATCCTGCTCGGCATGCGCGCACTGAACGCCGGCGGCCGCGACGAGGCCTACGACGACGGTTACGACGCCCAGGACGACCGCTACGACGACGAAGACGACGACCCCGTCGAACCCGCGAAACCGCGCTCCTCCTCCGGCCGGTCCCGCTCCCGGCGCTCCCGGGCGGCCGACCGGTGGGAGGAGGACGACCTGTCCGACAACTCCTTCTGGTCCAGCCTCGGCGACGAGGACGACGAACCGGAGAAGGCCCCCGCCCGCCGTTCGGCGGAGCGCCGCGCCCCGGCGGAGGAGTCCACCCGCGCGATGCAGGCGCTCCCCGGCGAGGAGCCCGAGCCGGCCCCGGAGCCCGGCCGCTCCCGCGGCCGCCGCGCCCGGCGGGCCGAGGAGCAGGCCGAGCCCGCGGCGCAGAGCCCCGCCGAGCCCGCGGTGGAGGGCCTGGCCAAGCTCGCCAGCCTCGGCAGCGGCGACGCCCCGGCGCCCCCCGCCGCGGCGGACCCGCTCGCCGGCCGCCCGGCCGCCGCCGCGCCGGCCTCCTGGCCCGCGGCCCCCTCCCCCGCCGCGCGCGACGCCGACCCGCTCGCCGGCCCCTCCCCCCTCTCCTCCCCCGCGCCGTCCCCCGCTCCCGGCGCGCCCCTCTCCACGCAGGGCACCGGCGGGTTCTCCGGCTCCCCCTACGACACCGGGTCCTACAGCCGCCCCAGCAGCTACGACACCGGATCGCACAGCCGCCCCACGGCGCCCTCCCCCTACGACACCGGGTCCTACAGCCGCCCCAGCAGCTACGACACCGGATCGCACAGCCGCCCGACGGCCCCCTCTCCCTACGACACCGGGTCCTACAGCCGCCCCAGCGGCTACGACACGGGGTCCTACGGCCGACCGAGCTCCTACGACACCGGATCGCACGCCCGCCCCACGGCGCCCTCCCCCTACGACACCGGGTCCTACAGCCGCCCCAGCAGCTACGACACCGGATCGCACAGCAGGCCCACCGCGGAGGCGTACCGGCCGGAGCCCGCCCCCGACCCGCTCACCGACCCCGCGTTCGACCGGCGGCCGCGGCACTCCGCCCCGCCGGCCGCGGAACCCTCCGCCTGGTCCGGTGAGACCGGCGGGTTCGACCGCACCTCGTTCGGCGACCCGGCGCCCTACACCGGCTCCGCCGACCCCTCCTGGGGCGGCGGCACCGGCGGTCGGCCGTCCATGGCCCCGCGCACCGGGTTCGAGCCGGCACCGCCGCCCCCGGCCCCGCTCTACGGCGGATCGGCCGGGACCGGCGCCTACGACGGCGCCCCCTATGACAGCGCCTCCTTCGACACCGGCTCGTTCACCGGCGGCTACGGCGGCGGATCGGCGGGCACCGGGGCCTACGACAGCGGATCGCTCGGCGCGGGACCGTTCGGTTCCAGCGGCTACGACCAGGGCCTGTACGGCTCCCGCCCCGCGGCCGACCCGCTCGGCCCCGCCCCCTCCCCCGGCTACGGCGACGTGCTCGGCGGCCAAACGGGCCCCGCCGCCCCCTCCCCCGGCGGGTGGAACCCGTACGGCACCGACCCCGACTCCCCCTACCCCCCGGACGGCTACGGCCGGCGCTGACCCCGGGACGGGCGGCCGGCCGGCCCGGCCACCCGGTTCCGCGGCGCCAAAACACCGCCCGAACGACATCCCGAGCGGCCGGGAGACGGACCGAAACGCGGTCCCGCCTCCCGGCCGCTTCCGTATGTCGAGAGAAACCCCGGTGATTCGCGCCGATTCGTCCGCACTTCCGCGGCGGCAGCGAAAAAGTTCCCACTCGGCGCGGCAAGAACGGTTATCAACATCACTCCCGGTCGCGCCCGCCGTCCACCGCACCGGTTGACTACATTGAGTCACCGACAGCGTCCGGTGCGTGGCCGACGGGCCGCGCCGCCCCGCGGTGCCGCCCCGGCCTCCCCCGCGCACCTCCCCCACCGGAAGGCCGCTGTCCCCAGAGCGCCAGCCCGTCCGACCCAATGAGGGGGACACATGCACCACGACGCCCAGGGAACGCCCGCAGGCCCTCCACACCCGCAGGACGATACGTCCTCCCCGCTCACCTCGCTGCCGTTACTCCGCAACCCCCTCGGCGACCTCGGCGCCTCGCTGGTCGTGTTCCTGGTCGCGGTCCCGCTCTCGCTCGGCATCGCCGTCGCCTCCGGCGCCCCGCTGGTGGCCGGGCTCATCGCCGCGGTCGTCGGCGGGATCGTGGTCGGCCTGGCGGGCGGCTCCCAGGTCCAGGTGAGCGGCCCCGCAGCCGGGCTGACGGTGATCGTCGCCGACCTCGTACTGGCGCACGGCTGGCAGGTCACCTGCCTGATCACCCTGCTCGCCGGGCTGCTCCAGGTGCTGCTCGGCGCCTTCCGGATCGCGCGGGCCGCACTGGCCGTCTCCCCCGCCGTCATCCACGGCATGCTCGCCGGCGTCGGGATCACCATCGCCCTGGCACAGCTGCACGTGGTGCTGGGCGGCGACCCGCAGAGCTCCGCCGTGGACAACGTGCTGGAACTCCCCGGCCAGGTGCTCGACAACCACACCCCGGCCGTCGCCGTCGGCCTGCTCACCATCGCGGTGATGCTGCTGTGGCCGCGCCTGCCCGGGCCGCGCCGGCTGCGCGCGGTCCCGGCGGCGCTGGTCGCCGTCGGCGCCGCGACCGCCGCCTCGGTCCTGGCCGGCCTGCCCGTCGAGCGGGTGGACCTGCCCGACTCCCTGGCCCAGGCGTGGAGCGGCCCCGTCCTGCCCGACCGCGCCGAGGTGCACGCGGTGGCGATCGGCGCGGTCACCATCGCCCTGGTCGCCAGCGTGGAGTCGCTGCTGTGCGGCCTGGCCACGGACCGGCTGCACAACGGCCCCCGCATCCGGCTCGACCGGGAGCTGGTCGGCCAGGGCGCGGCCAACACCGTCAGCGGCGCCCTCGGCGGCCTGCCGGTCGCCGGCGTCATCGTGCGCAGCAGCGCCAACGCCCGCGCCGGCGCGCGCACCCCGCTCTCCACGGTGCTGCACGGCGTGTGGATCCTGCTCTTCGTCGCCCTCTTCGCCAACGTGGTGGAGATGATCCCGATGGCGGCGCTGGCGGGGCTGCTCGTCTTCGTCGGCCTGCAGATGGTCAACCTGGCCCACCTCAGCGACCTGCGCCGGCACCACGAGGCCAGCGTCTACCTGGTGACCATGGGCACGGTCGTGCTGCTCGGCCTGCTCGAAGGCGTCATCATCGGCTTCGCCCTGGCGCTGTTGGTCGCGCTGCGCCGGCTCACCCGGCTCACCGTCTCCACCGAGGAGTCCGAGGGCCGCTGGCACGTGGTGGTGCACGGCTCGCTCACCTTCCTCGGCGTCCCCCGGGTCAACCAGGTGCTGCGCACCGTGCCCACCGGCGCCCGCGTCGACCTCGACCTGCACGTCGACTTCATGGACCACGCCTCGTTCGAGGCGATCCACGCCTGGCGGGTGGACCACGAGCGCACCGGCGGCCGGGTCGACATCGACGAGGTGCACGAGAACTGGTACGAGCGGAGCTCCCGGCAGTCGCCCCCGGTCGGCAAGACCACGCCGCGCGGCCTGGCCCGCTGGTGGGCCCCCTGGGGCATGCGCGGCGGGTTCGACCGGTCCGCCCCCGCCTCCGGCCTGCTGCTGGCCGGCGCCCGGGAGTACCACTCCAGCACCGCCGGGCGGATGCGGTCGCTGATGAGCGGGCTGGCCCACCGGCAGCACCCCTCGGCGCTCTTCATCACCTGCGCCGACTCCCGGGTGGTGCCGAACGTGATCACCTCCAGCGGCCCGGGCGACCTGTTCACCGTGCGCAACATCGGCAACCTGGTGCCGACGCACGACGAGACCGAGCTGGACTCCTCGGTGGGCGCCGCGATCGAGTACGCCGTGGAGGTGCTGGACGTCCCCTCCGTCGTGGTGTGCGGGCACTCGCACTGCGGCGCGATGAAGGCGGTGCTGGACGGCGCGCACACCGACCCGGGCGGGGCCCGCGCCGGCCGGCTGCAGCGCTGGCTCGCCTTCGCCCGCGGCTCCCTGCAGCGGCCCCGCGCCGAGCACTCCGCGGCCACCGGCGCCCCGGAGGCGCTGCGGATCCTCGCCCAGGAGAACGTGATCCGCCAGCTGGAGAACCTGATGACCCACCCGGTGGTACGGGACCGCGTCGAAACCGGGCGGCTGGAGCTCACCGGCATGTTCTACGACCTGGACACCGCCCAGGTGCTGGTGCTGGACCGGCGGACCGGCGCCTTCGAACCGGTCGCCTCGGGAACGGTCCCCGTCCCGCGCAACGCGGACGACGACCGCCCGGCGGACGAGCCCGCCGCACCCTGACCCGGCACGGCCGGCCCGGCGCTACTCCTCGTCGGGCCGGTCGTCCCGGCCGTCCTTCTGCACCTCGGACGCCTGGTATCGGGCGAAACCGATGATCACCGCGATCGCCAAGATGGGCAGCCCGAACATCAGCACCCAGACCAGGGTCATGTCCATACGCAAAGACACCCGACTTCCCGCTCACCGGCATACGGGGACGCCACCGGTCTCCCAATGTAGCGCCCGACCGCGCTCCGTGCGCCCGCAACCCCGCAGCGGCAGGCGATCCGGGCGTCCGTCCACCACCGGCCAAGAATCCTTGAAGGACATCCTTCGGCTCTGTCGACTTCTCCCGGACCGAGGAGCGACACCTGCGCCCCCCTCGGCCGGCGCACCATCGGTGATGAGCGCATCGCCACCGTCCGCCTCAGCGCCGGGATCGACCTCGTCCCCGTCGCCCTGCACACCGATCACCCGCTCCGGGCCGACCGCTGGTCCGGCCCTTGCACCCGGGAAAACGAGAGGAGCAGGTTCGCCGTATCCCCCATGCCCGCTCCGGGGGTCCCCTGATCCATATGCCGGCCGGAGTCCCCGACGGCATCGACCTCGACATGGTCATCGCCACCGCAGAGCGCCACGCCCCGGACGTGATCGCCGAAGAACTGCATGATCGGCACGGCCACGCCGACTCACCCGGTGTCCAGGACGAGAAGGATCGAAGGGGAGTCGGCCGGTAAGCCGGATTCTGTCGGCCCCTCGGAAGGGGCCGGGCGGCCATCCATCTGGGGCCGCCGTTGCCGGCGACCTCGGTGCGGTCAACCCGCGGACATCGGGCGGGCCGCCCTCGATCGTCCGCGCGGAGGGCCGGAGCCCTCCTTCTCGACCTTGCTCCGGGTGGGGTTTACCGAGCCGACCGGATCACTCCGGCCGCTGGTGGTCTCTTACACCACCGTTTCACCCTTACCACCGCGAACGGTGGCGGTCTGCTCTCTGTGGCACTGTCCCGCGGGTCGCCCCGGGTCGGTGTTACCGACCACCCTGCCCTGTGGAGTCCGGACTTTCCTCGACGCCCTGACGGCGCCGCGACCGCCTGGCCGACTCCCCGATATGCATCGTATCGCGGAGCGGACCCGGCGCGCGCCGCCCGCGGGGCGCGGAGCCGGGTCCCTGCTCAGGCCGGGCCCTCCCCCGCCAGGTGGGCGGTGTCGTTGAAGGAGCGCAGCACCATCGGGCCGTCGCTGTAGCAGGCGACCTCGCTCAGCCCCGCCACGTCCAGGTGCATCCGGTACAGCGCCTCCACCGGCGCGCCCAGCGCCTGCGCCACGATCGCCTTGATCGGGGTCACATGGCTCACCACCAGCACCGTGCGGCCGCGGTACCGCTCCACCAGGGCGTCGCGCGCCTTGCCCACCCGGCGGCCCGCCTCGGCCAGGCTCTCCCCGCCCGGCGGGGCCACCTCCGGGTCGGCCAGCCAGGCGGCCAGCTCGGCCGGGCGGTCCCGGCGCACCTCGGCGAAGGTCATGCCCTCCCACGCGCCGAAGTCGGTCTCCCGCAACCCCGGCTCCGGCTCCACCTGCAGGCCCAGCCCGGCGGCGGCGATCTCCGCGGTGTCCATGGTGCGGCGCAGCGGCGAGGCGACCACCGCCTCGATCCCCGCCCCCGCCAGCCGGCCGGCCGCGGCCCGCGCCTGGGCGCGGCCCGCGTCGGTCAGCTCGACATCGCCCACCCCGGCGAAGCGGCGCTCCACCGACAGCGGCGTCTGCCCGTGCCGGAGCAGCAGCAGCCGGGTGGGGTCGGTGTCCGGGTCCGACCAGCCGGCCGCGGGGGCCGGGCCCGCCGCCTCCGCCGCACCGGACGGACCGGCCGCGGCCCCCTCGGCGGACCCCCCGGCCGCGCCGAGCCGCACCGGGCGCCCCTGCGCAGCGGCGTCCATCGCCTCGTTGGCCAGCGCGTCGGCGTGCGCGTTCTGCGCCCGCGGAATCCAGGTGTAGGACACCTCTGCCAGACCGGAGGCGACCTCGCCGGCCCGCTGCGCCAGCGGCTTCATTGCGGGGTGCTTCACCTTCCAGCGCCCCGACATCTGCTCCACCACCAGCTTGGAGTCCATCCGGACCTCGACCACCGCGTCCGGGTCGATCCGCGCGGCCGCCTCCAGGCCGGCGATCAGCCCCCGGTACTCGGCCACGTTGTTGGTGGCCGTCCCGATCGGCTCGGCGACCTCGGCCAGCACCTCCCCGCCGGCCGCATCGCGCACCACCGCGCCGAACCCGGCCGGCCCCGGGTTCCCCCGCGACCCGCCGTCGGCCTCCACCGCCAGCCTGCGCCCCATCCCGGGCTCCCCCGTCCTCACAGCCCCGATTCGGTGGTCCGCACCAGGATCCGCCGGCAGTCCTCGCAGCGCAGCACCTCGTCGGCGGGGGCCTGGCGGATCCGGCCCAGCTCGGCCGTGCTCAGCGCCAGCTTGCACCCCTCGCACCGGCCGTAGTGCAGCGCCGCCGCCCCGATCCCGTACTGGTCCCGCAGCTTGGTGTAGAGCGCCAGCAGGTCCTCGGGGACCTCCTTGGCCAGCCGCTCGCGGCGGTCCCGCTCGGTGGCGCGCTCGTCCTCGATCTCCAGCGCCGCGGCGGAGCGGCGCTCCTCCGCCGCCTCCCGGCCGGCCTCGGCCCGCTCCAGTTCGGCGGTGACCGACGCCGCCTCGGCCTCCGCGGCCTCGCGGCGCTCAATCACCTCCAGCACCACCTCCTCCAGCTCCGCCTGGCGGCGCTGGAGCGAGGCGATCTCCGACTGCAGCCCCTCCAGCTCCTTGGGCGAGGACACCTGGCCGGCGTCCAGCCGGGCGCGGTCCCGGTCGGCCCGGGAGCGCACCTGGTCCACGTCGGACTCGGCCTTGCGCTGCTCCCGGTCGATGTCGGACAGGGCGGTCCGGGCGGCCACCGCCCGGTCCCGCAGCTCGGCGATGCGGGCGTCCAGCTCCCGCACCTCCTCGGCCTCCGGGAGGTTGCGGGCCCGGTGCTCCGCACGGGCGATCGCGGTGTCGGCCTGCTGCACGTCGAGCAGGCGCAGCTGGTGTTCGGGTGCGGCTTTCACGTGTTCTCGAGTCTCCTCAGAACGCCTGCGACCAGGCGTCGGTGACGGTGGTGGATACGCGGGTCTCAACGGTAGCCCCCCGGGAGCCCAGGGCGCCCGCGAGCCGTTCCGCCCCGTCGGCGAGCCAGGGCCACTCCCCGGCCCAGTGCGCGACGTCCAGCAGCGCGGGCCCGCCGTGCTGGGCGAACTCCGAGGCCGGGTGGTGGCGCAGGTCCGAAGTGAGGTAGGCGTCGACGCCCGCGGCGCGCGCCGCGTCCAGCAGCGAGTCGCCCGCCCCGCCGGACACCGCCACCGTGCGCACCGTGCGCTTCGGGTCGCCCGCGACGCGCACCCCGCCCGCCGTGCCCGGCAGCCCGGCCGCCGCCTGCGCGGCGAAGTCCTCCAGGGCCATCGGCTCCAGCAGCCGGCCGATCCGGCCGATCCCGCGCCGCCCCGCCGGGTCGGCGGGGTCGGGGTCGAGCGGCGCCAGCGGGCCGGCCAGCCCGACCGCGGCGGCCAGCGCGTCGGAGACCCCCGGGTCGGCGGTGTCGGCGTTGGTGTGCGCGGTGTAGAGGGCCACGCCCTCCCGGATGAGCCGGTGCACCAGCCGCCCCTTCGGGGTGGTGGCCGCCACGCTGGTCACCCCGCGCAGCAGCAGCGGATGGTGGGTGACGATGAGCTGCGCCCCCCACTCCACCGCCTCGTCGACCACCTCGGCCACCGGGTCGACGGCGAACAGGATCCGCCGCACGGCCTGGGCCGGGTCCCCGGCCACCAGGCCGACCGCGTCCCAGGAGGCCGCCCAGGACGGCGGGTACAGCTCCTCGAAGGCGTCGGTCACGTCCTGCAGGGTCGGCGGTGCGCTCGTTGTGCTCACGGACCGCAGGTTATAGGTTCCGCGCCCCGCCCGCGCGCCCTCCTGCACAGGCCCGTCCACAGGCCGCCGTACGCGGGGTGGTGCCGCTCCGCCGGGGCGGCTAGCCTCGCCCCCATGAAATACCTCGTGCGCGAACGGATCTTCGACATCGGCGACGACTTCTGGGTCACCGACGAGCAGGACAACCGCGTCTACTGGGTGGACGGCAAGGCCCTGCGGCTGCGCACCACCTTCCAGCTCAAGACCCCCGACGGCGAACTCCTGCTGCAGATCAAGAAGAAGCTGTTCAGCGTGCGCGACCAGATGCGCATCGAACGCGACGGCGACACCGTCGCCACGGTGCGCGAGCGCATGTTCAACCCGATCAAGGAGAAACTCATCGTCGAGCTCGCCGCCGGCGGCGAGTGGGAGGTCCACGGCGACCTGCTCGGCAAGGAGTACGTGGTCAGCGACGAGCACGGCACCGTCGCGCACATCTCCAAGAAGTGGTTCCGCGTCCGCGACACCTACGCCGTCGACGTCAACACCTACCGCCCCGACGTCGGCTCCGACCCCGCCCTGGTGATCGCCGTCGCGGTCGCCGTGGACTCGCTCACCGAGGACGACG
>Ga0079224_100012003_pt1 | contig 11968 bp, 11 predicted proteins | sample Stecom2015_FD_80414 | JGI IMG/M metagenome (GOLD analysis project Ga0079224, IMG submission 80414) | Agricultural soil microbial communities from Utah to study Nitrogen management - Steer compost 2015 | ecosystem: Environmental > Terrestrial > Soil > Agricultural land | place: USA: Utah... | reverse complement strand
GGGGCCTCGAAGGCGAGGCAGGTCTGGCACTGCTCGGTCTTGACGGACGAGCCGGCCGTGCACTGCTGGGACGCGATGAAGTAGGCCGTGTTGGACGAACGCTGCTGCCCGATGGGCGCCTGGTAGACGACGGCCGCACACCAGTGGATGGGCGCCTGGAATCGGTCGACGGACGTACGGTTTGTCCGGCGGGCCGCCGTGATGTGCCGCTGCGTATGCCTTCCGTGTTCCGCGTACCACGCGTGGTTGCACCCGGGCGTACCGTGCCGCGTGTGCTGCTCCGAGTACCCAGATTCCCAGTGCCCCGGGTAGCCACCGTACGGGTAGAAATGCGCCCGTTAGCGTCACGTGATATCGCCGTACGCGTAGCGCTTCTTGTCGATGCGCGTGAGGTGCGGGTATTCATACGGTCGCGGGAAGATGAGCGGACCGCCATATGGCGATTATTAACGATGATGGTTCCCGGATAATAGCCGTATCCATAGCCGCCATAACCACCCCAGCCCCAACGGCTATATGCATACGGCCCCCAATAACCACGGCCGTAATAGGGGGATCCCCAGCCCCAGTATCCGCCGTAGTACGGATTGTACCAGCTGCTACCCCAACCGAGGCTCCAGCCACCCCAACCCCAACCGAGACTGAATCCGCTGCCGTAGCCAAATCCATACCACGAGTTGTATCCGTACCAGGGATCGAACCACGGGTCGTAATAACTCATTCCGGGTGAATAGTAGTAAAAGCGGTTGATGCGGTTGGCATATTCACTATCGCTGTATTCGTCCGCGTAATAATCGTTGTAATATCCTTCATCCGAATATTCATCGGCATAATAGCCGCCTTCGGCATATTCCTCTTGCGCAGCGCCTTCGTCGTAATAATAATCGGGGCTTTGGTACTCCACTTCCTTTGCCTGGGCATTATTATTATAAACGTCGTCGCGGAACGCCACCTGCCGAGAAGTGCTGCACGCACCTAAGGTAAGTAAGCTTATCGAGGCTATTGCGCTGACTTTTAATTTATTGGCTTTCATTTTAACAATCCTTTCCTTTGATTACGCCCATGCTTTTACTGAATGGACTGTGTTTGGGACAATTGGTTTAATCGCTGAATCATTTTTTATTCGGTAATTTAACAAAAGCCCATACCTTTGCTATGCGAAATTCAGACGCGTCTCCAATCCGCAAACTTAGCTAAAGTTGGTTGATAAGCAAAGCAGATATTCAGGATAGGAAGCGTTTTTATAAGGAAATTTAATACTACTTTCATAGGAAACAACGATGAGCAAAGGAATTACCAGCCGCGAAACTGATTACTCACAATGGTACAACGAACTAGTGGTGAAAGCCGACCTTGCTGAGCACTCGGCCGTACGAGGGTGCATGGTTATCAAACCCTATGGCTATGCCATATGGGAAAAGATGCAGGCCGCGCTGGACAAGATGTTTAAAGACACGGGGCATAGCAACGCCTATTTCCCGTTGTTTATCCCCAAATCATTCTTCTCCAAGGAAGCGTCGCATGTGGAGGGCTTCGCAACGGAATGTGCGGTGGTGACCCACTACCGACTGAAGAATGATGGCAGTGGTCAGATCGTAGTAGACGAAACAGCTAAGCTGGAAGAGGAACTGATCGTCCGGCCGACATCGGAGACCATTATTTGGAATACCTATAAGGGATGGATTGAATCGTATCGCGACTTGCCGATCTTGGTGAACCAATGGGCCAATGTGGTGCGATGGGAGATGCGCACACGGTTGTTCCTACGTACCGCCGAGTTCTTGTGGCAGGAGGGCCATACCGCCCACGCCACTGAAGAAGAGGCGGTGGCCGAAGCGAACAAGATGCTGGAAGTGTATGCCGACTTTGCCGAAAACTGGATGGCCCTCCCGGTGGTGCGGGGCCGTAAAAGTGAAAATGAGCGGTTCGCGGGTGCGCTCGATACCTTGTGTATCGAGGCACTGATGCAAGACGGTAAAGCATTACAAGCGGGGACTTCTCACTTCCTGGGACAGAATTTCGCGAAAGCATTCGACGTGAAGTTCACGTCGAAAGAAGGTAAGCTGGATTATGTATGGGCCACATCGTGGGGTGTATCCACGCGGTTGCTCGGTGCGCTCATTATGGCACACTCCGATGACAAAGGATTGGTGCTTCCGCCGCAGTTGGCCCCGATACAGGTGGTTGTTGTGCCTATTTACAAGCAGGAGGCTGAACGGCAGGCGATAGGGGAGCTTGCCGATACACTTATCGGTGAATTGAAGGCCAAGGGCATATCCGTTAAGTACGATGACCGCGATACGCAACGTCCGGGTTTCAAGTTCGCAGAATGGGAGTTAAAGGGGGTGCCGGTGCGCATTGCCGTCGGTACGCGCGACATGCAAAACGGTACCGTGGAAATCGCGCGGCGTGATACGCAGGCGAAAGAAACGGTTTCCCAATCTGGGCTGGCTGATCGTATCGAGCAGCTGTTGGCAGATATCCAACGCGATATCTATGCGAAAGCGTTGGCCTTCCGCGAATCGCATACCGTGGAAGTAGATACTTACGACGAATTTAAAGCAGTGCTAGAGGGCAAAGGTGGATTCGTCTCGGCACACTGGGACGGCACGGTGGAAACGGAGCAGCTTATCAAAGAGGAAACCAAGGCGACCATCCGCTGTATCCCACTTAACAACAAAGCAGAAGCGGGCGTGTGTATACGTACGGGCAAGCCCTCGGTACAACGCGTGCTGTTTGCCAAAGCCTACTAAGGCGTAAACAGTTGATTCGGAGCATGGATGTATTGATTGTCGGTTGCGGATGGGTGGGCACCTATATCGCTACGGTACTCATAGGTGACGGCCACCGGGTGTGGGCCACTTGCAGGTCTGCGGAAAAGGCGCAACGGTTAGCGGCCATCGGGCTGACAGCGACGGTTGTAGACTTCGATCATGGGGGAGAGTATCCGGTGCTGGGGCAAAAGGAGTTTGATGTGGCCATCATCAGCGTACCCATTAGGCGCAAAGACAGTGCAGGGACTGTGCATGGGCGTTTTGCCCGCTTGGCAGATTTCCTGGGCCGCTTCTCGTTCAACCAGTCGTTCTTTTTTGGTTCCGTAGGTATTTACCCCAAGGTGAGCGCCACGATTACCGAAACGACCTTTCCGGATGCCGACTTGGAGCCAAAGTTATTGTCGGGGGAGATTGTTCTCCGTGCAGCATATCCGAACCTGAACGTACTCCGGTTGGGCGGACTGTTCGGCTTTGAACGCGTGATGGCCAAGTATTTTGTTGGTAAGGTGTGTGAAATCGGCTATCAAACCGCTAATTCCATCCATGTGGTTGATGTCCGACATGTGGTCATGGCGATGGTGGCCGCCGGGTCACAGGGAAAGACCTACAATGTGGTATGCCCCGAGCACCCGTTAAAAAGGGAGGTGATTGCTGTTTCCGCAGCGAAATACGGTTATGGCATGCCAACGGCCTTTTCGGATGCGGACCAGACGGCGAAGGTGGTGTCGCCGGATCGGTTGATTGAGGATTTGGATTACACGTTTGTATACCGCTCACCCTTAGCGTTTTAAAAATCGGAATCGACGCATTCGTTTCCCTCGGTAATCTTTGATAACTTTACCACTTTCTTTGCTAACATTGACACGTTTATAACCATGGGATATAAATTTGCAACGAAGGCCATCCATGCAGGGCAGCAGCCCGACCCCACCACCGGTGCGGTGATGACGCCGATTTACCAGACATCGACCTATTGGCAGGCCGCCCCGGGCGACCACCAAGGCTATGAATACTCGCGCGGCACCAATCCTACCCGTAAGGCGCTGGAAGATTGCATTGCGGCATTGGAGAATGGAGCGCATGGTTTGGCCTTTTCGAGCGGTATGGCGGCCACGGAAACTGTTCTTAAGCTGCTTAAGCCTGGCGATGAGGTCATCACCGGAGACGACCTGTACGGAGGATCTTACCGGATTTTTACCAAAGTCTTTGAGACGTATGGTATAAAATTCCATTTTGTCGACACGGCGGCACCGGAACGCATCACCGAGAAAATCAACGACAGTACACGCTTGATCTGGATTGAGACGCCGACGAACCCGACCCTGAAATTGGCGGATATCCAGGCCATCGGCGACATTGCGAAATCCGCCGGGGTACTTTTTGCGGTGGATAATACGTTCGCATCGCCTTACCTGCAGAATCCGCTCGACCTTGGCGCCGACATCGTGATGCATTCGGTAACAAAATACATCAGTGGGCACTCCGACGTCGTGATGGGTGCTTTGGTGGTCAATGATAAAGCGCTTTATGACAAGCTCTTTTTCTACTACAACGCCTGCGGTGGTACGCCGGGGCCTCAAGATAGCTTTTTGGTGCTGAGGGGCATCAAAACCCTGCACCTCCGCATGAAAGCCCATTGCGAAAACGGGCGGAAGGTGGCCGAATACCTCAAAAGCCATGCGAAGGTGGCAAAAATCTATTGGCCCGGATTTGAAGATCACCCCGGCCACGCAGTCGCACAAAAACAAATGCGCGATTTTGGCGTGATGGTATCAATCGTTTTGAAAGGTGCAGGATTGCAGGAGACCTTCAAAGTGGCATCTTCGTTCAAGGTATTTACGTTGGCGGAATCATTGGGCGGTGTGGAGTCGCTGATTAACCATCCTGCCACGATGACCCATGGCTCCATACCGAAGGAGGTCCGTGAACGGGTAGGCGTGGTAGATAACCTCCTTCGCATCAGCGTGGGGGTGGAGGATATCGATGACCTCCTGTCCGACCTGGAACAAGCGCTTTCCGTGATTTAAAAAAATGTCGTTAAAAGATTTTCTTGATCGGAAGGTAGACGAATATAATCGCCCGACGTTTATCGATAACGACCCGATAAGCATTCCGCGTCGGTTCACCCGCAAGCAGGACATTGAGATCATGGGTTTTTTCGCCGCCGTATTGGCTTGGGGGCAGCGGAAAACAATCATCAGCAAATGCGGCGAACTCATCGACCGGATGGATGGCGCACCTTACGATTTTGTGAAAAGCCATGCGGAGAGTGACCTGAGACGCTTGGAAGGGTTCAAACATCGTACGTTCAATGATACGGACCTGTTATATTTCGTCCGTTTTTTGCATGAACATTACAATCGGCACCATTCGTTGGAAGCAGCCTTTATGCCCCCAGGCGCCCAGCCTGAATTCAGGAGCGAGTACATGGGTGAAGGCATTGATGGACAGGGAGCCGGTATTGAACTTTCGTCGCCCGCGTGTTACCTCGGGGAGCTGCACAGAGAAGCGAGCCGATTGGATGTGGCATCGGCATTGAACCATTTCCGCACCTATTTCTTCAGCCTGCCGGAGCACCCTGCACGGACCCGCAAACATATCGGCTCGCCTGCCAGCAACTCGGCCTGCAAGCGATTAAACATGTTTTTACGGTGGATGGTCCGCCGTGATGACCGTGGGGTAGACTTCGGTCTGTGGGTGCGCCTAAAGCCATCCGACCTGGTTTGCCCCTGCGATGTGCATGTGGAGCGGGTGGCACGCAAGCTGGGTTTGATTGCACGGAAGCAGTCGGATTGGAAAACCGCCTGCGAACTGACGGATAACTTGAGGCTGTTTGATGCCGAAGATCCGGTGAAATATGACTTCGCCCTGTTCGGTCTGGGCGTAGAAGGCGAATTGTGACCCGGCGAAACCGTTGCTAGATAAGCTAGGGCAGGGGTCAAAGGGAATTGACGAGCGCCCAATATCGAAAACCGAGAACCGCCTGTTGCATCTTGGTCAGCTTAGCCGGATCTTTGCCGGCATATCTGGGCAAGACGGCGTTGTTTATCTTGACGAGCAGTTTGAACAATCCTTTCTTCATGATAAAAAGCGTTCTGTCGGCCGCTGGGCATTTCATAGCGACAATTATTTTGTAAGTTTGTCCACCACGGATGCTATACGGATATGGTCAAATATAGCCAAAGGAGCTTCGATATGCAAGCGATATTCGTAGAGAAGAAGAAAGATAACGTTATAGCGGAAAAATAACATGGCCAAAACGAAAACAGAAGAAAAACAACACGTTCCTGTAGTTACGCCGAAGTCGCTTCGGTTTTTCGAAGAATACATCAACAATCCATCACCTACCGGCTTTGAATGGAGCGGGCAGCGGCTGTGGTTGGACTACCTGAAGCCTTATGTAGATGAAACCTTTACCGACCACTACGGCACAGCCGTAGCTGTCATTAATCCGAAGGCGGATTTTAAGGTTGTTATCGAGGCCCATGCCGATGAAATATCATGGTTTGTGAACTATATTACAAAAGACGGATTGATATACGTGATCCGCAACGGTGGATCCGACCATCAGATCGCTCCGTCCAAACGGGTCAATATCCATACCGATAAAGGGGTGGTGAAAGCGGTGTTCGGTTGGCCGGCTATCCATACCCGGTCGGGCGAGAAAGAAGAAAGCCCAACATTGAAGAATATTTTTCTCGACTGTGGTTGTACGAGTAAAGAAGAGGTCGAGGCGTTGGGAGTCCACGTGGGATGCGTAGTGACCTACGAGGACGAATTTATGGTGCTGAACGACCGTTACTATGTGGGGCGGGCACTCGACAACCGGGCCGGAGGGTTTATGGTCGCCGAAGTGGCCCGTTTACTGAAAGAGAAAAAGAAGAAATTACCTTTCGGGCTCTACATCGTCAATTCGGTGCAGGAGGAGATCGGTTTGCGCGGCGCAGAGATGATCGCCCGACGTATCAAACCCAACCTGGCTATCGTGACCGACGTGACGCACGATACGCAGACGCCGATGATCAACAAGGTGACGGAGGGCGATCTGGCCTGTGGAAAGGGCCCGGTGGTTTCTTATGCACCGTCGGTACAGATAAATTTCAATAAGCTGCTGATGGCAACCGCGGAAAAAAAGGATATCCCATTCCAGCGGCAAGCTTCCTCCCGATGGACGGGTACCGATACGGATGCGTTTGCTTATTCGAATGAGGGGGTCCCCTCTGTATTGGTGTCCTTGCCCTTGCGTTATATGCATACAACGGTAGAAATGATCCATAAAGAAGACGTCGACAACGTCATCCGTCTGATTTATGAAACGTTGTTGGCTATAGAATCGGGGCACGACTTCCGGACATTTGCACACTAGCGTAGAAAAATGTAGGTTGATAGCTTATGTTGCGTCATACAGGACAAAGGCGTACTTTTAGGCATAACCTTCGTTTGGCAGTATTGCTGTGCCTTGTTGCGGGCTTTGTGAATGCTGCGGGGCTACTAGCGTTTTCGATTCTTACAACTAATATAACGGGGCATGCTGCCTCACTGGCTATCGACCTGGGGAACGGCGATATGACGGGCGTAGCGGTGGCGTTTGGGTGGTTGTGTCTGTTTCTTGGCGGTGCTGTTTTTTCGGGCTGGTACACCGGTTTTATGGGGAAACATAAGCGATACGTATATACCGTACCATTGTTTATTGAATTCAGTATCCTTTTGTTCGTTGCCTTTCAAGAGCGCCCGTTTGGTGATGCCATCGTACAAGATAACTATATTGCCGGCAGCTTACTATTCGTGATGGGCATGCAGAATGCCCTGGTAACCGTTATTTCGAGGTCTGTTGTCCGAACGACGCATTTGACCGGCATCATGACGGATTTTGGTATTTCGATTTCCCAGGCCATCCAAACGCACTTCAGCTTATCTAGGGGGATGAAGCAACGGCTGGTTTTGCAAGGTAATATCATTTTGTTTTTTTTAGTCGGCGGTGTCTTAGGGGCTTTTTTCTTCCATCAATACGGCTGCCGGGTTTTTTTGATTCCCGCCGGTATCGTTATGGTGACGATTTTTTTCGACGTATTCCGGGCAGGTTACCTAAAGATTAGGCACCGTTACAATTTTCTTCGCACATTTGCACGAACGCGGAAAACACCGTACCAATAATAGCATTTTTAAAAGATCGGACTATGGCAGACAAGAAAGAAAACCAATTAAATATTGAGCTCACCGAAGACGTGGCCGAAGGCACCTACTCGAATTTAGCCATCATTACGCATTCCAATACGGAGTTCGTGCTCGACTTCATAAGGGTGATGCCAGGCATTCCCAAAGCAAAGGTGAAGTCGCGAATTATCCTTACGCCGGAGCACGCCAAACGGTTACTCCATGCGCTAAACGATAATGTGGCGAAGTACGAGGCTGCAAATGGCCAGATCGATACGCGGGATGAACCGCCTTTTCCAATGAACTTCGGCGGCCCGACAGCCCAGGCTTGATTTCACGTTTTCGACGGTTTATTGAAAATCGCCATGATGAATGCGATCGCAGCCAATATAATAACGATGTTGAACAGCCCTTTGAGTGCATAGACAAAAATACCTATGCCCCAACCAATCAAAAGGATAACGGCGAGGATAAAGAGGAAGCTTCTCATTTCTTTTTTTACAAGGTAACCAACGAACGCGGATTTTGTTTTTCCTTTCGAGCTTTGCTCAAGTAAGCTAGGCAAAACCTTGAAAGGAAAAAGCCCGACTTTGTCGGGCTTCATATGGGGCGGCGGTGAGAGAGGGATTCGAACCCTCGGTACCGTTTCCAGTACGACAGTTTAGCAAACTGTTCCTTTCGGCCACTCAGGCATCTCACCGGATTTGCGCCTGCAAACGTAATACAAAAAAACGAATTTTGGAAACCTTACGCGGCAAAAAAACAATTTCTTGCCACACTAGTGCGGGATGCGCCCAACCGGCGAATCCGTTTTAGACGCCGCCGTGTTTTTACCGGTATCGTAATCGATGCGTACGTGGTAGATGCTTTTCAGCATCTCCTTGAATATTTCACTGACCGTCGTGATGTCTTTCAACGTGATGTTGCTGTTGATGAACTGTTTCTGGTTCATCTTCGACCCGATGATTTTGTCGACCAGGTCATTGAGACTTTGAGCGGTCGGTTCTTTTAAGCTCCGCGATGCCGCTTCCACAGAGTCGGCCATCATCAACACAGCCGTCTCGCGGGAGAACGGGATTGGACCGGGGTAATGGAACATGTCTTCATCCACAAGTTTTTCAGGAAACGATTTGATATACGATTGGTAAAAGTAATCGACGCGTGTGGTACCATGGTGCGTGCGTATGAAATCAATGATGACTTCGGGTAGTTGGTGTTTTTTGGCCAGCTCCACGCCCTTAGCCACGTGGGAGATGATAATTTGTGCGCTTTGTTCGAAAGACAAGCTATCGTGCGGATTATATCCCTTGGTTTGGTTCTCGATGAAATACTGCGGGTTCGACATTTTGCCAATATCATGGTAAAGTGCACCGGCTCGGACCAGAAGCGTGTTTCCGCCGATCTGGTAAATGGCAGCCTCAGCAAGGTTGGCCACCTGCATCGAATGCTGGAAAGTGCCGGGCGCTTTGTATGAAAGTTCTCGCAATAGTTTCGAGTTGCTATTGGTCAACTCCATCAAGGTAACATCGGAAATGATGCCGAATACCCGTTCGAAAGCATAAATGAGCGGATAGGCAAGCAGGGTGAGTAATACGCTGAATATAAACGGTGTGAGGTCAGACCAATACAGGTTGCTGAACGACCCGTCGCGCATCAACCCCATGCCGATATACCCCACGAGGTAAGTGGCCAGGATGATAGCTGATGAAATCAAGAACTGTTCCCGCTTGATCAACGTCTTGATACTGTATATCGCCACCATACCCGTCGAGAACTGTAGGAACACGAACTCGAAGCTGTTAGGTACAAAAAATGCAGCCAACAGGACCATCAATAGGTGGATGTTCAGCGCCAGCCGTGTATCGAAAAGCACCCTTACGATAACCGGAACGATGCAATAGGGGATATAATAGAGGCTCGGAAGCTTGATTGTGATTGCCCACGATAGCACGGCCAACATCCCGGTGATGACTATGAGGATGAGAAAGATAAGTCGATTATTGTGGTAGATGTCTTTACGGAAGAGATACACGAACACGAACAGCAACGACACCATCAGTGCCACTACCAAAAACTGTCCGAACAGCAACAACGTACGGTCGCCGCCAATACGGGCTTCCTCTTCGTACGCTTTTCGCAGCGATTCTATTTTCTGGAAGATTTCGTTATTGACAGTCGTTCCGTTTGCCACGATAAGTTCACCACGTTGCACCATGCCCCTGGTGGTGGAAATGGTCGCTAATGCATCTTCTTCCAATTTCGAGGTAAGCGATTGGTTAAACAAGTAGCTGACATTGATATACTCGCCGAGTATATCAACGAGCCATTCTTTTTGTTTGATGGACGACCTACTGTCAATCGTTTTTTTAATGTACTCCAGCGCCGTTTCCGTTGTGAAGGCGTTGGCCGTGTTCACCTGTGTGGCCACATTGTCGGTCAGAAGCGTGAAGTTGTAATTCGTGCCGTTTGCTTGGAATTTGTTGTTGAGGGCAATCACGCCCCGTCTGTAAACCTCGTTGAGCAATTGGGTCCCCGTACGTTTGTAAATGGATTGGTTTTCATCGAGCGAATCCAATCCGGCTGCTTGCCACTTCTCCGGCAGGTCCGTTTCGAATCGGGCGATCTGTTGCTCAGCCACCTGGGTGTTGTGGTTATAAACGGGATATACCGATTTCAGTACGTTTTCACGGTCCCTGTCGAGCTCGGCCTGCGTTTTCAACACCGCAAAGTTGTATGGCGACACTAAATCTTCGTGCATCCACACCTTCCCTTTTTCGTACTCATACCTGAATCGGGGTTGCTTGGGTAAAAGCATGGCAATAAGGACGATACTGGCTAGAATCATTCCATATTTGAGCAGGTAAGTATAACTTCCCTTCGTGTCGGTCGACTTATATCTGATTTTTAATCTTGCCACATGCAGTGTGTTTGATTGTTTTGACAACAGGCCCAACAATGGGATGCTGTATCACAAAGGTAGTAAAACGGCACAAAAAGCCGCCAATGCGTGCCGTATAGTTTTTTAACAGTATATTAAACTCCTGGTAACCGTAAGTTATCAGCAGGTGAGTATTTTGTCGACCAAATAAGTATTGACATTATGACACGATCGAATATCGAAATTACGGACAGTGCATACCTCATTACGTTGGCTAAGTCCGAATTTGACTATGTTCAGGTTAGGCAATTGTTGGCCATCCTATTTGCGGGCCGTCTGCGAGAAGCACAACAACACTTGCGGCGTGGCGACGTGGCAGGCATACGTTCTTCAGAGTTTGCCGAGCGATTCGATTCCCTCGAGGATAAATAAGACGGAATTCCTGCCATTCCGGCACAGAATCGCCATCAATTCATTATCTTTGCAGAAAAGAATCGCTATGGCAAAACGTAAACACCTCGTTGCACCTTCCGTTCTGTCCGCAGACTTCGCCCATCTCTATGATGATATTGCGATGGTCAACCGGAGCGAGGCGGATTGGTTTCATATTGATATCATGGACGGTGTTTTCGTGCCTAATATTTCATTTGGATTCCCGGTGCTCGCTTCGATTGCACATTATGCAAAGAAGCCGCTCGATGTACATCTGATGATTGTCGACCCCGATCGGTACCTGGAGCAATTCCAAGCCATTGGTGCTGATAATATCACAGTCCACGCCGAAGCATGTACTCATTTAAACCGTACCGTCCAGTCTATCCATGAGCTGGGGTGTACTGCGGGTGTGGCCATCAACCCGGCGACGCCCGTTTCGCTCCTCCATGAAATCGTGGAAGACGTTGACCTGGTTTTAATCATGTCGGTGAATCCCGGGTTTGGCGGTCAGAAGTTCATCGAATCGACCTACCGTAAGATAAGGGAATTACGTGACCTAGCCGCCGGCCGGAACGACAATTTACTTGTTGAGATCGATGGTGGGGTGAGTAATCACAATGCGCTTGCTCTTCTAAAGGCTGGGGCTGACGTGCTTGTAGCAGGCAATTCAATCTTTTCGGATACAAATCCTACACATGCTATCGCGGAGTTGAAGCGGATAACGCCT
>Ga0079224_100012002_pt1 | contig 11968 bp, 7 predicted proteins | sample Stecom2015_FD_80414 | JGI IMG/M metagenome (GOLD analysis project Ga0079224, IMG submission 80414) | Agricultural soil microbial communities from Utah to study Nitrogen management - Steer compost 2015 | ecosystem: Environmental > Terrestrial > Soil > Agricultural land | place: USA: Utah... | reverse complement strand
GTGCGGATGCAGATCATCAAGGATGAGTTGAAGGAGTTGCGCGATCGGTACGGCGACGATCGGAGGACCGAGATCGTCCATCGCGATGACGAGATCACTCCGGAGGATATGATCCCCAACGAGGAGATGGTGATCACGATCTCCAACCAGGGTTACATCAAGCGTACCATGCTGGCGGATTACCGCACGCAAGGCCGCGGTGGCGTTGGGTCCCGGGGCGTCGCGACAAAAGAAGATGATTTTACGGAACACTTGTTCATTGCCCAGGCGCACAACTACCTGCTGATCTTTACCGACCTCGGAAAGGTGTACTGGAAGAAGGTGTATGAAATTCCCGAAGGTTCGAAAACCTCGAAGGGAAGGGCCATTCAGAACCTCATCAATATCGAGCCCGGCGACCGCGTGCGGGCCGTGATCAACGTGAAGGACCTGGAAGACAAGGACTACGTCAACAACAACTATGTTGTGCTTTGCACCGAGCAGGGTGTCATCAAGAAGACCCCCCTCGAAGCGTATTCACGCCCCAGGGCCGGCGGCATCACAGCCATAAGTATCCACGAGGGAGATAAACTCATAAATGCCTCATTGACAAATGGTAATAACCATATAGTTATAGCGAAAAGCGAGGGTAAAGCCGTACATTTCCACGAGTCGGAGGTTAGGCCCATGGGCCGTACCGCGGCTGGCGTACGCGGCGTAACGCTGGATTCGCCGAACGACAAGGTGATTGGGATGGTTTGTATAACCAGGGAAGACGCTAACTTGCTGGTTGTTTCCGAGAACGGGTACGGGAAACGGTCGCCTATGGACGACTACCGCATTACCCGCCGGGGCGGTAAAGGCGTGAAGACCATCAACATTACGCCGAAAACTGGCAAGCTTGTTGCGATCAAGGAGGTGGTGGATGAAGATGAGCTGATGATCATCAACCGTTCCGGCATTACGATCCGGATCAAAGTGAGCGAATTGCGGGTTATGGGCCGCGCCACGCAGGGGGTAAGGCTGATCAAGCTCTCGGAAGATGACGTGATATCTTCGGTTGAGAAAATCCAGCGATTCGAAGAGAATGGAGCCTCAGGAGCTAAAGAAAATGCCCGCGACAACGGCGCGGGAGCGTAATTAGAACTAAATTTAAACCCTTATTATTACCAAGTAACCTATGAAACGAGTACTGCTGCTATTGGTCGTATTGATACCTGCTGTGGCGTTTGCACAAAAGGCGCCGAAACCCAATATCAATAAAGCGTTGAATGCGTTCAAGGCCGGCAAGCTTGATGAAGCCAAGGAAATCATCGATGCCGCTACCACCTATGAAAAGACGATGAATAAAGGCGACACCTGGTACTATCGCGGCCTTATCTACGCCGCTATTGATACCAGCAGCAATGAGGCATATCACAACCTTGCGCCCGATGCGATTGATGTTGCGCTCGAATCTTTCAAAAAGGCTGATGAGTTGTCGGATGGAAAATCCGAATACAACATCATCGGAGACAATGGTTTGCCTATCCTGAAACCCCAGCAGATCGATTACTGGGCCAGCAGCTACATCAATAAAGGTGCAACGCTCTACCAACAGGACGACCTGGAAGGTGCTCTGGCGAATTTTGAGAAGACAAGCAAAATTCTTCCTAACGACACCACTGCTTACTTTTACTCAGCGATCGTTGCCCATGGCCTCGAAAAATACCAGCTCTCGTATGATAAGTTCAGGGCATACATAGATAATGGCGGAAATCAGGCTGACGCTTATTCTATGATGCTCAACATGCTGAACGGTCCTCTCGACAACAAGGAAAAAGCACTTGAGCTCGTGCGCGAGGCCAAGCAGAAGTTCCCGAATCATGCCGACTTCGGTAAGGTAGAGATCGGAACGCTGATCGATATGGGCCGCATTGAGGAAGCCAAGACCGGACTTGAAGAAGCTGTCAAGAAGGAGCCTGACAACAAGATTCTGCACTTCTATCTTGGCTATGTAAATTCAAGTCTCGGCAACTCTGAAGCCGCGATCAAGAGCTACGAAGAAGCATTGCGAATTGATCCGAATTACTTCGATGCGCAGCTCCTGATTGCCAAGGAAATGTATAAGCCTGCGGAAAAGATCAAGAGAGAAATGGCAAACCTTGGGATTACACCGGCCGATAGGAAAAAGAAACTTGAACTGGACAATCAGCTCGTAGAAAAACTGAAGGCCGCACTGCCGTACTGGGAAAAGGCTGAAAAGATGAACCCCACTGAAATGGAAGTTCTCGATGCCCTTTCCTCAATCTACGGCGACCTCGGTATGACTGCGCAGTCGCAACGCATCGAACAACGATACAAGGAGCTCGGCCAGGATAACTGATCCACTGTAGCTTCAGCTTTTGTTCACAAGTGATTCTGAAAAAGGGCTGGCAATAGATGCCAGCCCTTTTTCTTATCAGGTACCGCACATCAATTTCCGGTATGGAAATTTTCGTGAAAACCAGGATTATTCTCAAATTCAGGCTTATCTAACCTCACGCTCGTAAATCATGACCAACACCTTCCAGGATACGGCCGCAGTAAACATCAATGGTCCGGGTAAGCAAAAGAATACGTTCGACGCCATCGTCATTGGATCAGGCATTAGCGGCGGATGGGCAGCCAAAGAGCTTTGTGAAAAGGGATTGAAAACACTCTTGCTTGAGCGCGGTCGTAACGTGGTTCACATCAAAGATTATCCAACGGCGACGATGGACCCATGGGAGTTCCCGCACCGAAATCAACTGCCTCGTGAAATACTCGAAGCAAACCCGATCGTCAGCAAGTGTTACGCGTTCCATGAAGATACGCTGCACTTCTTCGTGAAGGACAATGAGCATCCGTATGTGCAGGTTAAACCTTTCGACTGGATTAGAGGCTACCAGGTAGGTGGGAAATCGTTGCTCTGGGCAAGGATGACACAGCGTTGGGGAGAGCACGACTTCGAAGCGAATGCGCGTGATGGTTTTGGATGCGACTGGCCGATACGGTATAAAGACCTTGCACCGTGGTATTCGTATGTCGAACGCTTCGTAGGAATAAGTGGCAATCGCGACGGACTGCCTCAAATCCCGGATGGAGAATTCCTGCCTGCAATGGAGCTCAACTGTGTTGAAAGACACTTCCAGGAGTCGGTTCACAAAAACTTTCCCGATCGGCGCGTAGTCGTTTCAAGGACGGCAAATCTATCTCAGGCTCACAATGGTCGCGGGCCTTGTCAATACCGAAATCTGTGTCATCGCGGATGTCCTTTCGGTGGCTACTTCAGTGCGAACGCGGCAACCATCCCCGCGGCCGAAAAGACAGGGAACCTAACGCTACGACCTCAGTCCGTTGTTCATTCAATCATCTATGATGACCAAAAAGGCCGCGCTACGGGTGTTCGGGTGATCGATGCGCTGACAAAGGAGGCGACTGAATATTATGCCCGTATCATCTTCGTCAACGCGGGCACGTTGAACACGACGCTTATTCTACTCAACTCAACGTCAAACCGATTCCCTAATGGTCTTGGTAACGACAGCGGTGTGCTGGGGCATTACCTGATGGACCACAACTATCGCGGTCGCGTCAGAGGTGAGTATGAAGGATTTCAGGACAAGTATTACTCCGGCCGTAAACCCGGCGGATGGTATTTGGCGCGCTTCCGCAACTTCGGAAAGGATGTTCAGAAGGACTTCCTTCGCGGTTATGCCTTCTCCGGCAGCGCTAGTCGATCACGTGGTAACGTTCAGGAAGGAGACCCGACCATTGGCGCGGTCTTCAAAGAAAAACTCAGTGAGCCCGGTGTATGGGGCATGGGCATCACGGGCATGGGTGAACACCTTCCGTACTTTGAGAATCACGTAAGGCTTAGCAAAGATAAGAAAGACGAATGGGGAATTCCCTTGCTGGAAATCGACTGCGAGTACAAGGAGAACGAAGTGGCGATGCTTAAAGATCTGCTCGCAACCGGAGCAGAGATGTTGGAGAAGGCTGGTTTCAAGAATATACAGGCTACGGACTCAAAGCAGGCACCCGGCCTTGGTATCCACGAAATGGGTACTGCGCGAATGGGTAAGGATCCCAAGACATCAGTCCTCAATGGCATCAACCAAATGCACAACGTCAAGAACGTCTTCGTATCTGACGGTGCCTGCATGGCATCATCGGCATGTCAGAATCCGTCCATCACCTACATGGCGTTGACGGCGCGAGCCGCTGATGCAGCGGTGACTGAGATGAAGAGAGGAAATATTTGATGTGTTGAAGTGTTGCCATTACTTAGCCGCCATCACTTTCTGATCCGCAACCAACCCCACATCCAACAACACAAACAAGTTTCCACCATCTGATCCCGATTTGCGGTATATCAGGTACAAGTCGTGAAAGCCATCCATTGGCTTGATCGTAGCACGCACCTGCCCGGAGCCTTGTTGGGCTGAACTTTGGATAGCCTTGATGGGTGCCGATGTGCCGATGACAGGTCCAGTTGGAGAGTCAATGCGTATTTCGACGACACCTCCGGAGAATCCGAAGTTTGCTGGCGCAGATGCCGAGAAAGTCATGGCGCCAACTCCAGTAAGATCGATGTTTTCAAATCCTATGTAGGCGCCGTCGCGTGTGCCAATCACTAATTCAGCATCGTTGAAACGAAACTTGTTTATACCATCTACGGTCGTGGCTGACGCGGCAGGGAACGTCGGCGCACGCAGCACAAAAGTCTGCTCCTGGCGGATAGGAGGTACACCGTTAGCGCCTCTGTCGGTATATGCTGCACGTGCAATGATCACACCCTTGTTGGCAGCTTGTACAAGATATCTTCCTTCAACGGGAAGGGAGACCGCTGGCTTTTGATCTGCGAGGCTAAGGATATACTCAACCATTTGTGCGGTTTGTTCCCGCGTAAGGGCAGGGTGCGCCGACATGGCAACATCACCCCAGACACCACTGCCACCGTTGATAATCTTGTCGGAGAGGTAATCGCGGGCAGCGGGATCGTCTTTGTACTTCTTAGCTACGTCGATGTACATGGGGCCAATCGACTTCCTGTCGACCTGGTGACAGGCCATGCAGTCGCTTCCTTCCATAAGCGCTTTTGCGGCCGCAAATCTGTCGGTGGCTTCGTCCGCAGCCCGATGTCCCAGAGCGATTTGAACCTCATCGTAACCTTCTTCAAGGTAGTCGATGGTTACGGACACCGCCTGAGGATCAATGCGCCCGTCGGCAAGACTTCCATCTTCCTTATCGCTCACCTTTACAGCGTATTCTATATGCGAGTTTGGAAAGAAGAAGGTCTTGTTGCCGCCAACAATTTCAAAGGATACCTGGGGCGGTTCGTTGCCTGCGTGGATTTCTGTGGTCAGTGACGACGACGCCTTTTGCGTGTCAGTCACCGTGAGCTTCACAGCATACACGCCGGGTTCGTTGAAGGTGTAAGAAGGATTTTCCCCTTGCAGGGTTCCAACTTTCTTCCCGTCCGTTGAGGTGATTTCCCATTGATACGTGAGTTCATCCCTGTCGAAGTCGATCGTGCCCGCGGTGCTGAACGTCACCGTATGAGGCACTGCTCCTTTTGGTTTGTCAACCGCCATCTGGACCTGTGGCTTGCGGTTACCACCATTGTACTCTATGCGGACGAGACGGGAGTTGTCATTTTTCTGAAACCAGCCTGTACCATACTCGAGCATATAGAGATCACCATCCGGGCCAAACGCCATATCCATGGGATTACTGAACTTGTGGCTGGGCATGAACGGCTCCATTTCCACGAAGTTGCCTTCCTCGTCCATGGTCACAGCCATGATCCATCCCCGCATCCATTCATAAATGAACAGCTTACCATTGTAATAATCGGGGAAAGCACGGGCCGCACCCTTGAAGTCTTCAGAATAGAATACCGGACCGGCCATCGCAGTTCGTCCACCCGAACCTACAAGGGGAAACTCCCGCGAGCGATCATAAGGATACCAGATGAATGCGGGCTGGGCGGGTGGTAGTTCACGCAGCCCTGTGTTACTGGGCGATTCGTTTATGGGTCTTTGAGGATCGAATGGTGGTCCTGACTTTCCGGTAGCAAAGTTGTAATCGTAGTATGGCTTGTTGTCGGCTATGAAGTAGGGCCAACCGAAGAAGCCGGCTTTACGTGCCTGGTTGACTTCGTCATGTCCTTTGGGACCGTAACCTACAGAGTCATTCCTGGCATCAGGACCCACATCGCCCCAATACAAATAACCGGTTTTCTTGTCGACCGATATTCTGTACGGATTGCGTGTACCCATCACATAAATCTCAGGACGCGTATTCGGCGTACCAGGAGGGAACAGGTTGCCCTCGGGAATAGTGTATGTGCCATCCGGTTCAGGATGGATGCGAAGAATACTGCCTCGCAGGTCGTTGGTGTTGGCAGAACCTTTTTGCGCATCCCATGGCTCACGGCCCGGACGTTCGTCGATAGGTGCATAGCCAGTAGCGTGCGGGTTTGTATTGTCGCCCGTGCTGAGGTACAGATTGCCATCCGCGTCCCAGTCGATGGATCCCCCCGTGTGGCAGCATTGATCGCGCTGAACTTCCACTTCGAGGATGACCTTCTCCGATTCGGGAATCAATTTGTTGTCAACAAAGTCCCATCGCGTAAGGATATTGACGGCTTTCTCTCCGGGCTTAGAATAATACAGGTATATCCAGTTGTTGGTCTCGAAGTTGGGATCGACGCCTATTCCCAGCAAGCCATCTTCCGCTTCGCCGTTACCTGTATTATACTTGTGGCTGACTTCGAGTTGATATATTGTCTTTACAGTTCCATCCTCCGGCGTGTATAGCTTAATCGCTCCCTTACGTTCGATAAAGAGGACGCGATTGTCATTTAATACCACAAGTTCTACCGGCTCATCAAGTTTTTCTGCCAGGACAACTTTCGTGAAACGGTTCTCGTCGGGAACGCGAGGGGTGCTGGCCAGGGCGTAGTTAAGCTTTTTGGGAGCATCGCCTCCCAAAACGTACTGCAACCCGCCCCAGACATGATCGATAAAGAGCGGTTCGGTGTAACTTTCTTTGGTATGACCCATACCCGTATAAAATGCTCGTCCACCGTCATATTCGTGGTACCATGAATATGGGTGATCTTCACCGTTGGTGCCACCTTCGTAAGTTGATTCATCGATCTTCACCAGCACGTTGATGAGATCCCTTTTTATGGACTTGTAGTTGTAAAACTCATCCGAACGGGTGAAGCGGGCAGGCAGTGAATCTGAAGCAGGGTGGTTATGATCAGTAACGTAAAATTCGGCGGTCCGTACGTTGGGATTGTTGGGGTGGCTTTCGAAGTATGCACCCACGAGGCCGTTGTACCAGGGCCAGTCGTACTCGGTGTCTGCCGCGGCATGGATACCTACAAAGCCGCCGCCAGCCTGGATGAAGCGCTGAAAGTCATTCTGCTGCTGCTTGTTCAGCACATCCATCGTTGTATTTAAGAATATGACTGCGTGGTAGTTACGCAGGTTCTCTTCATTGAATTTTGAGGAGTTTTCTGTGGTGTCGACCAGGAAGCCCTTTTCCTGCCCCAGTTTCTGAAACATGGCGATTCCATCCGGAATGGATTCGTGTCGGTAACCGGCGGTTTTGCTGAAAACAAGAACTCGTGGTGTTGTCTTTTTTGAGGTGCAGGAAATTCCCGCAGCAGTGAGAATCACTGCAAAAAGGGCCAGCACGCGCGCCGCCCTGCTAAAAGCTTGGATCATCGTGGTCGTTAATAGCGTTAAGTTAACTGCGGTGATTTCCGCAATATAAAAGAATTTGAGGGAAACAACAGTGGCTTATTGACCGGCGGCGCAGCCTTGATTTTGGAACAAACGCCACACAACGTTGTGGACACATTTTCACGGGCGCGCATGAAAACGCGCGAATAAACGCTATTCAGAATATGGCATAAATGTAGTCCATAGTCATGGTAAGCTTCCATTACCATGAACAAAGGTTTTGAAATCATAACTGGGAATTCCCCTTTAGTCGCCGCCGCAGTTCACGACGGCCATTACATCAGGGAGGAGTTGCGTGATTACATGAACCTGCTGCCAAATGAACGGATGCGGGAGGAGGACCCCTATACCGGATACCTGACCGAGGTTGCACCAAACAGAATCATCGTGAACATCTCCCGATTTGAAGTCGACATGAATCGACCCCGCGACAAAGCGGTATACAAACAGCCCTCTGACGCGTGGGGACTTCACGTCTGGAAGAAACCCCTTCCTCAACAACTAATCGAACAATCATTGGCACAGTACGATCGGTTCTACCGCGATGTCCGGGAACTGCTGGTGCAGATTATAGGACAGCATGGCTTTTTCCTGTTGCTCGATTTACACACGTACAACTACCGCCGTAATCCTGACGCAGAAGACAACGCGGAAGACTCCCCGGCCATCAACATAGGCACAGAATCGCTGCCCCGGAAATGGCATGCGGCAAAGGACCAGTTCATGCGCCAGCTCGCCAGCAAGCCTATCAATGGAGAACCGCCTGACGTCAGAGAGAACGTGCGGTTTAAAGGAGGTGAGTTTTCGCGATGGGTGAACTCGAATTTCGGCGCCTTCGGATTCGCCCTGGCTATCGAGTTCAAGAAAGTTTTCATGGATGAGTGGACCGGCCGGGTCGATATCCACCACCTGGAAAATATCAAGGTCGCCCTAACGGAGGCGATACGGGCCGTCCAGGGCCAGGCGCAAAGGATTGCCACATGAACGCCTCACGCAACGTCCTGTCCACGATACGGGCACGGTTAAAGAAAGGAGAACCGATCAGTGTTGAATGGCCCGCCTCGGGCATCCTTAACATCGATCGCCCTGTGCCGTTCCTCCTCGTATATCGCTTCCCACACGATGGTAAGGATTACTTTACCTATCAGCTGGGAATGACGGAGTCATCCTATATCATGGCGAATGACGACGAGGGTGGAGCGCTTAGCGAATTACTTCAGGGTCTGATTAACGAACTGTCGCAAACCTTTGGGTCCTTTCTCTTGCTTGAAGTCTGGATGGGAACGCGTGACAATGAAAGCGACTTTACGATCTACATCAACCACAAGAGTACTGAAGTAGTAGCCCAAACATTGGAAAAAGAACTGCAAGGCAATATTGGCTACATCAAAGTCACGGCTTCCGTGAAAAAAACGGATCGTATTGCGCCTCCGGGCTTCAGGGAACTCATAAGCAGGAGTGACGCCAAGCAGATTGGTTGTCAAATGGTGGGGCTGGAGATCAAACCCATCTACATCGATTTTCAAACGCGAAAGCCTTACCCGCTCTTTGCGCGTGAACTCCGTAAGATTTTCGGTAAGGCATTAAAGAAAGCTTTTTTCGAGTTCATACGCCTCCACACGTCGTTTACACCATCTCACTTTGAACTACTTGGACCAACCCAGGTAGAAGACCTGGTTTGGCAGATTGACGATGCGCTCGCGCAATTGAGTGAACAGTTCGACCTGCTCGCGCTGATAACGCCGGTGAATGTTGCCGAGGCGTGGGAGGAATTCAAGAAGAACCATTACCGCAAGTCGCCGGTATTTCACTACCGACACATGCCAATAGATCCGGAGATCATCAAGAGGAAGATTTATGATCTTCCGATAGAAAACATCGCCGACCCCACGATCGCGTACCTGTTTCGCGACAAGCGAAAGGAAATCGACAGGATGTTGTCAATGCTTATCGATCGCGAAAAGCCAGACTTTCTCCAAAGCAGCATCCAGCTTTTCGGTCGCCTTGAGGAAAGCGTTATCGACGTTGCCCGTGGCTTGCTCGTTGCAACTCCGATGATCAAAACAGAAAAGTCCGACCAGATCGATGCGGAAGAATTTGCTGCGATGGCAAAAGCGGAAATGGAATACCTCCGTCGGCAGTACGACGGACTTGAGCCCGCTGTGGAAATCAGAAAGGATGTTGTTGGCGTGCTCGTGTCGAGAGGGGTTCTCAAAATCAACAGCGGTTTTACCGTACAGCGTCGCCGCGCGAAAGCCCTTATTCAACACGAGGTCGGAACTCACGTCGTTACCTATTTCAATGGTAAGGCACAACCATTTAAGTTGTTTCACCTTGGTGTTCCGGGATACGAGCAACTTCAGGAAGGACTCGCAGTTCTGGCGGAGTACATTTCAGGGGGACTCACCAACCCCAGGTTGCGTACACTCGCGGCGCGGGTAGTGGCCGTGCAACACCTGGTGGCAGGTTATCCTTTTGAAGAGACATTTTACATGTTGATTGACAAGTACGACTTCAAGCCGGAAAGTTCATTCTCGATCACAATGCGGGTCTATCGCGGCGGTGGTTTTACGAAGGATGCGGTATACCTGAAAGGTCTTTTGAGTCTGCTGAATTACATCAGAGAGGGCAACGATATCGAACCTCTGCTGATCGGAAAGATACGGCAGGATTACCTGCCCATCATCGAAGAGTTGGTGCACCGAAAGGTGCTTCGCCCTATCCCCATCAGGCCGAGGTTTCTTGAAGACGACTACAGTAAGGAGATCCGCCGTGTGAAGAAGGGCATTACAGTTTTTAACATGATACAGATATGAAAATAGGATTCGTCGTCAACAAGGTCTCACAGGAAAGTACTTCCTACACGACCACCGGCCTGGCGCTGACGGCACATAAGCGCGGCCACGAAGTGTATTACATAGGTGTTGGCGACTTCACCTACACAGCAGACGGTCAGATGGGTGCTCACGCCCGAAAGGCCCCTGAAACCAAGTTTCGTAACGCCGGAACATTCCTTACGGAAATCAAGGAAACGCCGCAGACTATGATTACAGCGGCTGACCTGGATGTTCTGATGCTCCGCAATGATCCGGCCGAAGAGATCGAGAAACGACCCTGGGCACAGTCCATGGGCGTGATCTTTGGACAACTAGCCGTAAAGCAGGGGGTAATTGTGCTCAACGATCCGGGTACATTGAACGACGCCATCAACAAGATGTACTTTCAGCACTATCCCGAAAAGGTCAGACCGCGCACGGTAATCACCAGGAATGTCGATGACATCACCGAATTCTTTAAAGAGTCGAAAGGCAAAATGGTGCTGAAGCCACTGCAGGGATCGGGGGGAAGGAACGTATTTCTTGTCACCAAGAAGGAAGCCAACAACATCAATCAGATGTTCGAGGCTATTAGTCGCGATGGGTACGTTGTGGCGCAGGAATATCTGCCTGAAGCGCAGGAAGGTGACGTCAGGTTGTTCCTCGTAAATGGTAGGCCCATCGAGGTTGATGGCAAAATCGCCGCACTCCATCGCCTTCAGAAAGACGGCGAGATTCGCAGCAACATCCACCGCGGCGGTAAGGCAGGAAAGGCCACCATCACCGACGAGGTTCTTGAAATTGTTGAAACGGTTCGTCCGAAGCTAGTCGGCGACGGCATGTTTTTCGTAGGTCTCGACATTGTCGGTTCTTACCTCATGGAAATCAACGTCTTCAGCCCCGGCGGTCTCAACAACGCCAGCCAGCTCTACGGCGTCGATTTCATCACACCCGTGATCGAAGCGATTGAGCAGAAATTACGATACAGGGAGTTGTATCCGAAGGAGATTAGTAATAAAAAGATTGCGACGATCTGACGCGTTTAGGTATTTATGTGTGTACGTGTTTACATTCAGTAATAATGGAGTTTGGTACGCTATGGTGTAGCAGGGGGCTGAACGTTAGGGGTTCTACAATTTGTGTAATTATTGTCCACAATCATACTCGCGTCTCGTGTAGGTGGGCGACGCTCGTCCTGTATTATGTTCGTTTACAGGCGTATTTCCGGGTGTGCGGGTTCATTTCCGCTGCGGATTAGGCTTTTGGAATGGTTATGGTAGTTCAAACAAGTTCATGTATCACCATAACAACCCGAATTCATGAAAACAAAACAAATCACCGGATATCGGTCAATCGCGTTCATCGCAGGATTGATTATGTGTATCGCTTCATCCGTCACGTTTGCCCAACAGC